>Ga0116193_1001698_pt1 | contig 17745 bp, 11 predicted proteins | sample AD_UKC115_MetaG_FD_89892 | JGI IMG/M metagenome (GOLD analysis project Ga0116193, IMG submission 89892) | Active sludge microbial communities of municipal wastewater-treating anaerobic digesters from Hong Kong - AD_UKC115_MetaG | ecosystem: Engineered > Bioreactor > Anaerobic > Digestate... | reverse complement strand
TTAAGTCTTGCGGTTTTTGTTTTTCTGTTGCTGACTCCCGGAACGCTTCAAAACAATCAGGGATTTTGGCATCCGGATGGATTGAACTTGTTATTTGTCTGTCTGGTTCTCTATTTTCTGCAGCGAGATCGGCTTCGATTTGGAAGAAATTTTTATCTTGCAGCAGTATGTACCGGACTTTCAATCGGAACACGCCTTTACGGGTTCTTCTTTGTGACGGCTGTTGCCGTATATCTGATAATGGGATTGTCGAAAAAGAACCTTCGATTTCGAACTGCAATTTTCAGGGGATTCATTTTTTTTGTATTGATGTGTGCGACAGTCCTGTTTGTCGATCCATTTTTATTCCGGGCTGATGCAAGAGACAGAATGGTTGAAATTATGCAGGAAAAATCCGGTGAAATGGCCGAAGGTTACGCTGGAGATTATGATCCGCGAAACGACTATCGTCCCGGATGGGATGCCTGGTACCCTGCGTTTGAGGATCATTATACAGAGATGTTCTGCTTTTTCTTTTTGATCGCATCTCTATTATTTGGCTGTTTTTATGGCAAATTTCAGCTTGCTCATCGGATGGAATTCTTCTGGTTTCTTATGATTGGCGGATATCTGATCTTTTTCGTTGCAGTGAAATCGACCCAATATGTACTGCCCGTATTACTTCCGTTGATGGGAACCATTTTCAGCATTCCGCTGGCAATTCAATCTGGGAAAACTCATGCTTTCTTTCAAAAAAAATGGATACAGATAAGTGCCTGGCTTCTGGCTTCCAGTATTTATCTTGCTCAATTGACCATTAATTTTTTCAAGATCCTTCCCAGATTTCGTTGATTTTTATTTTGAAATGATCCACAGTTAATAATTTGAAAAATGGAATTTCTTTTACAAAAGAAAGAGAAATTGATATCGTGTTACTTATGCGCAGAGCGCATAAATAACACAACAACAAATCATTCTTCCCATCTTGCGAATCGCTTATCCACAACTGGAAAACTCGATCATCAAGAGTAAGATTTTCCTAAGATCCGCATTATAAACAAAAAAATCAACAAAACAAGGCCTGTTTTCAACGGTTTTTGTAAATTGTCCACAGGTATTCCTTAATGATCTGGTTGTATATCAACGTTCTTTCAACGTCTTATGAACATTTCTGATCCAATACATCAATAAGGCTTGAATTTTTATGAACCAATTACAGAAGCAACGTGCTTTTATGATCAATGTACTGCCGATCTGATAAAGTTAAGAAATCATCCACAGTTTTTCAGCAATTCTTTCCACATATTCAGGAAAATTATCCACCAAATCCTTTTGGAAAAACACTATAAATCAACAAGAGAAATAAAATCTTCAACAAAATATCCACAGATTATTTCCGGAAAATCGAAGTAAACGGTCATTTCAGCAGTAATTCGAAATATGAAAAGGATTCATAATTGTTCCAATGGTTTTGCGCTTCGCGTAAAACCATTGGAACAATAAATTTTCTTACTCTATTTGAAAAGTCAATCCCATCATCCACAAACAATAAACCAGTAATCCACCATATCTACTTGATTTATATGGATAAATTCTTCATTCCTCCACAATCTATCCACAAAAAAAAACGGATGTCAACAATTTATAAATAAAGGGGAGGATTTCTTATGATTCTTCGAATTATGCAAAAAAACAAACCGGCTTTCACGATTGATTCAAAAAGCTGGCCAATAAGTTGAATTCTTGCATCATCCACAAAGAAGTAACAAGAAATCCACCGAAAAACGATGAAATTTGTTGACGAATGGACCTTTAATCCACATGCTGTCAACAAAAAAAAACGCCGGATCTTAAATTCCGGCGTTTTTTTGTTGATAAATCGTTTACAATCCTGCTGCTTTACGCAGTGTTTCAGCTTTATTTGTCTTTTCCCAGGTGAAACTATCATCTTCCCGTCCAAAATGACCATAGGAAGCGGTTTTCTGATAAATAGGTCTGCGCAGATTCAAATCACGAATAATCGCACCCGGGCGCAGATCGAAATTAGCATGGATAATTTCTGAGATTTTTTCGTCAGAAATTTTGCCAGTACCAAAAGTTTCAACATTAATACTAATCGGTTTGGATACACCGATTGCATAGGAAAGCTGGATTTCACAACGGTCGGCGATACCTGCCGCCACGATATTCTTGGCAACCCAGCGAGCTGCATAAGCGGCAGAACGATCCACTTTTGTGCAGTCTTTTCCACTGAAGCAACCGCCGCCATGCCGTCCCATACCGCCATACGTATCAACAATGATTTTGCGTCCGGTCAATCCGGAATCGCCCTGAGGTCCACCGACAATGAATTCACCGGTCGGATTGACATATACTTTCATATCGGAATCAACCAGTTCTTTGGGAAGAATCGGATCGATGACATATTTTTTGATAGCTGCTTCGATTTCGTCATGTTTATTCCGCATGGAATCAGAATGCTGCGTGCTGATCACAACTGTGTCAATTCTGCGCGGTTTACCATAAGCATATTCAACTGTCACTTGACTTTTTCCATCCGGATAAACCCAGGGAAGAACTCCCGACTTTCGAACCTCAGTCAATTTCTCAGCAAGCCGATGTGCCAGAAAGATTGGCAACGGCAACAATACATCTGTTTCATTGCAAGCATATCCGAACATCATTCCCTGATCACCCGCACCGACATCCTCTGTTCCGGATCCATTTAATTCGCCTTTTTTTGCTTCGAGCGATTTGTCCACACCCAGTGCAATATCAGGGGACTGCGTTGAAATCGCTGAGATGATCCCGCAAGTATGTCCATCAAAACATTTTTCACTGCTGTCATAACCAATACTTAATACGATCTTGCGGACCAACTCATCAAAATTGACAAAAGCTTTTGTGGTTATTTCGCCAAAAACCATGACATAACCGGTTTTAGTGGCAGTTTCACAAGCCACACGCGAAAATGGATCTTGTGCCAGGCAAGCATCCAGCACTGCATCGCTGATCTGATCACACATCTTATCCGGATGACCTTCTGTGACAGATTCCGATGTGAACAGAAATTTCGGTGAATTCATAAACGTTGACATATTTTCTCCTTCATAATAAAAACCCCCTTTGAAATCAAGGGGGTTGGGATAATCTTGTATCTTGCCCTCCTATCTTCCAGATTTTCTTTCTTCTGCCGGATTTGGCACCTTGAAATTAATCAGGTTGCCGAGGTTTCGATGGGCCGGTCCCTCCACCTCTCTGGATAAGAGCGCCTTCAGGGGCTATTTAATTTTTACTTTCCCTATTAAAACATAATCGCACCTCCTTGTCAAACTGCGAAAAACATCGGTATGACAAAGAGAATTTTCTCTTCATGTATGATGCAGAAAATAGTTTTTTTATATTGAATCGATACATTTTTGTTTGTGCTTTTCAAGGATAATATAAAATGGGATTATTTCTTTAAATCAAAAAAATTCATGTTCACCTTTTTATTGAGGCAAACATGGAATCTTTTTTAGAAGTCAAATATGGTTATTACAATTCAGACCATTCGGTCAGTTCACCGGTAAAAATGGATCGCACCTGATCGACGGTCAGTGTCTCAACTGGATTCTCATGGTTGACAATCACTGCAATTCCATCTTTTGCGATAACTGTCGGGATCAAACCTGCCTCCAGCTCACTATCTTTTAAAGCTCTGGATGCCATTCCAATTTCGCAAACACCTTCAATCGTTGAGGTCATTCCCGTTGTTGAATCACTTTGCTGAATCTCGATGGATGCATTCGGATTGACAAGCAGGTAAGCCTCTTTTAACTTTTCCATCACCGGTGTAACTGAAGAGGATCCGGCAACAATGACTTTGCCTTCCGGCTGATTTCCTGCATATGCATGTTCACCGGCAACAGCGATATATCCGGTTCCCTCAACAACAGCCTGTCCTTCAGTACTCAGTATGAAATTAATGAAATCCTGTGCAGTTTCAGAAATGCCATCCTTTACAGCTATATGAAACGGACGTGAAATCTTATAGGAATCATTCAGAATGTTTTCAACCGATGCATCCACCCCATCGATTTTTATCGGTTTAACGGTATTGTTTAAAGATCCGAGGGAAACGTAGCCAATTGCGTAAGGGTTGCCTGCGACGGCAGTCATCATAACGGATGTGCTGTTCGTGATGATGGCTTCAACGGTCGTCAGATCCTGTTTTTTCCCATCCGCGTCCTTTTGTTCAATTCCAAACAATTCAATGAAAGCGCCGCGTGTGCCTGAACCATCTTCGCGTGAAACCACACTAATATCATTATCGGGATCGAATTGAGCCTTAGGATAAGCAAATCCACCAATGGATACGGCGAAAATTATTGTTACCAGGAATATTACGATTTTTTTCATTTTCTTTTTCTCCTATTCAAATTTAAATCAATCATACAAAATAAAAGTAAAGGGATTGAGATAGATACTGTAAAAAAAATGTAAAAAGGAGTTTTTTCGATTCATTTGCAGTTGTTTGAACTGCGGATTTTTTTGAATTGAGGAAAAGGTATTTGTTATATTGGTTATATACAGAGGGAAAAAAAACAATATCAAGTTTTCTCGATTGATTCGAAAGGTTGGTTTATATTTCGAACTGCGGGACCAGGATAGAAGAAAGTTTTAAGATCAGGCTGGAATCGGGTAGAATAAATAGCAATATCGCAGTTATTTCTATAAATACTTGCAAGAAGAATTAAGAAATCTTTTTTATCTTTTTTGTGATCGAGGCTGAAATGGGTTATTTTATTGGTTGTGATCTGGGTGGTACAAATTTACGGGCAGCAGTTGTCAACTCGGTGACCGGAGAAGTCAACAGCCTGACCATAATCCCGACGATGGCACATGAAGGTTATGAAGCAGTTTTACTGCGAATGGCAAATCTTTTCAAAGATATTATCGAAAAATCGAAACTGAAATCGGACGACATTCAAGGAATCGGAATCGGTGTTCCAGGGATGATGGATTTTGAAAGCGGATTGACGACGTTCATCACCAATTTGCCGGGGCATTGGATTAACGTTCCAGTTGCCCCAATTATCAAAGAAAAAACCGGCATTCCTGCCTTTCTGATAAATGACGTACGTGCCATCACCTGGGGTGAACTCAAGTTTGGAGCTGGAAAAGGCTGTCAGTCTCTGGTTTGTTATGCGCTTGGGACAGGAATCGGTGGCGGAATCGTCGTCAATAATCAGCTTGTTCTCGGCAATTCCGGCCAGGCAGGAGAATTAGGACATATGACAGTGGATCCAAACGGGCCACTCTGCAATTGCGGTAATCATGGCTGTCTGGAACAATACTCATCCGGTCCTGCAATAAAAGCTGCTGCTCTGAAAGCAATTTCCCATGGCGGAACCACGATCCTCGGAGAAATGGTTGGCTATGATCTGAATAAAATGACTCCGGAAGTAGTATATAACGCCGCCATGAAAGGGGATACGATAGCCCGTACGATTTACGAAAATGCCGGATATTATCTCGGAATCGCCATAGCGAACTCAATCGTGACATTGGAACCGCAGAAAATCGTGATTGGCGGTGGAATAGCACAGGCGGGCGAACTGTTGTTTGCTCCCATGCGAAAAGCCATTCAAGAACGCGTTTTCCTTGTTCCTATGGACAGAATTGAAATCGTTCAGGCGGAATTAGGCAATAATGCAGGTGTTATCGGCGCTTCTATGTGGGCTGAAAATCGAATTCAAAAATAAAATTTAGAGAGTGCTGATAGATAATTATTCGAAATAATAGGAAAATTCTATATTGTTGTGATGTTTTTGCACAAAGCACAAAAACATCACAACAAGTTTTTCCATATTGATTCTTTTTTTCAAATTATTGGATGAACATCCATCTGTTCTCTTTTTTTTATTCAGTTTGATTTGGTTCCCTAAATCAATTATTTTCTTTAATAAGAGAGATTGCAGCCATTGCTCCCAGTCCGGCTGAAATAATAACCTGACGATAATATGCATCCGTCGTTTCTCCAGCTGCATATACGCCAGGAATATTAGTCCGCATATACGGATCGACTTTCACGAAACCATTTTCCATCTCAAGCTGACCTTCATATAGGTCGGAGACAGGTTTATTGCCGATAAAAACAAACAGACCGTCAAAAGCCATTGTCCTGGTCTCTCCAGTTTTAATATTTTTAATATGAACTTCTTCCAGTCGGTCTTTTCCGCTTATCTCCGTGATGACAGTGTCCCAGAGAAAGTGAATTTTCGGGTTTTCCATCGCTCTTTTTTGAATTATTTGGTCAGCCCGCAAAGAATCCCGACGATGAATAATCGTCACGCTGCTGGCAAAGTGTGTCAGGAAAATCGCTTCTTCAACTGCAGAGTTTCCTCCGCCAACGACAGCAACATTCTTCCCCCGATAGAAAAAACCGTCGCAGGTTGCACAATAGGAGACACCACGTCCAATAAATTCTTTTTCTCCCGGAATATCCAACGATATCGCTTTTGATCCGGTAGCTAAAATCACATTTTCCGGAAAATAAACGGCTCCTTCCGCTTCAACTATAAAAGGTCGTTTTGAAAAATCGACTCGGATGGAAGAATCATAAGCGAATTTGGCGCCAAACCGCTCTGCCTGAGTTTGAAATTTTTCAATCAGTTCCACACCCGATAAGGTGTCAGGGAAACCTGGATAGTTCTCAATTTCCGATGTCAGAGAAATCTGTCCGCCCAGCGTTGGACCTGTCAGAACAATCGTCTCCAAACCGGCTCGTGCCGTATAAATTGCAGCAGATAGTCCGGCAGGCCCAGAGCCAATGATCAGCACTTTGCAAGGTATTTTATTTTTTTCAGTTGTCATTTTGATCCGTCGCCCCATTTTTCATAATTGTTTCAATATACTGCAGATTTTCAGACATTTCTCCGTCCAGTATTCTTTGGAGTGATTCATTCGGAAGAATCTTCAACCTGCCATTCTTTTTTTCGAGTGTGAGATTGCAGAATGTCTGTTTTTTAGGCAGTGAACCACTTCCCAGGATTGCATCATAGATTGCTGACAGTTCGCGGTCAGCATCGAATTTCTCCTGATCGGTGTGTCCCTGACTTAAAAGCATCATCTGCAATGTTGCCCGGCTCATAATCTGCCGGACATCCAGAACTTCCAAGGTTACATCTGCAGTATAACCAGCGTTGTCTGAACTGACAATAGAATCGATTTTTATGATCTGAATATTAGAACGAATCGCGTTTCCAAGAGCGTTTGCAGGCTCCTCTACTTGGAAATCATCGGTTATGAGATAATTGGAGACTTCCTGCAGTTGATTGGTGCGAATGGCATCAAAAAATTTTCGGATGACCGCTTCCGGATTGTCCGCCTTTTTTTGAGCCAAATAAATCATCAATACAACGCCGATGATTAAGATCAGAACCCATAATAAACGAAAGAATCTTTTTTTCAGATCCATTAAAAAACTCGATTCCAGGAACAAGTATCAAAGATCATCGCAAGAAATGATTCTCTCTCATCAGCCTGCAGAAAGCGCGGCTGAGAATAATTTTCGAGTCGAATCGTTTCTAATACATTACCGATGTAACGTCCGTCATAAAAATAATGCCGGTCAAAAAACGAATCACGTTCCACATCGGACATTTGATCAAATAATAAATTGCCCAGGCCGAAATGGATGAAAGTTTTTCCCACAAATGTCATGCCCTGAGGAATGTGTGCCTGGCTGCCGCTGATAATCGCCGGACCTGTTTCTGCAATTTCATAGAAATCATGACTCTGGAGAGGAGTCACATCATAATAAGGCCACTCCAGATGTTGAAAAGTAACAACAACCAGCCAGCCAGCATCCTTCAGATCAGTGATCTGCTGTTTCATCTTTTCAAGGTTACATGGAGCGGCACCGGGTGTATCAGATCCGGCAAGTATGTTTTCCGGTCCAATCGCATTGCAGCCGAGGATCGCGATCCGATTCCCATGATGTTCAAAAAACACTGGTTTCTGTCCTTCATCGGCATTTAAACCACCTCCATAAACCTGATATCCTTTTTTATGATACAAATCAAGCGAATAGAGAAACGGTTCCGTGCCCCAATCAAGCACGTGATTTCCAGTTAATTCGATCACATCAGCGCCGATCGCTTCAAGAATACGAATATAACGCGGATCAGAACAAAAACGCGCTTCGCGCCGTAAAGGCACTGCTGGAGGACAATCCAACGAAAAGGAAACTTCGTTACTGACATGCGTTATATCTGAGGCGGATAAGACTGCTGCGATATTCTTTACGGGATACAACAGACCATCCTCCTCAATATGATATGCCAGTTGGCGAACCATTGCAGTTGTACCGGTCAGCGTCAATGAAGTCATTTTTCCCCGGTCGAAATTCGATTTTGGCAGTGAAAACGCACATGGTCTGATTTTGTTTCGCGGCCGGAACTGCCAGATAACTGATAGCGCATAGCGTTCCGGATCAAAATCAATGTCAAAAGGACTGGTTCCATCAACCTGAATCATTTTCCAACGCGGATCCATCGCTTCAAACGGAATAATTGCCCAGACGGCATCCTTTTGCCAGGTCTCAGCCAGAAGCGCTTCTTTCGATAGCACTTTCACCGTATCCGGATCGGCTTCACCCCAATTTTTTGAGAAAACGTGATAAGTTTCTTCATCAAGTACAAATTGTGAAATGACAGTGTCTGTCTCTCCATGCCATACTTTTTGTACTGCTTGCAGAGATATATCATCGATCGGGGTTGCATAGGGGGCAGCAAGTACATACACCCAACGAATCGCAACGCTGTTTGGGTCCAGATTCGGATCGGATGCCAATTCGATCCTGCAATCCGCTGTATCTCGGTCGGAGGCTATTCTTATCTCAGAAGAAAGCATTTCCTTTCCATTTGAAGGCAATGCCGGATCGATCCAGGTCTGCAATGATTGTGCACTGACTTCTGACCAGGATAAAACCGATATTAAAAGGAAATATAAACCGCATATTTTTATTGTTAGCTTCATATCAGGAAATTATAAATGGATATCTTTTTTCCGCTGAAATCAGCAATTCGAAATATAAAGAGGATTCCTTGTAGTTGAGAGGGCTTATACACGAAGCATATACGCCCTCTCAACTACAAGGATTTCCCGATTGGTTCGAATTGTAAGTCTGAACTTCGTTTTACTGAGTACAGACAGTTATTTTACTTTAAACATATTATTAAAAACTGTGCTGGCTTTTAGTCCGGAATTCCAGCTTTCTGCTTTTGATAAATATTTTCCCACCTGTTTACGGTATTCTTTTCCGATAGCCTGTTCAAGAAGATCAATTGCACGTGCAGCATAAGAGATATCGTTTTGTGCTTCTAAACGGTCAAAATCACCAAAAAACCAGCCGCAGGAAGTAAACATGCGTTGCCGCTCATATTGTGACTGCATCAGTTTTACAAATTTTGTTTCTTCAATTGCATCCAGTCTTTTTTCCATCAGTCGTTCCAATAATTCTTCCGGTGTTTCCCAATGAGTCAGAACCGAGGCATATTCGTTGCGGAAATCGAGCAGATCCCATCCATAAGGCTTGAGCGCTTCCTGCATTTCGGAATCGATGATCTCAGCAATCTTATTGAAAGCCCTTCGAAGTGGGGCTTTCCATTCACCATGTTCCGAACAGGGGCATACGGTCGCCCAGCGTTTCACGCCATGATGGCAGCTCCAGGATGTATTCTCTCGAATCTTGATACTCTTTTCCGGTGGAAATTTTTGAAGCCAGACTGCCGGAAAAATAATCTCCAGATCATGATTTTCAAGCGCACCGGTTGTCAGCCACTCCAGAAATTTGTCACGGAATGGTTGATGATGACCGTATAATTCACCATCTGATGCGATCAGATAATACCGTTCCTTTCTGGAATTCTCGGGGAAAAATGGCAGTAATTCATGAAAAACAAAACCATCAGCATTGACCGTGCTTTCCGGAAGAAAGCTGACTTTCGAACTGATCCCTGCGCCATAGAAAAAAACCGCAATCCGCCGATTTCCTGGCAAATCCACCCAATATGGTTTGGAAATGTCCAGATCGGTAATCGTTTTCGCCTGCCATGGAGCCAATATCGTATACTGGATTCCGCAATCAGCAAAAACGGAGAGCGTTTCTGTATCCACCGCGGTTTCCGGCGCCCACATACCAAGCGGTTCATGACCGAAGCGATTCTCAAAATCAGCAATTCCCCATTTAACCTGTGTAATTTTATCTTCTCGGGTGGCTAACGGCAGAATGGTGTGATTGTAGGATTGTGCCATTCCATTGCTGACGCCGAATTTCTCATAAACCGAACGCTCCTGATCGACAATCATCTGCATCACTTCTGGATTGCTCTTTTCCATCCAGGTCGCCAACGTCGGGCCAATATCAAAACTGATCCGTCCAAAATTACCCTCAACAGCATTGGGACGATAACATTGCTGAAGGATTTTTTCATTCCAATTGCTGAACGGAGCAGCACCAGGTTCAACAGGGATCATACCGGTAAATGGATTTTCTCTCGGAGGCTGATAGAAATGTCCATGGACACAAAAAGCTTGTTTCTTCATTAAACAACGCCCTTATCTTTTAGACTATGACCCGATTATAGTCGATAAAGCAGAAAACGAAAAGATTTTCGAAAAAAATTCCCGATTTATCCTTTTTTTTTGCTATTAGATATTTTTTCAATAATTATTATCTATATTTATTATTGTAATTTTCCAGATAGGACAAATTTTGACTCATCCGGGTAGGCATCAGGCCAAATTCTCTCGGCAAGACGTCTAAAGCGGTTATCCGATCCTCAGCCAGATATTCCATCCAAAAATACATTCGGGGAAAATTTGAAAACCATTGTTCGAGAGCAACAATTATGGTTCTCAAACCGGGCGGAGGAATATGGACGATACGCTTCTTTTTTCCCATTTTAGATAAGATTAATTCGATACACTGATGGATAGTAAGGACTTCCATCCCGCCAATGGTCAGCGTCTGAAAAACATTTTTTTCAGTATCCAGACATAAAAGAAGACAGGTAACCAGATCCTCAACCCATATCGGCTGAATTCTGCTCTCTCCTTTTCCAGGCAGTAGAATCATCCCGGGAATCGCATGAATATATCGTGCAAAAGATTCTGTAAAATGGTCTCCCGGACCGTAAACAACCGCTGAACGAAGAATTGTAAAAGGAACACCGCTGTTACGAATAGCCGCTTCTGCCATTGCCTTGGCTTTCAGCACACTATAAGCCGATGACTTATCAGCGCCAATATGACTAAGATAAAAAAATCGCTCAACTTTCATCTGGGAAGCGACTTTTGAAAACATATCAGCCGATTGGATATCCGTATTCAGATAATCAGCATTAATGCCGTTCCACTCAGTCCCGATTAAATGAAAAATCGTGCGGACTCCTTTCATTGCAGCACGAAGATTCCGTTCATCCTGAATTCCTGCAATGGCAACATCGACCGGCACACCTCGTGGGATATGCGGAGAAACCATGGATGGATTCAATAACAATCGCACCGGATAGCCCAGAGAAACCAGTTGCCGGACTAAAACCTGTCCAATAAATCCTGTTCCACCCGTCACCAATATCATGCGTTTTTGGAATTATCTGGTTGAAGATTCTCAAAATGCGGACTGGATGCTTTCCCCGATAGGAGCGCTTTATAATGGAAATCAGAAGTGGATACTCGCGCGGCCAGAATTTCCGCTGCTTTCTTCATCAGTTGAACGGATTCCATCTGTTTCGAAGCTGATCCATGCACGTCGAAAACATCCTGGTAATAACCCAACATCCAAATCAGTTTCTGCAATGTCGCAGCAGATTCCTTGTTGAACCAAAGGACTCCGTCATAGAGGTTTACTTTCAAAAACCGCTGAATATCTTCTCGCAAAAGCAAATGATCTAAATCTGTTTCCAGTGTTTCCAGTGTCCATTTTTTAATCTGATCCAGTGATTGGCAGATCCAATGAATCAGAATAATCTGATCGCTGATTGAAACATCATACCATCCGGCTTCATGTAAAATCCGGGTTTGTGTTTTCTGCAAATTCCAATCATCCAGAATATTTTTCGGATTTTGTTCAGGAATATCCGATTGAGAAAAAGTTGTCAGCAAATGTTCCTGCAAGCTGACGAAAATGATATTCCATAAACAGGGATTATTCTCGACCATCTCTGTCAGCGTATCAAGCAATACGTTATAGTTCAACATGGACGGAATTTTTTTCTGATTCGGTTTTGTCAACAATTCTCCGATACCATGCGTATAAATTGTGAATAATCCATCAGTCGATCGTTCAAGATCGTAATAGGTATGAAAAGCTTGAACCAGTTTTTCAAAATCCGGCCAGGTCCCATTTTTAATTTCAGTCCAGTTATTCGTCTCGCGATCAAATCCGATTTGTGATTGCAGCCAGCGCAGCTTATTGCCATGGAAGCAATTACGATAGGGTTCCAGCACAAAATGGAGTGTCAACTCTTGAATCGAATCGTTGACATCGGGAGTTCCATTTCCATTCAGCCACTGATACAATTTTTTCCAGGTGCCCAACGCATCATCCTGAACTTCATAGATCTCATTGAACACAGCATATTGATAGGCGTGCAGATCAAAATAGAATCCTTCATGACATATTTTTTGGGATGGCTGCACATAACTCAGATTCCGAATCGCATCCTGCATAACGACATAATATTCTGGATCGTCATGCAGTCCGAGACTGTCTGCGATTGTCCGCGTTTCTATATGTTTATCGCCGTTGTTTTTTACCATAAAAGGCACGGACTGCTTGATATACCCGCTGGTATCGCCAAAACGATTGTTATAAATTACCAGATTATGGCGTTCTTCCCCGTAATTGGAATAAGCAAAAACATTTTCATCTACATTTCCATAACCGGACGCAAAATTGTAAAGTACAAAGTGCGTAACTTCAGCATAACGACGTCTTTGATGGAGCAGCGGGAAAATTTCTCGTTCATGTCGGCGCAACAGGTCCTGATCAACCGGTTCATCCCAATAAGCTTTACGGTATTCCATACCATACTTTTCGGAGAATCCTTCAATCTGACCATGTCCGAACATTGGCAGGCCCGGCATGGTTGCCATCAGCACGCAAATTCCAAAGTATTTATCACCCTTGCCAAATTGTTCAACCGCGGTTTTTTCATCCGGATTATTCATAAAATTCACGTATCGTTTCAAAATATCCGGATCATACTCCAGCGTTGTTTTTAAGAGGATGCGATATTGCGCATTGTCCTCATTGCGCAGCAAGTTCATAAACGCGCTATTATAAACGCGATGCATTCCCAAAGTTCGGACAAAATATCCTTCCATCAGCCAGAAAGCTTCCGCCAGCAGCAATGTGTCCGGGGCTTCTATTGCCATACGGTCCACAACCTCTCGCCAGAACTCTACAGGAAATAGTTTGTCAAAATCAGCTTTCGTTAGACCGAACTCAGAACGCGTAGCAATATCCCCTCCTGTTCCCGGCTCTGGGAACCAAAGGCGTTGATAATGCTTTTTCGCCAGTGTCATTGCCGCGTCAAAACGGATGATGGGAAAGCGCTTTGCCACTTGAATAATGGTCTGAATCACGGCTTCCCGAACTTCCGGGCTCAGATAATTCAACTGGGCAGTATCATTCCATGGCATAGTGGTGCCGTCGTTTCCGTGATAGATATACTGCACATTTCCGGTGTTGTAATCGACTCGCTGGAAAACAACCGCTGCATCCTCTCGCGTGTAATAATGGTCTTCAATATAAATTCCAATATTGGGATCCGGAGATAAATTCGGACCGTTGAACGTGTAGGAAGGAAACGGGCTTTGTGGCAGAGAAAGGAACCGATCAGGATGATAAATCACCCAATTGGAATCGATTCCCATATGGTTGGGAACCATGTCGCTGGCAAGACGGATTCCAAATCGCCAAGCTTTTCGTTTGAACTCCTCAAACGCAGCCTCACCGCCCAGGTCATCTGCTATCCGGTAATCTGCCAGAGAATAGGCAGAGGCAATTGCTTCCGGATTGCCGCAATACCGTTTGATCGCTGCAGATGCTTTGGAACGTTCCCACAAGCCGATCAACCAAAGGCCTGTAAAACCCTCGTCCCGTAAAATTCGCAGTTCCTCATCCGGAATTTCATTCAGTTTTGAAATCGTATGCCCGTATTTTTTAGATAGTTGATCCAGCCAAACATAGGTATTCTTGGCAATTAACACAAGCCGTGGCATCCATTCTTTGTCCTGGCTGAACGCTTCATATTCGTAACCCTCATCCGCATTACTACGATCAGGACCAGTGTAAATCGGAATCTCAATCGGCCCAGGTCCGCCAAAACCATGTTCTTTGCCTTCCTCTTTCATCCAGTCCAAAGATGTCAACAGCCGGCGCAGAAACTCACCCAGCATCACCGACCAATGGAGACGCATGTAATCGAGCTGATCAAAAAGCGAATCCGGATGGGTGATTGCGGGCAGGCGCAAGTATTCAATCAACGTTAAATCATCAATTTTTGGCAACGTCTGGAAAAAGCGATTCAATTCAAAAATGACCTTGCTATAGGATGAATGCATGATCAGGTTCTTCTCATCCAGCAGTTCACCAAACGGATTCATGGCTGCCGGATTGCGATTGGTGATCCATAAGACTAAAATTTCTTCGATGACCTCATACCGGTTCATCTTCCCTTTCGGGTTCGTATCCGAAAGATATTCCTGTACCGTCTTTTTCGCCTGATATACATCGGATGGTGGAAACTCGATACAGAACGCTTCCAACGTCTCATGCAAAGTCTGCTGTCCCAAATTCCGTTCCAGCCATTCATAGGCAGCAATTTGCAAATTCGGACAAAATTCCCGCCGATAGCTATCAATCATGAAGTGGAGTATTTCATCAACCAATCCCAACGCATTCAGGACACCCGGATAAACCTGTGGTAAAACGCCTTCCTGGATCCGAATTTCGTTAATTTTTTGAGCAAATTCTCGCGCAGCCATGAAATCGGCAAAGATCACATTGCCGTCATAACTGAACATTTTCAAATCAAACTGATAACGTTTTCTGGATTGATGAGATACATGAAATTCCATCATAAAACCACCTCAAGAGAAAGATAAAAATCGAACCGCATGTTTGATCAGCAATCCGAAACATTTATAGGGAAAAATCTGATCCGCCGACTTTTTCAATTAAGAGATGCTACAGGATCAGAACGGATGTAATTCCAAATATTCAGTTTCGAATCACTGATATTCGTTGTATTGTTATTCCTATTTAAAATTAAATCTTGATCGATGATCGGTTATATAAAAATACCGTTTTCATCGAAATAATTCCTATTGCTTCTGAAAAATGTGCGTATAAACGTTCGATCCACTGCCACCGATATTCTGTGTCATCGCAATCCGCGCATCGGGTACCTGAACAGCACCGCATTCTCCGCGTAATTGCTGTACAGCTTCAACAATCTGATACACACCGGTTGCTCCGACCGGATGTCCGCGTGCTTTCAGCCCGCCCATCGTTGCCAGGGGAATCCGTCCTGTCGGGACGATGGCATTTTCAGCTGCCAATCTTGGTCCCTGTCCTCTTTCCGCGAATCCGCATGCTTCCAGAGATAGTGTCTCGATAATCGTGAAGGCATCATGCACCTCAAATAAATCGACATCCGAAGGTGTAATTTTTGCGTGTTCATAGGCTTTGCGTGCAGATTTTTCTGCCGCTGAAAGCCACAACGGATCTTTGCGCATATGCAGCGCAATCGTATCTGTTGCAGCCGAAGAAGCCAAAATCCGGACCGCCCGTGCCATCCCTTTGACGCGATCCAGCGGGACAATTAACACCGCTGCCGCGCCATCTCCCATTCCTGCCGCATCCATGACATTGATCGGATCACACACCATGGAGGCTTTGCGATAATCCTCTGCAGTAATGGAGTATCGAAAGCGCGCGTTGGGGTTATGAACGCCGTTGGCATGCGCATTGACGGAAAAACCAGAAAAGGCTTCTTTTGCCCAGCCGTATTCTTCCATATAACGCCGCATGATCAGCGCGTTAATCGACACAAAGGAAACGCCCATATCCCTTTCAAAATCGGCATCTGCTGCAGTTGCCAGTTCACCAGTAATTTCAGGAGAGGGAGAATCGGTCATTTTTTCTACACCGACAGCGATTGCAGAATCGACATCCCCGGATGCAACTGCAATCAATGCCGCCCGCACAGCGGCGGCGCCGGAACTGCAGGCTGCTTCCACATGGATTCCTTCGGCGCCCAGTACGCCGATCCAGTCAGCAAGATAGGATCCCAGGTGGAGCTGATGGTTGGCTGATCCAGCCATCATATTCCCGACAAACACGCTGTCCACCGATTGGATGCCTGTTTTCTGAAAAATCTGCAGCACTGGCTCACCAGCCAATTCCAGCAAACTCTTATCCCAGTGTTCCGAAACCGGGGTTTGACCAATTTCAAGAATCGCAACTTCTCGCATATACTTAACTCCTTTTCCAATTATACTTTGTACAAATCCAAATAAGGGGCGGCTTTTTTTCTTTGTTGTGGTGTTTTCGCGCTTTGCGCAAAAGATTTATAGAATGAATGATTTATGGATGGATCTGTCATTGCGATCATAGAGAAGCAATCTTTTTTCGTGTGGTACACTTTGCACTTTGTTTAGGAGATTGCCGCGCCCCTGCGGGGCTCGCAATGACAAATAGGGCCATACAAGACTCGCCCTTGCAGGGCGCGCAATGATAAATAGGACCAAACGGGACTCGCCCCTAAAGGGTAATAACAATAATAGGGTTTATCCATTAAAATACATGCATGACAAAACATAATGTAACCATCGGTCATCTTGGAGAAAACATCGCCCTGCAGTCTGCCAGCCAAAAAGGGATGCGACAGATCGGGCGCAATATCCGGACACCCTTCGGAGAAATCGACCTGATTCTGGTGCAGCAGGATACAATCGTTTTTACAGAGGTAAAAACCAGAACCAGCGACAAATTCGGTTACCCGGAAGAAGCTGTCACGAAAACAAAACTCGAACATATGATGCTTTCCGCGCAATATTATATGGAAGAGAACAATTTGACGAGTGCCTGGCGCATTGATATTGTTGCTGTGAGCTACGACCCCCGGCAGAAAATCGCTGTGGATCTGAAGTGGATGGAGAATGTCACAGCCGATCTCTAAGATTCCGATTACGGTGATCGTTGGTCCGACCGCTGTCGGCAAAACTGCATTTTCGATCGCTTTTGCCAAGCTGATCCAGGCAGAAATCGTCTCTGCGGATTCCCGCTATTTTTATCGCGGCATGAATATCGGAACTGCCAAACCATCTGTGGAAGAAATGCAGGGCATTCCCCATCATCTGATCGACGTCGCAGAACCGGATCAAACCTGGAGTCTGGCGCTGTTTCAACAAAAAGCCCATGCAGCGATTCTGGATATCCACCAACGCGGTAAAAACGTGCTGGTCGTCGGAGGCACCGGCCAATACATCCGCGCGGTTCTGGAAGGCTGGAGCCCGCCGGAGCTGACACCTGATCTGCCGATGCGGAAAGCGCTCGAAGCATGGGCGGCAGCCATCGGTGCGCAGGAGCTGCACCATAAATTAGAACGCATCGATCCCGCCGCAGCCGCAAAAATTGATTATCAGAATGTGCGCCGCACGATCCGCGCCTTTGAGGTGATCTTCACAAGCGGCCAACTTTTTTCT
>Ga0116193_1001693_pt1 | contig 17780 bp, 8 predicted proteins | sample AD_UKC115_MetaG_FD_89892 | JGI IMG/M metagenome (GOLD analysis project Ga0116193, IMG submission 89892) | Active sludge microbial communities of municipal wastewater-treating anaerobic digesters from Hong Kong - AD_UKC115_MetaG | ecosystem: Engineered > Bioreactor > Anaerobic > Digestate | place... | reverse complement strand
TAATTACAGCGCTTTAGAAAACCTCAAAGTAATAAACGCCGATACTTCAAAAGAAATCGCACTTAATCCGACATTAAGCAGCACGTTAAATTTCAGCATATCAAATTACTCAGCAGATACATTAATCTCGAAATCAAACGCTGCCGGAGTCACATTCTGGCTTGTCGGCAATATCTCGTCAAGCGCGGTCGCCGGAAATAACGCTAAATTCTCAATATTAGCCGACGGTATATCGGTACAGAGTTCGACGCAGATTTATAAAACATCGGAAACTGTCGAAGGAAACACTTTAAGCGTAATACAGGAATACATCAAACTTTCGACGGATACTACAATACCGATCGCAGGCACGGCGGTTATCGGAAGCGCGTCAGATGTGCCGTTATTAAGTTTCAAGCTCGACGCGAACACAAACAACAATTATAACGTTTCAAAAATCATAGTCAAGCAATACGGCTCAGCCACATTAGGCGCAGGCCAGGATATAGACAATTTCAAATTCAAAACCGGCGCGGGCTTGACAGAAAAAGCCGCAACAATAACGGTATCGAGGACAACCACGCAGACGAGTTTGACGATCGACTTCGGCTCATCACCGCTTTTAATAACATCGACCGGCTCGACAATATGCACAATTACAGGAAATGTGCAGGCTAACGCCAACTCAGGCTCGACAGTAAAATTATACACCGATTCTACGTTATTAACAGCCGTAGGCGCGGTATCAGGAAAAACGCTGACCGGCACCGGAAGCATTACCGGACAGGAAATAGGTTTTGTAAACGGCGCTTTAAGCGTAAAACTAAGTTCGACAAACCCGGCGGCTTCAAACATACTCGACGGCAATTTAAAGCAATTCATGAAATTTGACATCATCGCCGACAGTGTTGAAGATATCATTGTCAATGAAATGAAAATAAGCCTGACCGGCAGTTTGCTAGATATCGACCCGACATCGGTTCAGATCGATACAACAGCTCCGGTAACTATTAATGCGCCCAATAACAGCAGCAAAATATTTACTATAACACCGGCTGGAAACCAGATAACAATTACCAAAAACAATTATCTTACAATAACATTATCAGCAAAAGCGAACTATTCGAGCGCACCGTCCGGCAACGAACTTTCGTTCGGAATAGAAAACATAAATGATATAACAGGCCGCGGCGCTACATCACAAAAAACCATAAAATCAACCGGTACGGCATTCGGCAATAAAATGACAATTTCAAAAGGCGCCGATACCACCAAACCTAATATTGTAGGTATAACAAGCACTACATCTGAAGTTTATGTCGATAACGGCAAAATCAAAAAAAATGTGACAATAACATGGCAGACCGACAATAAATTATGCGACACTTCAAACGAAGTTAAAATAGGCTATACCTCTGGCACTTATACGTCAAGATATAATGCTGAAGTAATAGACAGAAACACGAATAAATATTCAAAACAAATAACCGGCCTTGATTACGATAAAATCGTTTACTATATTGTCGGATCTACTGACAGCAAGGGCAACTTCGCCTATTCAACCGAACAGACGGTCGCGGCTGACGTGGCCAAACCTGGTTTATTATCGGTAGAAGCGGCATCGCTAATGCCTGCCGCCGCGATTTATCCGGCAAAATCAAGACAGCTTGTCGGCGTTTTCACCCTGGTAAACACAAAAGATGCCACACACAATGATTCTGTCAAAATATCATCGATTAAACTTAACCGCGATACAACAGTAACAAAACCGCTTTCATTAAGCGCTATTTCAAAAGTCGAAATAGTGATGAAAGATTCTTTAAATACAACATACTCGGTTACAAATCCGACGACTGACGCCATGACATTTACAAACCTTAATTACTCTATAGCGCCTCCGGCGGGTAACGGCACAAACAAGCTTAATTTCGAAGTTTATGTAACGGCAAACGCCTTATTTACAGGAGAAGTGCGTTTAAAAACAACTCCGGGCAGCGACATCACAGCAGTAAGCGCGCTATATCAGAGTACGGTAACCGCTACGCCGGCTTCGGCACTTTCAACGAATATTGCTACATTCGATATAGGCAGATTGACTCTTGAAAACGATTCGCCAAGCTCAAATACTCCGGCTTCTACAATTTCAAAAAGCCGCGGCACCAGCGATATAACAGTTCTCGGATTCAGCTTAAAGAATGACAGAAGCGCAAGCGCGGCTGACAGTGTCGAAAATGTAATTATCAGCTCACTCAAGATTACAAACAAAGGAACCGGCGTCGTTGACAGCGAAATAAGCAATTTAAGACTGCTGGACGAATCAAATACAGTTATAACAAGCGGCAAAGCGGGTTCCGGCGAGTATATATTCGAGCAGATGCAGCTTGTAATAGGTAAAGGCACAACAAAAAATTTCAAAGTATTAGGCGACATACCGTCAAACGCGGCAGGGCAGAAAACGTTACAATTTGAATTGAAACCTTCTAACATAACAGCTAAAACCGCCGAATCAGGAACACTTCCTGTCACGATCAGCTCTCAGGCGTCAATACAGGGCACAAAATATTTGATCGGCAGCAATACATTATCAGTCAAACTTGATTCGTCAACTCCGGCAATTTCAAATTTCACGCCGGACGACACCGAAAAACTTTTCGCAGTGTTCTCTGTAACGGCAAGCGAAGGTGAAGACATTGACGTTAATTCGTGCAAATTTAATTTAAGCGGCACGGCAACCGATACCGGCGATTTAATAAATATGCGTCTTTTAGACGATGAAAACGGCGCTTATCACACTTTAGCCCATGCCGCCGGAGTATATTCAACAAGCGATACAATAGCATTTTCAGCGAGCCAGACGCGCAAATTCAAGCTTTACGGAACAGCTAACTCTGCCGGTACCGCCAACCGCACTGTGAAATTCAAACTCGATACGACAAACTGTATCCAGGGTACCGGAAAATTAAGCAGCGCGACAATTTCGACATCCGATACGGTCGAATCAAACGCATTAACTACAATTGGAACATTAAACACTCTGGCCGAAGCGACCACTCCGTCCGGTAATATATTAATAGGCGATACTAACAGCGGAAATGGTGTTGCGTTATTTAAATTTAATGTAAAACCAACTTTCGAAAATGCAAAAGTGAATTCTATAAAAATTACCATGAATAATGGAAGTTTAACCACAGATATAGATTCGACATCTGTAAAACTCAGAAGAAGCAGTGATAATGCTGCTTTAAGCTGCACTGTATCAACTTCTGCATCGGATAATTCTATTACATTCACAAATAACGGTGACGCTGATTTAAATAACCTGGCCAAAGGCGTATCATTCGGCATTACTTTAACGGCGAATATTTCAACCGGCTCTACTGCCGGAAATACGGTAAGTTTTAACATTAAAAACGCCTCGGATATTTCAGCTACAGGCGTTACATCGACCAAAACACTCACAGTATCAGGAACCGCAGCCGGCAATAACCTGACAACCGTCCAGGGCACGATCGCGGTATCCGACGCTAAAACTGTAGATACAAAAGAAATAATAATCGGCTCGGCAAATACCCTCGCGGCAATCGTTAAAATCGCGGCTTCAAACGAAGCAGTAAATATCTCGGAAATAAAAGCTGATATTGAAGGCGCCGATTTTTCAAGCGATTTCGACAGTGCAACGCCGTTTGGATTTAAACTTACAAAAATCGGAAGCACGACTCCGCTCGCAGCAACGGTAGCAAGAAGCGGTAATACGCTTACATTCGCTATAGCTCCGGCAGTAAATATAGCCGCAGGCGCTAATGATACCATACTTATAGAAGGCAATCCGCTAAAAGCAACTGCAGTCGCAGGACACAAATGTAAAGTTACGGTCCAGTCGGGTATGGTAAAAGCTACAGGCGTTACTTCGTCAAAAACAATCACCTCAACCGGAAGCATAAATTACAACACCGGCACATTACAGGAATTAATAACCGGTAAATTGACAGCTTCGGTTGATTCAAGCTCGCCAACCACAAAAACAATATTAAAAGGAAAAACTACTGAAACACTTGCTATATTCAAAATTTCATCTGACGTTTCTTCAAATTCCAATGAAATTGAAAATATAACTTTAACCAAAGCTAAAGTTAACGTTTCAGGCAGCACAAGTGATTTTTCAAATTTAGTGTTAAAAATCGGCGCTAATTCCTACTCTCCTGCATCATCAGCATCGGCCGAAGGAAATACGACAGACTATACATTTGATTTATCAGCGCCGGTAGTAACAATATCAAAAACCTCAGGTTCTAATTTCATACTGGCAAGCGTAGTAGCCGACGTAGCAGCCGGAACAAGCCTGACCGGAGTAACGGCTAAATTGTTAAAATCGGGTGTGGAAGGTACCGGTGTAACCTCTGGCAGGACAATAACAAATTCAAGCAATGATCAGCTCGGTGCGACGCACTCTATTTCAACGGCCGGATTTACCGCTTCTATAAACGCCTCACAAAATCAGGCAAGCACCACTTTCAAAGGACCGTTCGCATCGTATACGGCACCTACGGATCAAAAAGTTATGGCAGTAGATTTAACGGCTGACAGCAAAGACGATATTAACGTAAATAAATTAATCCTCAAGTTTAACGGCAGCAGCGCTATAAGCTCAAAAATCACCAAAATTGTAGTCAAAGACAGCACCCCGACAGCGTTAGCGACTTCAAATTCACCTGTGTTTGATTCGAATGGAAACACCACAATTGAATTTACACCAAATTTAAATATACCAAAAAGCACCACAAAATATGTTACAATACATATTGATATGAGTTCAATCGCCAACGGCAATGATAATTCCAGCTTCTATTTTACGATAGAAAACGGAGGTTTCAGCGCAAAAAGCGTAACATCTCCTCTGCAAACAGTTACAAGCGCAAATTCAGTAACAAGCAATACGCATTATTACAAGGAAAGCTCGGTACAATTTCTGTCGTCAAGCACTTACACAGCCGCGGATTATTATAGAGGCGATACCGCAAAAACAGTATTCGAGTTTAAAATGGCGGCAGGCGCATACAGCGATGTAAAAGTCACAAAAATAGTTCTCGAATCAGGCACCGGAAGCACGGCAAACTTAAGTTCAGACATCACTAATGCTTCGCTTGTTTACGAAGGCACAACATACAACGGTGCTAACGGATGCACAGTAACTGCCGCAGCTGGTAAAATAACATTCGATCTTCCTGCTGGCTTAAACATCACTATTCCGGCAAGCAGTATAACGAACACATCACAGGCAAAAACGTTCAAATTTGTAGCGGATGTTTCATCGACGGTAGCAAATGGAATCATAACAGTAATTAAAGCTAATTCAGGACATACAGATTATGCCGCAAGCGGTTTTGCAGCTACCTCTGACAGTTCTCTCGTTACAAATAGGTCCGGAATTATAAATGGAAATACTCATAATTTATATGCCGTAGGCTCGCTTACTATATCAAGCGCCAACGGATTTGCGCCTTTATTTTATGGAACAGATAAACCTATGTGGGCGGGAACAACGGGAACCTCTAACTCAATGCAGGGTAACATAGACAGTTGCACTATAGGAGTATTTTTAATAAAAGTAGGAAACTACGCAGATGTCAATTTAGATAAAATAATACTTAAAAATATTGGAAGCAGCACGGATTTAAAACTTGACGCTACACATAAAATAGTAGCTACAATGCATGAAGATTATAATAAATTATATTATGATAGTTCTGATGTAAACAAATCAGCTAAATTTAGATTTGGCGGATTAAGTACTGATAGTCTTTCATCAAAGTTAGAAGGGTCTATAATTACACTTACGCCAAAAACAAGCGCCCCGGCTTCATCATATACACTTACCGCCGGCAAAACATATTATATGGCAGTTAAGGCTAACTTAAAAGATGCCCCTGTCAGCGTCGGAAAGAGCATAAAATTGTTCGCAGACACGCAGGATACGTCATATCCGGCATTAACGGCATCGGCACCATTAGTCCAACCATTAAAACAGATAACCTATTCAGGCGTAGTAACCGGAACTGAAAGGACTGTTCAGGCGCCAACAATAACAGTTACGCCGACATCTGAGGATTTTGATGTTCTGCCTTACCAGCTTTCATGGAAAAAACCTTTATCACAAAGAATTATAGGAAAAATAACAATAGCAAATAATCAATTCGGAGATTTCACGCTGAAGAATGTGAATTTTAATCTCTACATGGACGATTCATCAGCGGTAAATTTGCAAACATATATAACAAACGTGCAGCTTATTGAAAACGGTACTGTAGTACAAACCGTTTCAGGAGCCGATCTTGCATATAGCGGCCCGGCTGCTACACATAAATATCTTACGGTAGTATTTGATACAACGGCTGGTACTACTACATGGCCGGCCGAAAAAAATAATATAATAAAATCCGGTATAACAAGAACATTTAACATCGCTATCAATACGCCTGCATTAACAGCCGCAATGGGAAGTGCAATACCAGGCGCGGCCGGCGGGCCTGCTAACGCAACCCATCTGGCCCTAAATGCTAATATTTCAACAATACCTAAGATATATTGGGGATTTGACGATACAAACTATGTCAGCGGCACTTTCGCTGACCCTGTCGATGCATCAGATATTACAGCAAAAGGCGGATCGGGTTATACAAGAATACCATATAACACTGACGGCCCGACACAATTCGAATTTCTTAACTTCGAATAAATAAATATAATTTAAAAATAATAAAGCCGCGAAATAAAAAATCGCGGCTTTATTATTTTTTATGGCAAAAATCTTAAAAATATTGTATAATATATTAAGAAGGTTTCTTTTATTTTTTTGGAGGCATATTATGAACAAATTAATAAAATATTTATTATTGCTATCAATATCATGTATATTCATATTGACGCATACAGCGTACGTCAATAACGTTTTTTTATATGCTCAGGATGAGGCGCCAATGGAAGAAGCTCCGCCTCCGGCAGACCCGCCGGCTGAAACTCCTCCGCCTGAAGAAATGCCGCCTGCGGAACCTCCGGCTGACCAACCGCCGGCAGAACAACCTCCTGCGGACAATACCCAAAATCCGCCTGCCGATAATACTCAGGCACAGCCTCCAGCTGACGGTCAGCAGCCAGTCGACCCGGCTAATCAGGCAAATCCTGACGCTCAAAATACAGCAAATAATATGAATACATCTGAAGTCGGAGTTCAAAACGGCGAAAGCACTGAGGTTACAGCAAATAATCCTGACGCGACAAATGAAGTGGCCGCAACTAACGGAGAAAATACGCAAATCAATAACAGCGATCCGGCCAATCCAGATGCCAATAATTCAAATACAACTCAACCACAAAATAACGAATTAAAGGAAAAAATAGAAAAAGCGAAGCAGGAACTCTCCGAACTGCAAACCACAATGCAGGACAAAAAACGCGACAGCAAAGATGACGGCGGAAATGTTTCAAGCTATGAAAGCGATGAACGCCGCAAATACAGGCAGGCAAAATCTGAATACGATGCCAAAGCCGAAGAAATAAAAAAAATGGAAGAAGAGCTTCAAAAAAATGAACAATCAGGCGGCGGCAGCACTCAAACCGCTGAAAACACCGGCAATGGCGAAAGTCAGCCGCCGGCAGAACAACCGCCGATGGAGCCGGCACAGCAGGAAGCACCTCCGGCCGATCCGCCTGCCGATGCGCCTCCTAGCGAACAGCCGCCGATCGATACGCCTTCAGAACCGGCTCCGCCATCTGAACCCGCGCAGGATTACAGCGCCGAACCGCCTGCCGAAGCGCCTCCGGCTGAAGCACCGGCAGAATAATAAAAATTTTATCAGTAAAATTATATTAATTTATAATCAACCTAAAAATTCTACTTAAATATGAATAAAATAATTAACAATGCCTGAATTAAAACACGATTCAAAATCGATAATAAATTAATAACTTGAATTAAAAATCTGGAGATATCGGAAAAATGAACATATCAAGCCATAATAATAAAATTAAAGCATCAATAAAATTTTTATTGATGCAATTCTTTTTTTGCGGACTGATTTTATTTTGCAGCGCCGAAACCGCAAAATGCTCTGAAAATGACTATATGCTAGTCCTTAAAGACGGAAGCACCATAATAGGCAGTATTAAAAATCCTGAATTACTTGAAAAAGAAGAAAACTCGCTGATCAAGATAAAAACATCATTCGGCGAACTCGAAATACCGCGCGATAACATAATTAAATTTTTTAAACAGCCTGAGAATAAAAACAACGAAAAAACTGAAAATCCAGCAATTGAAACATCAAAAACAAATAAAATTGAAAATAATAAAAATAACGAAAAAATTAACGTTAAAAATGAAGAAAACACAAAGCAGGAAACTCAGCATGTAAAATTACCGGAAAAAATCAACAGCGCTGAAACCGAAACCAAAGCAAAAGATACACTAAGCAAAACACCAGCGGCGGAAAGCCAAAGTTCACTTGAAAATGAATTGCTCGGAAACATAAACGAAAAATCTCCAGAAAGCCAAGTTGTTAAAAACGAGGCCTCAAATAATCCTGATACAAATAAAAACAACGAAAAAATTAACGGCACGGCTGACGCTAAAACAGAAGAAAATAAAGTACAAGAAGCTCAAACTGTAAAATTGCCTGAAAAAGTAAACAACACAGCTACGGAAATAAAAGATACCGGAAATAAACCGTCAGCGGCAGAAAGCCAAAGTTCACTCGAAAATGAATTACTCGGAAACATAAACGAAAAATCTCCTGCCGAATCAACGGAATCGCACGGCAAACCGGAAGATAAAAACAAAGCAGAAAGCATGCTTAACGTTGACGATGATAAACTTTTAGATATGCTCGGTGAATCTAAAATCGAGCCGCCGGCACCGGCAATTTCCGAAACATCTCAAAAAAGCGGAGAAATCGAAACTTTAAAAACCAAATACACTAACAAACTCGAAGGAAAAAAAGCTCTGGTACCGGAAAACTTAAGTGATATAAAAGAAGACATTAAAAAAATGGCGTCGTCCAAAACCGAAGAACTGCTTTTATTAAACGGCACAAGTGAAACAATGGTAAAAGAGGGCGACACGAAGCCGGTCGAAGTTATAACGGTAGGCGGCGGAAGCAAGATAAAAAAAGAAAAAGAGGCGGCTGCCAAAGAAGCAGTCGGCACAAATGAAGTTGCGGTCAAGGGGAAAAAAGGCGACGCAAAAAAAGACAAGGCCGGAAATAAAGACGGAAAGCAAAAAAATAAAAAAGGCGAAAAAAATAATTCAAAAGACTCCGGAGCGACTGGAGAAGTAAAATTAACCACAGGAAAAGTCGCATCAGGTACCGGCGAAGTCAATTTAACCGGAGAAGTGAGCTTAAAAACAGGAGAAGTCATAATCGATGAAACACTTGAAACCGAATACCTTGGCGGCGACAACTTATCTGAAAAAATAGTTAAGGAATTTAAAAAACATAAAGGCGTTTCAGTTAAAGATGTAGACTCGAAATCCCACCTTGAAGACGCAATCGAAAAATATATCGAAAAACCAAATACCAAACCTGAAAAAAAAGACGGTAACCCTGACAATGAAAAAGACAAGAACGACGGCAAGGATGATAAAAGCAGCAAAGATAAAAAATAGTAAAAATTATTTAATTTATGCAGCTTCGAAATAAAAATAAAATAACGGCATTAAACGCTAATCATCCGATAAAATTAATTTTATAATGTTTTAATTTAAGCGGGAATAGATTACAATGGCATTAAACGACGAATATAATAAACATAATTCACAAAACAATAATAATGCAAACAGCTTGAAAGCGCAAAAACTTTCGTCTGAAATCATATGGAAAAACAACTATAATATTAATATATCATCGATATTCCTTTCTTGCGATTCAAATTATATTTCAGCCGCTTCAAATTCCGGCGAACTTATTATGCTGAACGCAAATAACGGCACTGAAAAATTCAGGACAAAATTCGCAATGCCGCTTTCACATTCGCAAATCGACGATTCAACCGGCGATGTTTTCGCATTCGGTAAAAACATAGTAACCAGAGTAAGTCCGGCCGGAAATATTATCTGGCAAAAAAACATACAAACTCCGATAATTGGCGGGGCAATTTCCCAATCAGCGAAAAGGTTTTTCCTGTGCTATGAAGGCAACAAAATAGTCATCGCCGATTATAATGCTGCCGCATGCGCAAAAGGCGGAGTTGAATCCAAAGGCGCGATAAGCGGAATTTATGCCCCTAAATTTTCAAGTAATTTCGTCGTCGTGACATACGCGGGCGATGTTTTTTATCTTCAAAAAGAAGGCACTATCTTATGGCAATTTTGCATTAAAGACAGGCTTTCATCAGTATCGGTTTCAAACGACGGCAGCATCATTTTTATCGGCTCACAGGAAAATAAAGTGCTCTGCCTGCATTCTGAACAAAAAGTCATATTCAATTTTGAATTAAGAAGCCCGGTAACCTGCACCGATATCTCGGAAGACGGAAAATTTTACGGCGTCGGCTGCAGCGACGGATATATTTATATCTTAAACGACCGGGGCGAGACTATATATTACGACAGGCCGTTTTCTAACGTATCGAAATTATTCATATCGGAACACGCTCAAAAAATAGTTACGCTTTCAGATAATTCGACAATTACAATGAGTAAAATAACAAAAAGAAAAACAACAGAAGAAAACGCCCGCGATTTTTCGACATTTATTGAACTCAATAGCTCCGCTAATGAAGGCGGTAATAAAAATATATTCGAAAAAACTTCGATTGACAATTTCATCGAGTTATAATATTATAATTCAATAATACATGAGTTAAAAGGTTAAAATGACAAAAAAAATATTAGAAGAAATAAATATATTTGTAAAATCAAGATATTCGCTTATATATCTTGTCTCGTTCGAAGAAGAACGCGCTATAAGGGCGCTTACTGAATTAGCGGCAGCTTCCGGCAAAGAAATTTTTATATGGTCCGCCACTGCCGGAATTTATTCGATAACAAAAAATGCCGTAATACCTAAAACAGAAAACCCGCTCGCCGCGCTCGAACAGGTTATTAATTACAAAGACAGGGCATTTTTCGTGTTCAAGGATTTTCATTATTACTTAGAAGAGCCGTTTCAGCAATATCTTGAAAATCCGCTCGCTGTCAGAAGAAAATTAAGAGACGCGGCAATGGCATTACGCGGCTCCTTTAAAACACTTTTCTTCGTCTCGCCTGTATTAAAAATGCCGAGCGAAATAGAAAAAGACATTGTAATAATCGATTTTCCGCTGCCGGATTATGAAGATATTAAAAATATTTTAACGTCAACGCTCGCAAATGTTGAAAAAAATTATAACCTGAAATTTGAAGTAGCAAAAGAACTCGAAGAGAAAGTCATTAAAGCGTGCCTCGGCATGACTGCTAATGAAGTTGAAAACGTCTTCGCAAAAGCGATAGTGAACGACAAAAAATTTGACGAAAACGACCTCGGCCTGATAATATCCGAAAAAAAACAAATTATAAGAAAAGCCGGAATGCTCGAATACTTCGAAGTGTTTGAAAACTTCGCGAATGTCGGCGGGCTCGGCAACTTAAAAGAATGGCTTAAAAAACGCTCCGGGGCATTTTCACAGCGGGCACGCGAATATGGCCTGCCAGAGCCTAAAGGTCTTTTACTTCTCGGCGTGCAGGGCTGCGGGAAAAGCCTCGTGTCAAAATGCATCGCATCCCTATGGAAATTGCCGCTGCTGAGGTTCGACGTCGGAAATATTTTCGGCAAGTACGTCGGAGAGTCGGAGGAAAATCTTCGTAAAGCATTAAAAGTAGCAGAAGCGTTGTCGCCGACAATATTATGGATGGATGAAATCGAAAAAGCTTTTTCGGGCGTAGGCGGCGGAAGTTCAGGCGATTCAGGACTCTCTACCCGCATATTCGGGTCATTTATAACATGGCTTCAGGAAAAAACGGCGCCGGTTTTCGTCATAGCCACCGCGAACTCGATCGAGAATTTGCCGCCCGAACTATTAAGAAAAGGGCGTTTTGATGAAATATTCTTCGTCGACCTCCCGAACCCGGTTGAACGCGCCGCAATTTTTAAAATCCACCTTACTAAAAGGAAAAGGGATATTGCGAAATTCGACGTAGCAACGCTCGTATCTGAAAGCGAAGGGTTTTCGGGCGCCGAAATCGAACAGGCTATCATTTCATCGATGTACGACGCTTTTTACGAATCAAGAGACATCGCAAGCGAAGATATTTTAAAAGCTTTGAATGAAACCGTTCCGCTCTCGCAGACGATGAAAGAAAATATAAATCGGCTGCGGGAATGGGCTAAAGTAAGAGCGCGGCCCGCCACTTAATGATAATATAAAACGGTTTTAAAAAAATGAATAAGAGTTTTTTATTAATATATTTACCGACATTTTTAAGTTGAGAAACTCAAGTTAATTATAAAGTTTGAATTAAATAATTTATAAAAACGGAGAAGTTATTATATGGGAATGGACAACGTTTCACCGGTAACGCCGAACCAGCCGGCTCCTGAAAATGAAATAGCGCTAACGCCTGAATTTATCGAAAAATTAGATGCCGGCGTAAATTATTATGCCGAAAAAAACCTTCCAAAAGCCATAGTGACTTTAAGAGAAGCGCTTGAATTATGCCCAAACAACGAAAAAGGCCACTTTTATCTCGCACTGTCTTATTATGAAAACGACAGTATCGAGCAGGCTGCCGATGAATTGCCGTTATGCGGCGGCTACGCCCCGGTTAAAGCAGTAGAGCTGATAAAAGGCATAGCTAAAAAAGCCAATATCGAACACATGAAAATAATAAATGAGCTTCCCCAAAAAAACTTATATTTTGACATATTAAAGGCCGACGATCTGAAGGAACTTGAAGAAAGGAAAAACAGGGAATTTAAAGCACGCGCAGAAGCCGACGAGCAGCTGCGCAAGTTCGAGATAGAAGGACATTACGAAGACTTCGACGCCGATATAGCCAAGGCTGCGCCGTCAAATTATTTCGTTCCTATTCTGATGGGCATATTATCGGTACCGGCCTGGGGGTTGGGCTCATTATTGTCATTTAATTTCGTAAAAGCGCTTTTCAGATTCGCGCTCGAATATTTTTTTTATTATATGTATGTAAATAAAGACGGCATTAACCAATGGACCATTACAAACATTAATCTGGCGCAATTTTTAGGGTACAGCCAGATGACAAACCAGCTCACATCTTACATTTTTCCGACGTTACAGGTTATCTTCGTACTTTCCGGCGTATTCCTTTCGCTGCAATCATTCGTAATAGCCTTCACCGATTGGTATAAAGCGCTTATCTTAGGAAACATAACGGTAATCAACGGAACAATCGATATATACATAAATATCGGTTTTAACCATCATTTCAACGTAGGCGATTCTTTTAACGTATACACAAGAGCGAAAAATCCTACATTAAAAGGAAGCATCGTAATTACGCGCCTTGACAACGAAACATCGGCCGTAGAATTCAGGCCTAATACAAAATTAGCCGAAATTATGGAACCTAAAGTCGGCGATATCGTAAAATATAAATGGTATTAAAATAACACACGGAAAAAAAATATCCGCAAATTCCGGTTCAGATGTATTTTAATTTAATAATTTATTATTATATCTGTTTTTTGAGGAGATTAAATATGTTCAAAATCGCTTATGTCTCAAATCCCGGGAAGGTCAGGAAAAATAATGAAGACAGCGTTTTGGTAGATGAAAAGCTTTTATTCGAAGCGAATATGCCAAAACCAGAATATATTATAATCGAAAAAGAAACGGCGGTTTTCGCCGTAGCCGACGGAATGGGCGGACACCAGTGCGGCGAAGCAGCAAGCAGGGCGACACTTGAAGTTTTTAACGAAAACATAGAACAGATAAAAGATATAAGAGATATACAGGTCCTTATAAAGATGTCTAAAAATATACTGAACCAGATGGCAGCCGACGACCCTAAAATTTACGGACTCGGAACCACAGTAACGGGCCTTTTGCTGAAACACCAGGATGCGTATATTTTTAACTGCGGCGACAGCAGGGTATATAAAATAAATCCGAACGCTCATCAGGAACAAATAAAAAAAATCACGAAAGACCATTCGCTTGTACAGGAAATGGTAGATAACGGCCTGATAACCGAAGACGAAATGCTGACGCACCCGCGCAAAAATATAATAACGTCGGCAATAATAGGCGATCTAAAAAAAGAAAATCCCGAAATATTTTTACAGGAAATGACATTAAAGCGCGGCGAAAAATTTTTAATATGCAGCGACGGCGTCTGGGAAAGCATATCACGCCCGGAACTCGAAGAATGCTTTACACGCGAAACCATAAAAGAAAGCGCGGAATCTTTATTTTCGAAGGTAATGGCATCAAACGCCAGAGATAATTTAAGTTTTATTATTTTTGAATATTGCTGATATGAAATAACATATAATTCAGCCCTGCCAGATTTTGCCTATTTCTATCAATATCCGGAATATTTTTGCCGCTTATTATATAACTGCAAAAATTTGAGCGTCTTATGTCACCAACCGCTATAATATTATTTTTTGAATCCGTAATTAACGGTATCGAACTTCGCAAGCCGCGCGGAATTTTTAAGTCGATAAAAATATCCGACACTTTTTTTCCTTTCCCGTCCATACCATAAATTTTAATATAATCGCCAGGTTCAAAGGTCCTGATATAAAAAGGCGGCTTTTTCTCGCTTCCAATGACTATCAAATAATAATCGGGCGCTGAGCTAATTTTCGCCGCTATGTTATCTATTTTTTCAATATAATCAAGTATGCCGAATTCTATATCATACTCAAAAACATCGGTCTTGAATTTATAAGCGCCGGAAGTCATAACGGCCATTTTTCCGCCGTTAACCTGAATAGATTCCAAATCACGGCCGCTATATATATGCCTGTTGTCATCGGCAATTGCCGTTCTTATCGACCTGACTTCCAATATTTCATTTTTCACCTTATAATCCGTGCCGTAAAAAGCTTTTTTTGAAATAACAAGCGACCCCTTTATAATATCGAAAACATCGCTTTTAAAATCATTTTCTATGAATTCGATAATTTCTTTCACAAGCCCGAATTTTATTTGAGAGGAATCCGCGCCAAGAAAGGCGGCCGCATGCAAAACGGCGCGGCGTTTCAAGGCTGAATGAATGTTCATAAAATCCTTCTTTGAAAATTTTAATGATAATCCGCCGGGGCCGGCTGTCACGTATTCTTTAAAAAAACCATAAACCGCCGAATTTATAAAATCATTTTCACTTTTTTGAATATTTTGAAAAGTAAATATTTTATCCAAGAAAGCAGGTGAAAATTCTTTAAAGGCGGGGATAATTCTGTTTCTCACAAAATTATGTTCATAACTGTTATCGCTGTTTGTAGAATCGGTAGAATAATTAACGCCGTTTTTCGCGCAAAATTCCAAGATTTCGTTTTTAGAGGCAAAAAGGAGCGGCCTTATGATATTATTTTTAAAAACAGGCTTGATACCTGACATTGCCGAAGGCGAAGCGCCCTTCAATAATTTCAAAATCATAACTTCAGCGCAATCATCGAGATGGTGGGCTGTCGCAATTTTATTCGCGCCCGTTTCGGCCGCTTTTTTTAACAGCCGCTCATATCTGATATTTCTGCCGGCCTCCTCGACAGACTCTTTTTTTAAAGCCGCCTCGCGCTTTACATCCGCAGTTTCAATAACCAAAGAAATACCTGTTTTTTCACAGTTATCTCTTATTAATTTCATCTCGTCCGAAAGTTCCTCGGCACTTCTGATATTATGGTTTAAGTAAAAAGCGGAAAGCTTTATTTTAAGTTTTTCGGAGAATTTAGAAAGCAAGAACAGCAGGCACGACGAATCTGCGCCGCCGGAATAAGCTATCATTATTGAGTCGCCGCAATTAATAAGCTTTTCGGATTTAATAAAATCCAGGAATTTTATCTCAAAATTATCACGGGACAATAAAATTCACGCTTTCTTTCCGCTAATTATACTTCGTCGTGCATTTCCGCCGGCCCGAGCGGTATTTTTATAACGCTTTTTTCGACCTGAGCGAGAAATCCTTTCAAGTATTTCCCTTCAGGAAACGCTGAACTATATGGATGGTCAGGCGACGGCCCTACGTTCATAAGCACTTTCAACGTCGCGCCGGCCTCCGCGGCGGAATTAAAAATTATAGACTGATGAACTTTTTCATTTACAAGGCCTGTGCATGAAAAAGTGAAAACCAGTCCGCCGTTTCGAACAGCGATGATGGCAAGCTTGTTTAAATCGCCGTACGTCCTGCATGCCCTCGGAATTTCAAGCTTATTGGCAGCTAGTTTTGCCGGATCGACAATTATCATATCATATTTTTCATCTTTATCGATAGCCGCCCTCAAAAACTCGAATACGTTCATATGCACGAAATTGACATCGCAATCATTTAACTTAGCGTTTTTTTTGGCAATTTCAAGAGCCTCTTTATCAAGGTCGACACAAGTAACAGATTTTGCCCCGGCCTTTTTCATCGATATTCCAAATCCGCCGGTATAACAGCATAAATCCAACACATTTAAACCTTTAGCTGCCTTAGCGGCAATGCGGCGGTTTAATTTCTGGTCGAGAAAAAATCCCGTCTTCTGGCCTGATTCGAAATCGACTATGAATTTCATACCGAATTCGCTGACCTGGCATCGGCCTTTTGCCGGATATTTCCTGACTTCCTGGCTGTAATCGGCATTGTCCTTGGCGCACGCCTTTTCATCAGGGCTTACCATTACGCCGCACTTTTCGCCGTATAATTCTTTCAGCGACGAAACCAGCCATTCCATTACTTCGCCATAATATCCAGCCGAATAAGGCTTTATCAGAAACGAGTCGCCGTATTTATCTATAATCAAACCGGGCAGGCCGTCAGATTCACTGTGGCACAACCTGTAACAGTCCGAATCCTCGTTTATGCGAAGAAAATTCTCGCGAAGGTTCTTTAGATCGGAAAGCTTCTTCAAAAAAAAGCCGCGGTCTATATTTTCACTCGAATCCGCAAACAGCCTCAACGCTATGACACTTCTTGGATTAAAAATGCCGCATCCTACAAATTGACGGTTCCTGTCGACGACACGCACAATGCTCGCGCGCCCGCCAAAACCGCGGTCAGGCATTTTTACCATCTTATTGAATATCCAGTAATGGCAAGAATTCCTTGCCGTCTTTAACTCTATCGTGTTCAGTTTCATTTTTTCAGCTCCAAAAAGCGCAATAACGCATAAATTCAAGTTATTTTATCACATATTATATTAAAATCAACATTTTTTTTCAAACTTATAAAGCGACGGCGTAATCAATGCGGCCACAATTATAAGACATCCGCCGAACGCCACCGCGTATGAATGGTTGTTGTTCAATAATTTCATTATAAGCCCGCCAAGCCCGACCGAAACAAAAATTTCAGGTATGACTATGAACATGTTAAATATCCCCATAAATATTCCGTACTGTTCCTTCGGCAGGTGTTCGACAAGTATGACATAAGGCATCGCCACGACTGAGGCCCAGCCGATGCCGGCGGCTATCATCGGTAAATACAATAATTGCGGCGAATGTATAAACGGAAGCGAAAAAAGCCCGAGACCGCATAAAAGCAAAGAAAGAGCATGTGTCCCGACACGGCCGAACTTAAGCACCATATAAGGTATTATAAGCGCAAAAACAGGGGTCGCAATGCCTTTAACCATCGTCGTGTGGGC
>Ga0116193_1001687_pt1 | contig 17802 bp, 17 predicted proteins | sample AD_UKC115_MetaG_FD_89892 | JGI IMG/M metagenome (GOLD analysis project Ga0116193, IMG submission 89892) | Active sludge microbial communities of municipal wastewater-treating anaerobic digesters from Hong Kong - AD_UKC115_MetaG | ecosystem: Engineered > Bioreactor > Anaerobic > Digestate... | reverse complement strand
ATTTTTAGGCATAGATGGCAATGATGAGTTTACAATATATTGTGCTCCTATCGGTAAAGTTAATCAATAATTAACTAAAAATTTCAATAACTAGTTAAAGATTTCATAGCAGGCCAGAGAATTTATAAAAAATTCTGATTCATCTAAAATATTTTTTTATCTATAAGGTAATATATAACAGACACTTATGAATATGGAGGTTCTTTGGATACTAATGCTGATGATACTGGCTTTATTGAGAAAAAAAACTTGAGATTTCTTTATTTTGTTATTGTTATTGTTATAATTCTACTTTTTAATTTATTAGTTTATTTTTATTATATTAAGGTCGATGAGCAGATAAAAAATGAATATATTCAAATAGCTCTGGAACAATATTCTTTTGTTCTGGATGATTTCTATAATCTTTACAGAGTTGTAATAGATATGAACATTGATAAAATCGAGGTTAAGGAACTTTTTCAAAAAATTTTGCAATCAAAGAGTATGAAAGAAAAAAATATCTATTATATAAACCTTGCGCACCAACTCCGAGATTTTCGAGACAAATCAAAATTTTATGATTTTACCAATGTTATGTTGTATTCAAAAAACGAAGCTTTTTACTTAAATTTACTGGATGAGAATTTATTAATTTCCAAAAATCCTGTGAATGGATATTTTAATGAAAGCCTTCAAAATACTGATAAACCATCATTCATATTTCAAATATCAACTAACTCTTATCGATATAAGTTCATTTATCCACTTTATTTAAAAAATGAAAGAGTTGGATTTGCAACTATTGATCTACCTTCAGAGCTTATTATGGAGAAATTTTTGCATTATTTTAATAGAAAAAGTTTTACGATAATTATCAAAGATTTTAAGAAAGTCCGGGGTGATAAATTTCTCCCTTTTTATATCAATGAAAATCAAAGATATATTTTAGATTTTCACGAGCATGAGCCATATTATTTCAACGGAAGGCTTGATAATCAACAAATTTTCTCGATAGAAGAGTTTGTATATAAAAATATCGAATCAAAAAAAGCATTTAGCGTTAAAATGCTGGTGGAAAACAAATTAGAGGTGTTTACTTTTCTGCCGATAGTTGAAAGTCTAAAGCAAAATCCGGGATTTTTTTGTATAATATCTGATGGTAATAGATTTAGGGAAAACGATAGGATATTCAGAATAATTTTATTAGTAACAATTGTTTTATCAACATGTTTAATAATCTTTGTAATTTATATCAATAAAACTCAGAAAAAGCTTGAGCAGCTTTCAATATACGATTCTCTGACTCAGCTATACTCAAGATATTATATTATTTCAAGAATTCAGATTGAAAATGAAAGATTTTTGAGATATAATAAACCCTATTCAGTTGTTATGTTTGATATTGATCACTTTAAAAAGGTTAATGATACATACGGACACCTTGTTGGAGATATGGTTTTGAGAGAACTTGGAAGTATAATAAGGAAAAACATTAGAAAAATAGACTCGGCTGGAAGATATGGAGGAGAAGAATTTCTTATTGTTTTGCCAGAAACAAAAAAAGAACAGGCATTCATTGTTGCTGAAAAATTACGAAATGCTGTAAATAAAAATAGTTTTCCAAAAGCAGGTAAAATAACTATCAGCGGGGGAGTGGCAGAAGTTACAGATGGTACTAAGAGCTATGAAGATATTATAAGATCTGCCGATAAAAATTTATACATTGCAAAACAATCAGGTAGAGATAAAGTAGTAGTACTTGAAAAAGCATGAATGGTTAATCCTGTCAGGTAAAGAAATGGTATAGTATTTTTTATCTTTATATCTTTATAGACCATAAAATGCAAAGAAAAATTAAAAATCGCTTTAAGATTTAATAAAATAAAGTAAATAGCAGATTTTTAATCTGGCAAGATAAAATCTCGAAACAAAAGATGCAATTTGCACCTGTATAAATGAAAAGACATCAATTCGTTAAAATCAAAATTTAATAGAGAATATATATCCAAAAATTTCAAGAAAATATTTGACTTTTATTTCAAAGATATTAAATAAATAAAAATGGTAAATACCACTTATTGCAAAATATAATTGGTCTATACCATTTACTGGCAATTACTGCTATTATTTAAATGCAAGCTGTTTGCCGAAGTCGAAAATCGGGGAAGAAGACTTTTATTTAATTTATTCAATATTTCCTCACTGTTTAGCATTATGGTTAAGCCATACAGAAAAAAGGTTTGATAATTTGGGAAAAAAAGTCAGTAAATCAACTTTAGCTATTCAAGAACTAATAAAAATTGATAAAGAAAACGCAAAACCAGTATACAAACAGATAGTCGATCAAATTATTGATCTTATCCAAAATGGTAAATTTGATAAAAATCAAAAACTACCAGCACAAAGAGATTTTGCCAGATACTTTGGTATATCTCGTGCTACTGTGAGTAAAGCTTATGACTTGCTCAAACAATATGGAGTTATAAAGTCAATTCAGGGTAGTGGGTTCTATATAAATGAGGAACCTGAGATGTTTTTATCAAGGAGGCAGAAAGCTCTTTATTCAATTAATAGACTTTATAGTACTCTTATTGATAGTGGATTTTCATTTAGTGAAATAAGAAATCTACTATTTCTTTTACTGGAACAAAAAGAGAACAATAAAGATATTCCACAGATAGCTCTTATTGACTGTAATATTGAATCTTTGACTATGTTTGAAAAACAATTAAAATCCAGATTCAGAGTTTCTATTTGTAGTTATTTAATCCCCAAATTAAAATTATATATTGATAAAAAAGAAGTTGACAAACCTGGAAAGGACAGTGATTTCTTTAAAACAATTCAAAACATTAATTTTAATGATTTCGATCTTATCTTAACGACAGTATCGCATTATCATTTTATTGTAAATACTTTAAAAGGAAGCCATGAAAAGGTTTTTAAGTTATCGGTTGCACCTGATCATAATACATTGATTCAGTTAGGTTCAATAAAAAAAGAAGAAAAACTTCTTGTTCTTTCTACAAGCCAGAGGTTTTCAGAAATTGTAAAATACTACCTTGACAGGTTTAACATTAAAAATGATATACAGTTTGTTTCATTTATAAATGAAGAAGTATTTGAAGGAAAAGATATTCTTAGCGATTTTGATTTCTATCAAAAACTTATGGAAAGTAATATAAATACAGGTGATCTTCAAAATTCTATTTCAAAATTTGATTGTATAATAGTTCCTTCTAAAGATGAGATAGATAAAAATGATTTTCTTAAAAAGATATATATGGAAAATCAGCAGGATTTAAGATGGATTCTGTTTGAATATAAGATTGAAGATGGCTCGTTAATAGCTTTAGAAGAGACTTTTAATAAAATCATGTTTGACAGGATTAAAAATATTGAAGATATTAAACATTGAATTTAAAAGATATATATTTATGACTTTAATTGACTTCAGCTTTTGATCTAACTTCTATATTACGACTCTAATAAAAGCAGGGTAATATTGTTTAAATTTATAAAGTATTTTTAAAAGAACTTAGCCATTTATGAAATGAAGAATTGTAATTTATCAAACATAAAGGAAGAAAGATGCATACAATAGTTCTTGGGGTAATAGGTTCAGATTGTCACGCTGTTGGAAATAAGATTCTTGAAAAAGTTTTTTCAGATGCAGGATTTAAGGTAGTGAATCTTGGTGTGATGGTTTCTCAAGATGAGTTTATCAATGCTGCAATTGAGACAAATGCTAAGGCAATCCTTGTATCTTCTCTTTATGGTCAGGGAGAGCTAGATTGTGAAGGTTTGAGAGAAAAATGCATAGAAAGAGGGTTAGATAAAATAATTTTGTATGTAGGGGGAAATCTTGTGGTTGGGAAGCAAGATTTTGACTATGTGGAAAAAAAATTCAAAGACATGGGTTTTGATAGAGTATTTAAACCTGATGTCGATTTAATAGAGGTTACAAAGCTTCTTAAAGATGATATAGAACAAAGGTTTGGTAATAAGGATTCTAAATAGATAGGTAACAAGATTAATTTTAAAAGAGATCAAATAAAAAAAATTGAAGTAAATTCGTTAAATATATATGAAACATATAGTTAGTATAGACATTGGATCAACTTTTACCAAGGGAACTTTACTGATACATAAAGAAAATGAAGTTTTACCAGGTTTCAAGATTCTATCTTATAGAAAAGTTCCTACAACTACTGATCATCTTGCGAAAGGTTTTTTCGATATTCTTCAGTCGTTTTGTAAAGAGTTCAATATCAATCAAGAAGATATTGAAATATATTATTCTTCATCGGCAAAAGGTGGTTTAAATATTGTGGCAATAGGTATAGTTCCTGATTTGACTCTTAAAATTGCCAGAATAACTGCTCTTTCTGCTGGAGCTAAGATTTCTGCTTCATTTTCATACAAACTATCAAGAAAAGCTATTGACTCTATCAACACAATAAATCCAGATATCATACTATTTACTGGTGGGACTGACGGAGGAAATGAAGAGATAAATATTCACAATGCAAGAATGCTTGAAAAATTAACTATAAGACCTGTTGTGATATATGCTGGAAATGAAGTCATATCTGATAAAATCCAGGAAATTTTAAAAGATTTCAGGGTAATAATTGCTCAAAATGTCCTTCCAGAAATAGATGTAATGAATCCAGACGATGCAAGAAGTAAAATAAGAGAGATATTTCTTGATACAATAATCCATGGCAAAGGTCTGGATGAAATCTCAAATAGAATAGGTTTTATGCCAGATCCCACTCCTTTTTCAGTTTTTGAGTTTGTCAAATCTTTGCCAGACTCGGTTGAGCAGATAAAAAAGGTTATCGCGGATGTTGATCTGAATCTCGACCCTGGTATAGAATCAATCACTGGTATAAGATCAATTAAAGAATATGGTCTTAAAAATCTTAAAGATAACCTTAGTTATGATTTTAAAAACTTTTGTCTTATAGATCTTGGTGGAGCTACTACCGATTTTTATTCAAATCATAAGGATACTATTTCAGATAATAATGTTATATATAAAGGACTTCCGGAACCAATAGTCAAAAGAACAGTCGAGGGTGATCTTGGAATGCGTATCAGTTCTCAGGCTGTCGTGAGCACTGCCAGAGAATATATTGAAAAAGAACTTTTTTCATGCTTTAAAGATGAAAAAGAAGATAGTATTTTAGATGAATTCCTGGCTTATATAGACAAAATTAGTAAAAATCCTGGATATATTGTTGATTTTTCAAGTAATAATTTGAAGAATGAATCTAAAGAAAATATTTATAATAAAGAAGTTATTTTTGATAGGATACTTGCCAGTGCCTGCATATTAAACGCTGCAATAAGACATGCCGGTAAATATAGAAAAGTATATACTTCTGACAAACAGATGCTTGTTCAAACCGGTAAGAATCTTAAAAAAGTTCGTACAATAATTGGAAGTGGTGGATATCTTTCATTTATGAAGGATTTTACGCTGACAAATTTTATTGACTTTGGTAATGTATCAAACAAGAATTTTGAAATTGATGAAATATCACTTTTACCAGAAAAGATTGACTACTTCAGGGATGATAACTATCTTATACCAATAATCGCAAATCTTTCTGAAAAATATCCAGTAGAGTCAGCTTTGCTGGTACTTTCAAATCTTATTAGAGTATAAAATTCATTTGACATGGGGGACAACAAATGTTGATAAATGATTGCAAAATATCGCAGACTTCATTTTTTCAGGAAAGGGAAGAAGTTTTAAAAACATGGCCTACTGGAAAAGATGTAAACATCGATGAAGCTATAGAGTATCATAAAAATTTGCCAGAAGGTAAGATATTTTCAAAGGTTATGAAAAGAGCTGATGATAACTCTCAAACATTAATCCAGCCAAGAGCTGGTGTTGCCCTTCTTGGAGAACATATTCAACTTCTTCAATATCTTCAACAGGAAGCTGATCTACTTCCGACAACTATTGATGCTTATACAAGGCAAAATCAATATATAGAAGCTGAAAAGGGGATAGAGAAATCTAAGGCAGCTGGAAGATCATTACTAAATGGGTTTCCAGCAGTGAATTATGGAGTACTGCCTTGTAGAAATGTCATAGAATCTGTAAGTAAACCGGTTCAGGTTCGACACGGAACTCCAGATGCACGATTATTGGCAGAGATAACATTGGCTTCTGGATTTACTTCATTTGAAGGTGGAGGAATATCTTACAACATACCATATGCTAAAAAAGTTCCACTGGAAAAATCGATTAATGATTGGAATTATGTCTATAGACTGGCAGGATTTTATAGTGAAAATGGTGCAATTATAAATATTGAGCCTTTTGGACCACTCACAGGGACGCTTGTTCCTCCTTTTATTTCAAATACTATTGCAATTATTGAAGGCTTGCTAGCACTTAAACAGGGAGTAAAATCGATTACACTCGGCTATGGACAACTTGGGAACCTCATACAGGATGTTGCTGCAATTATAAGTTTAAAAGAGCTGGCAAATGAGATCTTTAAAGAAAATGGATTATTTGACTATGAACTTACAACTGTATTCCATCAATGGATGGGAGGATTTCCTGATGACGAATCCAGAGCATTTGCTGTAATCAGCTGGGGAGCTGCTACAGCGGCACTATCAAAGGCTACTAAGGTAATAGTTAAGACCCCACACGAAGCTATGGGTATACCAACGAAGGAAGCTAATCTTCAGGGTCTTAAGGCTACAAAGCAGATGGTTAATATGCTAAGTGATCAGGTTATGTATCAGTCAGATTTACTGATTCATGAAATAGGGATGATTAAGAAAGAAGTTAGATATTTGCTAAATAAAGTTACAGAAATTGGCGATGGAAACCTTAAGGATGGAGTGATAAGAGCCTTCGAAGCTGGTATCCTGGATGTTCCCTTTGCTCCATCAATATATAACAAAGGGAAATTAATCCCTGTAAGAGATAATGATGGTGCTGTTAGAATTCTAGATCCGGGATTTGTCCCTATGGAACCAGAGGTTTTGTCTTATCATAAAGAAAAGATAGAGCAACGAGCCAGGATAGAAAAAAGAACTCCAAATTATCAAATGCTTGTGGATGATATATATGCTATAAGCAAAGGAAGGCTTGTAGGAAGGCCAAGAAAATAAAAAATTCTTTGATAATAGTTTTAATTAGCCATGTATGTAGATATTTTGTATTAGCACAATAAAATTCTAAAAGTTATATGGCAATTGTTACAGAGTGGTTCGCCAGTCTACTTTAATAAAATTAAGTCCGTACTATAAAGTTCATTATCAATTATTACCCACAAAAAAAATTAAAGAGAAAGAAGATAATTTACAGGATTAACTAAATTTAAGAACTTAAAGGAATAAAAATGAAAATTAAAGATGTCTTGTTTTCAGCTGGTAAAACTGGTTTCTTTTTTGATGATCAGGCTGCAATAAAAAAAGGAGCCAGGCAAGATGGATTTATTTATATTGGACAGCCTGTTACTGAGCATTTTGAAAGAATTCGTCAGGCTGGTGAGAGCATATCAGTCATTTTAATCCTTGAAAATGGTCAGATTGCCGTTGGTGATTGTGCCGCTGTTCAATATTCTGGCGCTGGTGGTAGAGATCCACTTTTCCTTGCATCCACTTATATACCTTTTCTTGAAAAAAATATTAAACCTCTTCTTGTTAATAAAGAGCTGGATAGTTTTTTAAATCTTGCAAAATTCTTTGATAATTTAGAAATAGAAGGAAAGAAGCTTCATACAGCCATAAGATATGGTTTGAGTCAGGCTCTTCTCGAGGCAGTTGCACTGGCAAAAAATAAATTGAAAGTTGAGATAATATGGGATGAATATAATCTTGAACATATCATTAAACCAGTTCCAATCTTTGGTCAATCAGGAGATGACAGATATATTAATGTTGATAAAATGATTATTAAAAAGGTTGATGTCCTTCCACATGCATTGATAAACAATATAGATCAAAAACTTGGAAGAAAAGGTGAGCTTTTGCGGGATTATATTGGCTGGCTTGCCAGTAGAATAAAAAAACTCAGAGTTGATGATAGTTATAATCCAGCAATCCATATAGATGTTTATGGAACAATCGGACTCATATTTGATAATGATCCAAAAAAAGTTGCAACCTACCTTTCAAGTCTTGAAAAGCTTGCCGATGGTTTTGACATATACATAGAAGGTCCAGTTGATATGGGAGCAAAACTACCTCAGATAGAAGAACTTGCTAAGATTCGCAAGTTTTTAAAGTCAAATGGCTCACATGTAAAGATAGTAGCAGATGAATGGTGTAATACCTATGAGGATATAGTTGAGTTCACGGACGCTTCTTGCTGTGATATGGTTCAAATCAAAACTCCTGATCTTGGCTCTATTCACAATATTGTTGATTCTGTGATTTACTGTAAAAAAAATGGTATGGAAGCATATCAAGGTGGAACATGTAATGAAACCGACTTTTCAGCAAGATGTTGTGTTCATCTTGCGTTAGCAGCTCAAGCAGATAGGATGCTTGCAAAACCAGGTATGGGGTTTGATGAAGGTTTTCAAATAGTGAAAAACGAGATGGAACGAACACTTTCAGTTTTAAAATATAAAGATGAAATTAATAGTTAATAAAAACTAAAATTGATAAAAATTGGAGAAAAAAATGATTAAAGATGAAATATTGAAAAAGAAACCACAAACTGATCCATTTAAAATTTTATCACCAACTGCAATTTTAGGTTATGGATTTCCTCAAGAGTCTTTTATTAATGGTATAAATGAGAAGCCAGATCTTATAGCAGTAGATGCTGGTTCTACGGATCCAGGTCCCTATTACCTTGGTGCTGGTGTTTCTTTTACGGATAGAACCGGTGTAAAACGAGATCTTAGATATATGATCAAAGCTGGAATAGAGAATAAAATACCAGTTGTCATATCTTCAGCTGGAGGTAGCGGAGCAAAGCCTCATATGGATTGGTGTGAGAATATAATTCTTGAGATTGCAAAAGAAGAAAAACTAAATTTTAAGCTTGGGCTTATTTATTCGGATATAGATAAAAATGTTATCAAAAAATCGATAGATGCTGGTAAGATAGAGGCTATGGATGGTATCGCTCCGTTAACAAAAACTGCTGTTGATGAAACTCCGAACATAGTCGCTCAGATGGGTGTAGAACCTATAATAGAAGCACTTAAAAAGGGATGTGATATCATTCTGGCTGGTAGAGCATATGATCCAGCCCCATTTTCAGCACTTCCAATAATGCTAGGTTATGATACAGCTCTGGCTACTCATCTTGGGAAGATTCTTGAGTGTGCAGCGATTGCAGCTGATCCAGGTTCAGGATCGGACTGTGCACTTGGTATATTAAAAAAAGATAGTTTTATTTTAAAACCGCTGTCTAAAGATAGAGTATTTACCGAGCAATCAGTTGCTGCGCATTCACTTTATGAAAAATCAGACCCAATGTTTTTGCCTGGTCCTGGTGGAACTCTTGACTTGCGTGGCGTTACTTTTAGATCTATAGGAAATGGTGAGGTTGAGGTAAGTGGGACAAAGTTTATTGAGGCTAACCCATATAAGATTAAGCTGGAAGGTTCTAAAATAGTGGGATATAGAACTATGACTATTGCTGGAACTCACGATCCAATAATGATTGAAAAGATAGATGAAATATTAATTAAAGCTAAAGAAAGAGCATTAAGTATTCTTGAAAAAGAAAATATTAAGGGTGATATATTTTTTCATGTCTATGGTAAAAATGGAGTTATGGGTTATCTTGAGCCTATAAATAAGGTTTTTTCTTACGAGATAGGGATTCTTATTGAAGTTGTTGCAAAAACTCAGGAGATAGCGAATACCATTTGTTCAATTGTCAGGTCTACATTGCTGCATTATGGATACGAAGGGAGAATTTCTACTGCTGGGAATCTTGCATTCCCTTTCTCACCTTCGGATATAAAGATGGGACCTGTATATGAGTTTTCTATTTATCATCTAATGCCTATAGATGACTTCAGTCTTTTTCCTGTTTATACAAAAGAGATAAACTTTAAAGAATAGTTTTTTTTAATAATAGTGAGAATTTTATCTTAAGAACATTTATTTAATATATGGCATGAGAATTTAAGCATTATGAAGGAAAAAACTTGTGAAGAAACATATTGGAAATATTGATCTGGAAAAACTTAATTTTTAAACTAATGAAGAAACTTAAAGGAAATAAATATGGAAAAAAAGATAACTGATGTTGCAAAGGTTATTCGTAGTAAAAATAGCAGTCCTTTTGGGCTTACATTTGATATCATCTTTAAAGATCTTGATATATATATGAAAGTGAAAGAAAAAAATCTAATAAATAAAGAGATGATTGCCAGCCTGTACAATATCGATGTTAATACAGTCTATAAGATAGTATATTTTGATCCTGCAAAGGCTGTGAAAATAGACATGAAAAGGCTTATAGCCTCTGGAAGTCCAGGAGATACGGATGTATACGGTGCTCAGCAACATGGACCTCTTCTAAACATTAAATTTGATCTTTAAACAGAGTCAAACTATATGTTAAATTTAACTATTTTGCATGATTCTGGACTTTATACTTTTAAGAAGCTGGATAGGATTTTTTATAATCTGTGTCTCACTATGTTATCTTCTATGATTTTTATTCATCATTAGTATTTGATTCACAAATAGCAGTGTGAGTTTTACCATCTTGATCAATATAATTGACCAGATAAAATGTGCTTTTTCTATTTTTTTCCTTGAGATTTCTATATGGCTACCAGGTTATACTTTTGACCGTATAGCCCTGCCGTCGAAAATTTTTCTGATTCTTGTTTTTATGCTATCATTATCGTGAAATGAAAGTGCTATTAAGACTATCAATAATAGAGCGCCAGGCAGGATTAAAAGTACAAGATCATTTTTCATAATAACAATCCTTAAATACCCTTCGGTCAATCTATTAAATCATCATTTGAGAAATATACACCACTAAAAATACCTGATTTACAATAGGTGGTGTGAGTCATTCCAGTTTCATCTTGATATTTTGCCTTGAAGATTATTGCATCCTTTTCTCCAAACCAACCATAGCCAAATGGAGCCCATTTTACAGATATCACAGTATAACCTTTTCCCAGAAGTTTAGATTTAACATTACCTTTGCAGATAAAAAAAATTATTAGCCATGCAATGAGTGCTATTGCAAAAATAAATATTATATTTAAGTTCATAATTTTTCCTTGTTTTGTTTTTATAGCTTAAGCAAAAAAAGCGAAAAATTTATTTTTTCCTTACTTATCCCTGATTAGTTGCAAAAAGCCTATTTTAGTAGAATTGTTTGATACACATATTAATATAGCATTTAAAATCTTTTTCAATATAAATTTACAAAGGTAGCTTATGCTATATTAAAATTTTATATAAAATCTGTTAAATATCTCTTTTTAAATAAGCAGGCACTTTTTATGAACGAAGATATGTATAGCTAAGTAATTTCCGTTCAATAAAAGAATCCATTATCCAGTGTTTTCTTAATCTTAAAAAGTGAGCATTAACCTGAAAAACACGATTCCTGGCTCCAGTCAAGCTATTATCGTTTAAAGAGATCTAAACTATTTGCCGGGATAAACTAAAAAGAATTAAAACGAACTTTCAAGAAAAAGATATTCGAAAGGTTGTTAATTGCGATATAATACCTGATAACCTCTGGTTTATAAAAGAAAAATGAATTGGATTATAGCATTTGATTGATAGGTGAGATTAAATAAATAAAGTTTATATATAAATAAGTAATATTCAGAAATTCTTGCAGATAAGATCCGCATAACAAAAAAGTAGAATTTTTATAAAGAAATAGTATTTTAAAAAAGGTTAAATACAATACAATGATGAGTGCTAAGAAAAAGAGGATTTCAAAATAGGTTATTTGAAATAGGAATATTTGAAAAATTTCTAAAGGTATCTTTTAAGAAGGTTAACGATGTTACATATGCCAATAAAGGAAAATCTCAGATTCTCGGTATACTATGCTCCTAGAGGTAGGTACAGGCTGTATATACTTGGCAGTGAGCTATCCCAGAGGTTTTTATATCCTACCGATATACTTATTGGTATCATTGGCCCGGAAGGTGCTGGTAAATCAACTTTAATAAGGGGTTTGTTTCCAGGGCTGGAGCTGACAAATGAAGATGATGGAATGAATAAAAGATCTTCTCCAATTTTCGACTTTGATGAAAGTGACTTTTTCTCCGGGCATACTTTTCATCTCGATGTCAGGCATGAACTTGCTTTTCATCAGTTGCATGAAATTGTTGAAGCGATAATGAAGGCTTTAAATGCAGGTAGAAGAGTGATCGTTGAACATTTTGATATGATTTATAAGGCTTTAGGTTCCAATGCTCAGATAATTTTTGGGATAGGTGAGGAAGTTAGAGTATATAGACCATCTATTTTAGGTCCTTCTCCAACTAAGATAATGAAGGTTGCCGAAGAGAATTTCAAGTTCAGGCTCATGGCACATTCAGCTGAGGATATTGTTGAATATCTTCTCGTAAATCACTATAATATTGATCAGAAAAATCTTCATTCGGATGTTAGACATGGCTTTGTCATAGGTTTTGATGAAAAAATCGATATAGATCTTCATGAGCTTGAGGAAAAGGCTAAAGATATTATAGCTCAGGATCTACCTATCACAGCTCTTGATGGAGATTATATAAGTATCGGAGACAGCAGGTTATACTGCACAGGGAAGAGAATTCATGTTAAATCCACCGGAAAGATAGAAAATTTTCGACTTTTAAAAGATATAAAGTACGATCCAATCTCAAAAAAGTATCTTTTAATAGGTTTGATTGGTGAAGAGTTTATTGAGTTTGAGGAAGATCTGCCGCCACCTATCTATCAAGGATAATTTACCTTATTGGTTAATAAGCCATGTTACACTTGTTATTTTTTAGTTCATCAGGTGAATCTTTAATTTTAGCTTGTGGCAACTGGTTTTGCTTAAGTAGTGTAAAAATCTCGATATATATATATATTGGATTTTTATTTATTTAAATTGGATTCTAATTTACTTTAGTGGAAGTGCTATGAAAAATATAAAATATGAAGATCTAGTTGGGAAAATTGAAGATTTAATACTGCAAACTTCTTATAATCTCCCCTCCGATGTTTATGAAGCGATAAAGAAGAGCAAGGATACGGAAGAATCAACCCTTGGTAAATCTATTCTCGAAAAACTGCTGATTAATGCCGATATTGCTAGAGATGAAAAACTTCCAATCTGTCAGGATACTGGCTCTGCTGTCTTTTTTGTAGAAATTGGAAGAAAAACAAATCTGCAGGATATTGAACTTTCAAAGGCAATATACGAAGCGACTGCTAATGCTTATAGGAAAGGTTATTTGAGAAGTTCTATAGTCATAGATCCTGTATATAACAGGAAAAATAGTGGTGATAATACTCCTCCAATTATTCATTATGAGTTAACAGAAACAGACTATATAAAGATACAATTTGCCGCCAAGGGTGGTGGTGCTGAAAATATGAGTGGTCTTGCCATGCTAAAACCCCTTGACGGAGAAGATGGTGTGGTAAATTTTGTGTGTGAACTCGTTAAAAAAGCTTATGGAAATCCATGTCCACCTATAGTTATAGGGATCGGGATTGGTGGAAACTTTGAGTACTCCTGTTATCTTGCTAAAAAAGCATTGCTACGAGAAATAGGTCAAAAAAATCCAGATCCAGATTATGCCAGGCTTGAGGAAAAGATACTTGATGCAGTCAATAGCCTGGGTATAGGACCTCAAGGTCTTGGTGGCAGGGTCACCGCTCTTGCTGTTCATATTCTAACTTACCCCTGTCATATAGCCTCGCTGCCGGTAGCTGTAAATCTAAACTGCCATGTTTCAAGGCATGGATATATTATTATATAGGAAAGAAAATGAAAAATATTAGTACACCTTTGAGTAAGAATGTCATAGAAGATCTAAAAGCTGGTGAGGAGATACTTCTTTCCGGTTACCTTTACACAGCAAGGGATGTTGCTCACAGTAGATTATGTAAATTGATAAAAGATGGAAAACCTTTGCCCTTTGATATAAAAGATCAGGTTTTCTATTTTGTTGGTCCAACGCCACCAAGACCTGGTTATGTTATAGGGAGTGCTGGTCCTACCACAAGCTACAGGATGGATGAGTACTCTCCGATTTTGATAGAACATGGTCTTTCAGGAATGATTGGTAAAGGAAATAGATCTTCTGATGTAATTGACGCTATGATAAAGTATAAGGCAGTATATTTTGCAGCGATAGGTGGTGCAGGTGCACTGATAGCAAGGTGCATAAAAGAAGCTACAATAGTTTGTTATGAAGATCTTGGTCCAGAAGCGATAAGAAAGATACTGGTTGTTGATATGCCGTTAATTGTTGCAATAGATTGCTATGGTAATAATCTATATAAAGGCAGATAAGGTTATCAACTGTTTTATTGTTAAGTTTATTCTCGAACTTTAGACTTTAGACTTTCGATTGTCATAATTTTTTCTATCGCCAGTTGATTTTACAAGCGTAAAATAGAATATAATTGAAATGATCTGCGTTACAATTACCAGAATATATATATATACAATATTAACTTTATATAGTAGTCCTATCAAGCTGCTACTTATCAAAAGAGCAAGTCCATATCCAGTATTAAATATGCCGTAAGCTGTGCCTCTTTTTTTGATGTGTGTAAGATCTGCAATTGAAGATTTCATGATAGTTTCATGAGTTCCCATGACTATACCCCAAAGTAAAACACTTAAAATCAATAAAACCTTATTTTTTGTAAAGGCTAAAAATGGAATAAGGCTGGTTAATACTGGTATAACTATTAGAGTTCTAAGACCAGATCTTTCATTGTTAAATCTCTTTTTAAGGTTGTCATAGACCTTTCCAACCACAAGGGCAGCAGCCCCATCTATGCCCATGGCAACTGCATAAAGTAGAGGAATCTGTACATCATTTAAAAGATTATTATCTTTAAAATAATACCCTATTATGACAAATGAAATAAAACCTATTGTAGTCGTTATCGAAAACGCATTGTAAAGCCAGAATGTTTTTGTTAGCTTTTCTGGTATCGTAGAAACCTGTATTTCAAGATTTTCAGGATGTGGGACCTTTATCCTTGCAGCAAAAACCGTTATTATGAGTAAAAAAAATGGTATCCACATGAGCGTAAATGCCTTAGAATATGCTGGACCTGATGCGCTGTTTTTTGAAGAATAATATAGTGCTGCACTGAAAATAAGTGGACCAATTATCGCACCAAATTGGTCTAAAGCCTCATGTATGGCAAAACCAAGGCCAGTTCCAATCTGTTTGGTCGCAGATGATAGTATTGTATCTTTTGCAGGACTTCGAACTGCCTTTCCAACTCTTTCAAGTATAATAAAGAGGCTGACAATCTGCCACTGTTTGGAGATGGCAAGTAAAGGTACTGATACAAGCATAAAATAACCAACGATTGTAAAAACCCAGTATCCTTTCGTTTTATCTGAAAGATACCCCGTTATAAGTCTTACAAAATATCCTAAAAATTCTGCGACTCCGGTAATTATGCCAACAAGAGCAATATCCATGCCTATGGATTTCGTATATGGTCCATAAACACCTCTGGCTCCTTCATAGATGATATCTCCCATCAGGGAAACGACACCAAATAAGATTATAAGCATTATTGCCTTTTTTCTATTATCAGTTTGCAAACTTGATGGATTCGTCTTTTCATTTGACACAGGTATGTTGTTCATTTTTCCTCCAAAAGCTAAATTATCCATTAGTTCTTTAAGAGAGTTTGCATTTTTCTTTAACATCTATAACAAATATTCTGGATTTAGTCAAATAACTATTTTGTTTTATCTATTTGAAGTAAAACAAAATTTACAGTTAGATTATAAAGATTAAAAAATTAGCCAGGCAGTGTGCTACAAAGGAGGGGAGTAGAAAATTTTCAAGAATAAATAAGGTCGCAAGTATAACTCCTGTTAAAAAATATAGAAAAAATGTCAAAATATTTGTAAAAGGAAAATGAGCAACTGCAAAAAGAAGAGAACTTACAATGATTCGCATTATCGGGCTGGCTTTTCTCAGAAGTTTTGAAAGAAGCAAATATCTGTACAAAATTTCTTCAAACAGCGGAATAAATAATGCAAATGCAACAATTAATATTGGGTTGTTTTCCTTAACACTTAAAGGACTTTCGATTGCATTTATCTGCAAAAGAAGGACAAATAATAAAACCCCTGCGAACATTCCTTCTATTAAATGTCTTGCTACTGAATTTACACTTGTGAAAGATACGGAGAATGAAAAAACTCCTCTGAAATTCAATATTATCAGGACAAGTGGTGTTAGAAAAAACGAGTATCCGTATGAAATCAAGAACATTGGTTTATTTTCAATGTTTTTGTCTATGAACAGAGCTATCAAGAGCAATATCCCGGTTAATAAAAGTATTATTGACAGCAGATCAACTGTCTTTGGTTTATTTTGAGCTCTTACAACGCTTTTGTAGAGCATATTTCTCGTCTTTGAGGGTATATTTTCTCTTACTGATTCCCATGTTCCCATTTTATCAAGTATGCTATACAATATTTTCTTTTCCCCTTGCGAGAGGTGGGATAAAGCTAACTTTCTGGTGGATTCTGGAAGTAATGCCAGTAGGTAAATGGACTTTATACTTCCCCTTTTCCCTTTTCTTTTTTGACCCAGAGGTTCTCCTTTTTCTTTTAATTTTCGGAAATCTCAGAGGCTAATAACAGATTTTAAGTTTCTTTAAAAAAATTTTGCTATTTCTCCTTTAGTTAAGTCGAACTTTCCTTTACAGAGATCTTTTATATTTTTATAGTACTTTTTACGCTCTTTAACTTATTTATCCGGTTAACACTTCTTTTTTTTACATCTGTCTACAATTTTCTTTGTAAGGTTTACCTTTACAACCATTACTTTGATGTCGCAGAGTCGTTCTTCGCTGTTTATTAGAGTTAATTATTTTTATCTTAAAATTATGGGTAACGAAGAGAAGTTTATAGCATACGTAGTTGCGAAGAGCCTAAAAGTATACGTTGAATGTAAATAGCATAAATATAACTTTTTTAATGGATTTAAACACATATTTTAGTATAAAATAGAAAAGTTTTAAAAAAAATAAAAATTTTACTTGATTTTTTTTTAATTTTCCGTATTTTATAAATGTTAACGGATAGCACCACGTGTTTTTATTGTTTCTGTTGATTTCCCGTTTAGTTAAGATTGAAGATATCGAGTATATTTCTCTTTGAAAATCCTCAATTTTTCTCGATTCGTTGCGTCTTTTATCGGGCATGGTGCCTTCTGGTAAAAGGAAAAGGAGTATTTTATATGTCTAAGAAAATCTATGTCGGTAACATGAACTATAAGACCGACGAACCTACTCTCAGAAGAGAGTTCGAAGCTTTTGGTGAAGTTGTTTCTGCTAAAATCGTTGTTGATCAGTTTAGTGGCAGATCAAAGGGTTTTGCTTTTATTGAGATGGCAAATGATGATGATGCTAAAAATGCGATCTCCTCTCTCAATGGAAAAGAAGTTGATGGAAGACCTCTTAAAGTCAATGAAGCCATCGATAAGAATCCCAGATCTGGTGGTTCAAGAGGATATCAAAGAAGAAGCTACTAACCTATAAATGGTTAACTATGGCACGGCGAAAGCCGTGCTTTTTTTTTATCTTGTTAAATTCATATTTAGATAAGTCATTTGCCAATGAACTATAAGTTCATAT
>Ga0116193_1001682_pt1 | contig 17831 bp, 17 predicted proteins | sample AD_UKC115_MetaG_FD_89892 | JGI IMG/M metagenome (GOLD analysis project Ga0116193, IMG submission 89892) | Active sludge microbial communities of municipal wastewater-treating anaerobic digesters from Hong Kong - AD_UKC115_MetaG | ecosystem: Engineered > Bioreactor > Anaerobic > Digestate... | reverse complement strand
TGTAAGCGGTAGGAATGGAAATGTAAGCGGTAGGAATGGAAATGTAAGCGGTAGGAATGGAAATGTAAGCGGTAGGAATGGAAATGTAAGCGGTAGGAATGGAAATGTAAGCGGTAGGAATAGAAATGTAACCGGTAGGAATGCAAATGTAACGTGTAGGAATGCAAATGTAACGTGTAGGAATGCAAATGTAAGCTGAAGCAACCCAAATGTAAGTTGAAGCAACGCAAATGTAAGCTGAAGCAATGCAAATGTAAGCTGAAGCAACGCAAATGTAAGTCGAAGCAATGCAAATGTAAGCTGAAGCAACGCAAATGTAAGCTGAAGCAACGCAAATGTAAGCTGAAGCAACGCAAATGTAAGCTGAAGCAATGCAAATGTAAGCTGAAGCAACGCAAATTTAAGTTGAAGCAAGCACCCGCGGCAAAGAAGCAGGCACCTGCAAGATGGAAATATTCGGGCAGGGACAAAAGCCCGCTAGAAGAAATCACCGCAAAGACGCTAAGGCGCTAAGATTTTGCCATCCGAGACGGGAGACGATAGGTGGTAAGCTCCGTAGGAGCGGTATGTTAATAGCCATAATCTTTTGTATCAAGACAAAAGTATGAAAGAGAAATAAGTAAATTTCGATATTATTATTATTATTCTCGGTACTTATTTTCCCGGACAAAAATAATTATAAACCAAACATAAAGAGATTGAAAATTGATGTAAATTTGCATCATTATAGATTGGATTATATCAAACCGGATTTTACTTTTGTTATGATGAAAAAATGTATTATATTGTTTCTCTCCTTGTGCATGTTTCTTCCTTTGCTGTCGGCACAAACGAATGATATTGACCTCGAAGGGGTGTTTACGGGCAAGTATCGCTTGGACGACTTGCGCAACCTTTCCTGGCGCCCCCAATATCAACAATATAGTTATTTAAACGAGCATGATTTGCTGCTTGTGGATGCTGCCGCAGGAACAGAACGCGTTCTTCTCTCATTGGAGCAACTGAAAACTATCTCAGGAAAAACCGATTTGAAAAGGATTCCCGCTTTTCAATGGGTTACGCCCCACGAACTCTTTTTCCCTTCTTTGCAAATAATTTTGGTGCAACAAGACAGTTCCTGGGATATCGTTTCCGGATTGCCGAAGCACGCCATCGACCAATCGCTTGCGAAACGACTTTTTGTGACCAAAGAGGAACAGGGACAAGTTTTTGTTCAATCCGAAAAAAATGGATATGAGAAGATTTTGCTCTGTACCGATACCGGAAAATATATTGTGTTTGGAGAAACGGTGCACCGCAGTGAATGGGGAATCGATGAAGGACAATATATTTCCCCGAATGCTAATTTTATTGCATTTTATCGAATGGACGAAGGAGAAGTCGAAGCCTATCCATTGGTCAATATTAATACGCCCATGGCTACCGTTGAACCGATGAAGTATCCTATGGCGGGAAAAACAAGCCACCGCGTAACGGTCGGCATTTTTGATGTGAATGAAGCCGTATCTTCGGGAAAACCGGCATTTCATTATGTGAAAACCGATATTGAAGATGGCGAATTTCTTACCAATGTAACCTTCTCTCCCGACGAAAAACGGCTCTATATCACCCACCTGAATAGGGCGCAAAATCACGCCAAATTGATAGAGTATGATGTCGCCTCCGGAAACAAGGTTAAAATTCTGATTGAAGAACACGATGACCGTTATGTGGAACCGGATACCCGAATGATGTTTTTGAAAAATGGTAATTTTATATGGCAAAGTGACCGCGACGGATGGAATCATCTCTATTTGTACGACAAAAACGGGAAACTGCTGAAACAAATTACCTCCGGCAATTGGGAAGTGATTAAAACCCTTGTCCTTGACCAAAAAGAGGAGACGCTTTTTTTTATTACGAATAAGGATATGCCCACAGACCGCTATGTGTATGCAGTCAATTTGAAAAATGGTTCGTTGCGGAATCTGACACCCGAGCCGGGAACTCATTCCCCCCGATTTTCAGACGACGGGGCTTATTTTATCGACTATTTCCAAAGTCTGACCGTTCCGAGAAAGATTTCCCTGAACAGCAGCGACGGGAAACGGAAACAGCAGTTGCTGGAATCACGAAATCCATACGAAGATTGCAGATTAGGAGAAAGTTCCATATTTTCTATCCGAAATAATTCGCGGGATGAACTCTACTGCCGGCTGATTCTTCCGCCAAACTTTGATTCCGCAAAGAGTTATCCTTGTTTGATCTATGTTTACGGAGGACCGCATTCTCAGATGGTTACCAATACTTTTATGAGTGGCGGAGCGTTTCTCTACTATTTGTCGCAACAAGATTATGTAATCTTCACGCTCGACAATCGTGGAACGGCCTATCGTGGAGCTGAATTCGAGAAATGTATCCATCGGTGTCTCGGGGTTTTGGAAATGGAAGACCAACTCTGCGGGGTGGACTATCTGAAACGCTTGCCCTATATTGACAGCACCCGCCTTGGATTAGACGGATGGAGTTATGGGGGATTTTTGATTTTGTCGTTGCTTTCTACTTACCCCGATGTGTTTAAGGCAGCCAGTTGTGGCGGTCCGGTAGTGGATTGGAGAAAATATGAAGTGATGTACGGAGAACGTTATATGGATACTCCCGAAGAGAATCCGGAGGGCTATGCGCAAGCCGACATCCTCCCGAAAGTAAAAAATATCCGCTCCCATTTGCTGGTGATGCACGGAGCGCAAGATCATACCGTGGTGTGGCAGCACTCCTTACAGCTTTTACAACAAGCCGTGGAAGAGGGTGTCGAATTGGACTATTTTGTCTATCCCGCGCATGACCACAATGTGAGAGGAATTGAACGGGTACATCTCTGGAAGAAATTGGAGAAATTCCATCGGATGTACTTAAAATAAATTAGTAATCATTAAAAATAAATTAAAATGAAAAAGACAAGTATTTGGGTAGCCATTGTTCTCGGAGTTGCATTTTTTCTTGCAGCCGTATTTATGAGTGTAGTTTTTTACAAAATTAAATCTCCCGAAAAGACAATTTCTGTGGTTGGATTGGCAGAAAAAGAGTTTCGCTCTGATTTGATTGTTTGGAATCTTTACTTTTCCGTTAAAAAAATGGATATGAAAGAGGCCTATTCGCAAATTAAAGAACAAACCGTGACAGTTCGCGAGTATTTGGCAGGGAAAGGAATTACCGAAGCTGAGATGGTTTTTGACGCTATTTCCAGCTACGAAGATACCCGCTATGAGTGGGACGGTGATCGTCAAAAATCTTTCTTCGACGGTTATGTGCTGACACAACGGGTAGCCGTTACCTCCGGAGATGTGGAGAAAATAGAAAAAATCGCCCGTGAATCGACAGAGTTGATAGATTTGGGAATTCATCTCAATTCAAATTCTCCGGAATATTATTATACGAAATTGGCAGATTTGAAAATTGAAATGTTGGCACAAGCTTCGAAAGATGCCCGTAACCGTGCCGAAATTATTGCTGAAAATTCGGGGAGCCGCTTAGCCGGATTGAAAACAGGAAATATGGGCGTATTCCAAATTACAGCCCCAAACTCCTCCGAGGAAGAATATACGTGGGGCGGAACTTTTAATACCTCCTCCAAAATTAAAAAAGCTAGCATCAATATGCGTTTGACCTATTTTACAAAATAAAAATTATGAATAATTCGGAAATTTCTCTCGGGATTCAAAAGTTACGCGATTTCTTTTTGACGAATGAGACGAAAGATGTTGCTTATCGAATAGCCGCTTTAAAACGACTTCGCCATACCATTAAAAAACAGGAAACCGCCATTTTTGATGCCCTTTTTGAGGATTTGAACAAGTCCGATTTCGAAGCTTATGCAACAGAAGTTTCTTTGGTGTTGCATGAAATAGATTTGAATATAAGGCATTTGCGTAAATGGTCAAAACCCGAAAGGATACGAACACCGCTGCTCTTTTTCCCTTCAAAAAGCAAAATCTATAAAGAACCTTACGGAGTGGTGCTGATTATTGCACCGTGGAATTACCCCTTTCAACTTTTGATGAGTCCTCTTGTAGCGGCGGTCGGGGCCGGAAATTGTGTTGCGCTGAAAACCTCCCCCAATGCGCCCGCTACCGCCCTTATCATGGAGAAAATTGTAGAAGAGGTTTTTACCAAAGAGCATGTAACGATTTTTCACGGAAACAGAGAGGTAAATCAGGCATTATTATCCGAAAGATTCGACTATATCTTTTTTACGGGCAGTCCTTCGCTCGGAAAAGTGGTGATGGAAGCCGCCGCAAAACACCTTACCCCCGTTACATTGGAATTGGGAGGTAAAAGCCCTTGTATTGTGGATGAAGATGCCGACCTTGCCATTGCGGCAAGACGCATTGTCTGGGGCAAAACAATTAATGCAGGACAAACCTGCATCGCTCCCGATTATCTGATGGTGCACCGTAAAGTGAAAGCTGATTTTGTGTATGAACTAAAACAGGCAATTACGGCTATGTTCGGTGAAAATCCTCACGACTCTTCCGATTATCCCGCCATTGTTTCGTCGGTGGCCATGAGACGGCTGATTTCATACTTAGAGAAAGGAGATATTATTATCGGAGGAAAATATGAGGAAGATGATCATTATATGGAACCTTCTGTGATTGAAAATCTGCCTGCAGATGCGCCCATCCTGAATGAAGAGATCTTCGGTCCGATTTTTCCGCTTATGGAGTTTGATGCCATTGAGGAGGTAATCGACTATGTGAAACAACATGAAAAGCCTCTGGCACTTTATTTCTTTTCAAATAATAAAAAACATCAGCAAAGAATTATCCGTGAAACTTCCTCCGGAGGAATGTGTATCAATGATACGCTCATTCATGTCGCTAACCCGAAACTTCCTTTCGGAGGTGTGGGCAATAGCGGAATGGGGCACTATCACGGGAAATATGGTTTTGAAACGTTCACCCATCTTAAATCTGTCGTGACTTCTTCGTTTATGTTGGATATGAAAGTTAAATATCCTCCCTACGAAGGGAAATTGTCAAGGTTTAAGAGATTTTTGTAAAAGAGGATTATATGATTTAATGAAATTTAGAATAACTAAAATTAACGATAACGAAACGGAATGAAGATAATGCGTAAGCCGGAATGGCTGAAAATAAAATTGGAAAGTGGGGAGAATTACCCGTTTGTGAAGAAGATGGTCGAAGAACATCAATTACATACCATTTGCAGCAGTGGAAAATGTCCCAATATAGGACAATGCTGGAGTTTGGGCACCGCAACCTTTATGATTTTGGGAGATATCTGTACCCGCGCATGCAGGTTCTGCGCTACCAAAACCGGAAGACCTTTGCCTCCCGACAACGACGAACCTCACAAACTGGCCGAAAGTATTGCCCTTATGAAATTAAAGCATTGTGTCATCACCTCCGTGGATAGAGACGACCTTCCCGATAAGGGAGCAGAACATTGGGCAAAAACGGTGCGCGCTATCCGCGAACGAAATCCCGAAGTGATTATTGAACTGCTTATTCCGGACTATGAAGATGAATTGCTCCGTATTGTCTTAGATGCCCGTCCCGATATCGTGGCGCATAATCTCGAAACAGTGAAAAGACTGACTCCTTCTGTGAGAAGTAAAGCTTCCTACGAAAGAAGTATGAATGTAATTCGCCAAATTGCCGAAGCCGGATTTATTGCCAAAACCGGCATTATGGTAGGCATCGGAGAAACGGAAGAGGAGGTTACGGAACTACTGCATGAAGCCAAAGCGGTCGGATGCCGCATGATTACCATCGGGCAGTACCTCCAACCCACCAAAGCCAATATCGAAGTGCAAACTTATGTGCATCCCGATACATTTGCTCTGTACAAACAAACAGCGCTCGAACTCGGCTTCGAAAGTGTGGAAAGCGGGCCGCTTGTTCGTTCTTCTTATATGGCAGAACGCTCTTTTTTAGATTCTTTGATTGAACGAAAATAATGGATATTTATGAATTTTGTTGATTGGCAATTAATTGATTATAAAATAGCTTGGGATAAACAGGCCGGGATTTTTCAAGAGGTTATCGGCAAAAAAATGAACGGGGAAGCAACCGAAAAATCTGAAACAATTATCTTTTGCGAACATCCTCATGTCTATACCATTGGAAAATCAGGACATGATCAAAATTTGCTCATTTCGGATGAAACCTTGAAGCAAATCGGAGCCGTCTTTTATCACATCGATCGGGGAGGAGATATTACCTACCACGGTCCGGGACAATTGGTGGGCTACCCGATTGTAGATTTGGAACGGCACGAGATGTCGCTCAAAGGGTATATTTTTGCAATTGAAGAGGCCGTCATCAAAACGCTTGCCGAATACGGAATTACAGGAATGCGATTGCAGGGTGCTACCGGCGTTTGGTTGGATGTGGGCAGCGCCCGGACAAGAAAAATTTGTGCCATCGGAGTGAAGGCCTCCCGATTTGTAACCATGCACGGTTTTGCACTCAATGTGAATACTGACTTGAACTACTTTACCTATATCAATCCTTGTGGCTTCGTGGATAAAGGCGTGACATCCCTTTGCAAAGAACTTGGAAATCCGGTGGATATGAATCAGGTTAAAATGCAAATGAAAACACATTTATTAGCCCTTTTTTCGTGATTTATAACTTGTAATAGAGAAACTGATGAGATTGTGGACCATTCATCCTTTCTATTTGGACACCAAAGGTTTACTGGCGGCATGGAGAGAAGCTCTGCTCGCACAACACGTGTTGGCGGGAGAAACCAAAGGATATGTAAATCATCCACAATTGCAACGTTTTAAAGAATATCCGCAACCCCTCCTCGCCATCGCGGTCTTCCTGACTGAAATTTACGCCGAAGCCCAAACGAGAGGATACAATTTTGATAAAACAAAAATAAGAACTCCCATTCCGAATAAATTCCCATTAATTGCGGTTAATGACGGGCAAGTTCAATATGAGTTTGAATGGTTGAAAAGTAAGTTGCAAATACGTGATCCCCACAGATACAAAGCATTGCTGCATGACAATATCGGACAGATTCGCCTGAACGGATTATTTACGCTCAGAAAAGGTCCCATAGAACCGTGGGAAAAAATGTAATAAACTGGTGCATTTATACAGGCATTTAAATTAATTTATTAAAAATAGTAGTTATGGCAATTCCAACCTCCCGAACCAATGAAACAGGAACCATCTCTATAGACATCGATCGCTGTATCGGCTGTGGACTATGTGTCACTGTGTGTAAAGATTTTGGATTGATGATGGACGAAGGTAAAGCCAAGCAGAGTCCCTTCCCCCTTTTCGGGTGTATTGCTTGTGGCCATTGTATGGCGGTTTGTCCCGAAGGAGCCATCGTCATCCACGGCAGAACACTTTCTCCCGAACATTTGTTTCCCCTTCCGAAAGCAGCTGATATTGCAGATTATGATGGTGTTCTAAATTTATACCACCACCGACGTTCTATTCGGGAATTTACGGAGCAAGAGGTCTCGCAGGAGCTAATCGACAAAATTCTTGCGGCAGCGCAAACCGCCCCGATGGGATTGCCCCCATCCGATGTGTATGTTACGGTCATCAGCGGCAAAGAAAAAGTCCGTTCCTTTTCCGAAGATTTTGTAAGTCATCTCTCCTCAATGAAGTGGCTCTTTTCCAACCCAATATTGTGGATGATGCGGCCATTTCTCGGTAAGGAGAATTATGATCTATTCAAAAATTTTATAAATCCTGCTTTAGAAGCCTATATTGATTTTATGAAAAAGGGAGAAAATATCGTTACTTATGATGCCCCCTTGATGCTCTATTTTTACGGTTCTCCCTACTGCGATCCCGTAGATCCAATTGTGGCGGCGACTTATGCCATGACGGCTGCAGAATCATTAGGACTCGGAACCTGTATGTTGGGAAGTATTCACCCGCTGATTCAAAATGGTAAAAAAGCCAAACAATTCAGAGGAAAATACCAAATAAAAAGCACCAGTAGGGAAGGGATTGTGTTGATTGTCGGTTATCCGGCCGTCAAATATCAAAAGGGAATCCGCCGGACTTTTGCCTCGGTAGATTATGTGAAATAAAAAACGCCTTTCCACAAAGAAAGACGTTTCTAAGATTCATTTTTTGCCACGGATATTAGTAAACCAGAACGTGGTAGCCCTCTGCAAGCATATTGCGAACACTCGGGTGATCCTTGTATTCATCTGCAAAGCGTAGTCCCGCCTTTTCGGCATGCTGAATTACCCCAAAAGCCCGGGCACAAAAAGGACATACTTCAATATATTTTTTTAATTTCATATATGGTTCATGTAATTTATGATCCTCTTTTTCAAGTTCTCCAATCCATTTGGTACCTGCCCCCTGAAAAATAATTCTTAGTTTATCCCCGTTTTCAACGGCTTCATCTCCCAGCACAAATGCATTGGCAACGCGTCCTAATCCTTCAACGTGAGCACTGTCGGCAAATATTAAAATAGCGATTTTTTCCATGATATTTAATTTAAATTGATTATTTACTTTTTCCTATTAAAACCATAAAAATACAATATTGTTCATTTTAAATTTAATAATTATTCGGGCATAGTCAGCACGAACTCAAGAAAAAAGCATTACTAAAATGGATTCGTCAGGACTCTGTTTGTATATATTTCGAAAGCAAAGAATAAATTTCTTTAAGTTCTTCCCTATTCAATTGTTCAAGATGAAATTGCATAATTGTATGATCTCCACGTTTTGCAGGACCGGTTTGGGAAATGCGGGGTTCCATCTGTTTGGTTTTATCCAACGTATATTGCAACAACGGAATTATCAATTTCCAATCTATCTGTGATTGTTGCAATAATTCATAAGCAATTCCGTACAAGGCATTCGTGAAATTGGATGCGAATACAGCAGCAAGATGAAGCGTAAAGCGATCTTTTTCCTCAACAATAGAAACCATTTCGGACAAAGAGGAAGCAAATCGCTCCAATTGAGAAGTCGTCTCACCATCACAACCTTCAATACACAAAGGGACTGTCAAGCCATCAAAAGAAGCTGAAAGGGATAATGTTTGGTAGGGATAGAGTACCCCGAATCGGGTTGCATAGGGTGACAAAATCTGCATAGACAAGGAGCCGGAAGTATGGACAGCAAGAGGAATTTTAAATGGAATCTGATCAAGAACCACATTATATATATCATCTTTTAGCGCAAAGATATACAAATCACTTTCGGGTGTCAACTCCGTAATCTCGTTAATTGCTGTCGCCCCATAACGGTTGGCCAATTCTTCTGCCCGCACAAGACTACGACTATAAATTTCCCTTATTTTAATATTTTGCTTCGACAAAGAGAAAGCAAACCAAGAAGCGACATTGCCTGCCCCAACAATTGTAACGCTTTTGATTTCTTTCATTTCAACCTAAAATAAAATAAACTAATACCGATCAACAGAATTGAGATCCTGATAGGCAATTTTCAATCGTTCTACGATAGATTTTTCACCTTCTCTAAGAAAAGCACGCGGATCATAATACTTTTTATTGGGTTTATCCTCGCCTTCGGGATTGCCGATTTGAGCTTGCAGATAATCTTTTTTCTCTTTATAATAATTCATAATTCCTTCCCAAAAAGCCCATTGTGTATCCGTATCAATGTTCATTTTCACAACACCGTATTGGAGTGCTTCTTTGATTTTTTGTGGTTCGGAACCGGAGCCGCCATGGAAAACAAAATTAACAGGATTTTCTTCTGTGTGGAATTTATCTCGAATATAATTTTGTGAATTATACAAAATAATCGGTTCTAAACGTACATTTCCGGGTTTATAAACGCCATGAACATTTCCAAAAGAAGCGGCAATGGTAAAATTCGGACTAATTTTTCGCAACTCTTCGTATGCATAGGCAACATCTTCCGGCTGCGTATATAGTTTGGAACTGTCAATGCCCGTATTGTCCACCCCGTCTTCTTCCCCACCGGTAATTCCCAACTCAATCTCAAGCGTCATCCCGATTTTAGACATGCGGGTAAGATAATGTTTGCAAATTTCAATATTTTCTTTCAACGGTTCTTCCGAAAGATCAAGCATGTGAGAGCTAAAAAGCGGCTTCCCGTGAACTTTATAGAATGCTTCGCCCGCATCCAACAATCCGTCAATCCATGGTAATAATTTCTTTGCGGCATGGTCCGTATGGATAATAACCGGAATTCCATATAAATGCGCTACTTGATGAATATGCATCGCTCCGGAAATAGCTCCATTGATTGCGACGGCTTCCTGATCATTCTTTAAAGATTTGCCGGCATAAAAATGAGCTCCTCCATTGGAGAATTGAATAATAATGGGGGAATTAACCACTTTTGCAGCTTCCAATACTGCATTTACGGAATCCGTACCCACAACATTCACCGCAGGTAATGCAAATTTTTCTCTTTTTGCAATAGAAAATATCGTTTGTACATCTTTTCCCGTTGCTACGCCGGGTTTTACTTGGGTTGATAGTTTTTCAGACATATTTTTACTTTTTTTTACTAATCAATTACTTTATATCAATTTTATTTGCAAATTTACATCAATTTTTGAAATAAAATATCAGTTTCTAAATTATTGTTTACGATTCAATAATTTTATGTAAGTTTGCAGCCCTAAAAAATAATTATCATGGCACAGGAAAGATTTGCAATCATTGGTGCAGGGCATTTTGGATCAGCCATTGCCATTGCTCTGTCGCAAAAAGATGCGGAAGTTTTGGTCATCGATTCCGACATTAGCGTCATTCAAGATATTTCCGATGACGTTGCTTATGCGGTATGTATCGATGCAACCAATAAAAAAGCATTGATTGGAGAAAATATTCAGGACTTTGATGCAGTCATCGTGACTATAGGTAATGATTTTATTCAGAGACTTTTATGTGCCGCCAATCTCTTAGACCTCAACGTCAAAAGAATAATTTGTCGGACCATGGGAGAAAACCAACGAATCATCCTCGAAAAAATGGGAATTACCGAATTCCTTTCTCCCGAAGATGAAATTGGGGCTCTGTTTGCAGAAAGACTACTCAATCCCAGTATGCTCTCTTACTTGCAACTACCCGACGGCTATAAAATTGCTGAAATTTTAACCCCATCAAAATTGATTGGAATGACACTCGGCGACATCTCTTTTCGTGACAACCACCGACTTAGCTTAATTACCATCCGACGAGAATACAAAGATGAAGATGATAATGAAGTTTCAAGTGAACATATTGTCGGAGTACCTGAAAATAGTACTGTTATTGAAGAAAATGACTGCTTTGTGCTATTCGGAAAAACCCATGACTTGGAAAATTTCATTAAAGTAAATCAATAATTAATGTCCCTATTTAACTTACGTAAGTTTAATCAACGACTTAATATCCATATCGTCGAACGTCATGATATGCTGGTTAAAATATTGCGTATTTTAAGTTTGATTGTCTCTTTAATTACCATTTCTGCCATTCTCTATTATCACGGTTTCTATATCACACTCAAAACAAAAGAAACAATAAAAATTATTGTTCATCTCAGCTTGGTCTTTTACACCCTCAAATATCTCCTGTATCTTTTTTACTCTATTAATCGAAAAGCTTATATTAAAGAGACTTACATCGAATTTATTATCATCTTTTTATTAATTTCCAATTGGATATTGATTTCAATGTTTGATATTTCTATTCCTCTATTTAATTATGACAGTTTTGAGGATTTTTATCTTTTGTTTATTCAATTCTATTTTCTAATAATGGTGGTTATTGAACTGTCTAAAGCCAGTAAATTTCTAACCAACTTTCACGTATCTCCCCCGACACTCATGCTTCTCTCTTTTTTCTTATTGATATCGGTCGGAACTTTATTACTGATGCTTCCAAGAATGACTGTTGACGGAATTTCATTTATTGATGCCTTATTTACTTCTACGAGTGCCTCTTGTATTACAGGACTTTCCGTTGTGAATACCGGTACGGATTTTACACTTAAAGGGCAAGTAGTCATTTTAATCTTAATGCAATTAGGAGGATTAAGTATTTTATCTTTTGCCACATTTTTCACGGCTTTCATTGCCCGAAGCAGCGCCGGTTTGAGATACCAACACTTAGTTAAGGATTTGCTTTCCACCAATAAATTATCCGATTCATTCCAACTGCTAAGATCTATTTTCATTACCACTTTTGTCATCGAAACAATAGGCATTATTTTGTTGTATATGTATTGGAAAACAACAGGACTTTTTACTTCAGACGGAGAAACTTTCTTCTATGCACTTTTTCACTCCGTTTCCGCATTTAATAATGCCGGCTTTTCATTATGGAATGCCAATTTGATGGATGCCGCCATTGTGGACAACTACTTCCCGCAAGGAGTTATAGCCATCTTAGTCGTTCTTGGAGGAATCGGGTTCGTAACACTCAGCGATTTTTTTAGTCCACAGCAAATCAGAGAACGAAAAAAATACAGCTGGAAGAGATTATTACCCTCAACCAGAATTATTCTCTATACTACTTTTGGTATTATTCTGATTGGAGCTGTAGTTACATTGATTTTAGAATACGACAATACGCTAAGCCATCAAAACTCTTTTATGGAAAAATTTGGAACAATTTTATTCCAGACTATCTCAGGAAGAACTGCCGGTTTTAACATGATTGACATTACCCGATTTACTGTCCCCACTATGATTTTATTTATGATTATCATGTTTATCGGGGCATCTCCCGGCTCAACCGGAGGTGGGATTAAAACGACAACCTTTTTTGTGTTGATGAAATCAATGTTTGCTACCATTCAAGGAAAGAAAAATATAGAATTTCAAAAAAAAACCATCCCTTTTGAATTGGTGGACAAGGCCTATAGCATCGTTCTTATGTCCCTAATAGTAATTATTATTTCTGCTTTTGCCATCTCTATCGTGGAACCGAAAATTGACATTACCGATTCCCTTTTCGATTGTATCTCTGCCTTTTCGACTTGCGGACTCTCCAGCGGTGCCTGTGCAGCAATGGGGATCGGCGGAAAAATAATCCTAATTCTCAACATGTACATCGGAAGAGTAGGGACCCTTACACTGGCTTTCGCCCTGAGCAAAAGAATAAAAGAAGCAAAACATCAATATCCCGATATTCATTTTATGGTGGGTTAAAAAAAATTGTATATTTGTCCTCAAATTTATACAAATGAAACCCATTATTGCCCCCTCCATGTTGTCCGCCAACTTCTGCCATTTAGAAGCTGATATCCAAATGGTTAATGAATCTACAGCCGAATGGTTTCACTTGGATATTATGGATGGTGTTTTCGTTCCGAATCTGTCTTACGGAATGCCGATTATCAAAGCAATCAAATCAAAAGCCGAAAAACCGTTGGATGTGCATCTGATGATCATTCAGCCGGAACGCTATATTACCGCTTTTAAAGATGCCGGCGCCGACCTGCTTACCATTCATTGGGAAGCCTGCACCCATCTCCACCGCACCCTTCATCAAATCAAAAATGAAGATATGCTGGCCGGAATTGCCCTCAATCCCCATACCCCCGTCTCTTTCCTCGAAGATATTATTCAAGATGCCGATATGGTGCTTATTATGTCCGTGAATCCCGGCTTCGGAGGTCAGAAATTTATTGAAAACAGCTACCACAAAATTGCAGCTCTTAAAGACCTTATAATTAAGAAAAAATCCAATGCACTGATTGAAGTTGATGGCGGTGTTAATGCCGAAACAGCTCCCCTGCTCGTGAAAGCCGGTGCCGATGTGCTGGTCGCTGGAAACAGTATTTTCAAACACGCAAATCCTCCCGAAATGATCGAGCTCCTCAAAAATGCCAAAAAATAAAAGACATTATTAACCTTTATTAAGATTATTACCCTATGAATTTGGAAGCTTTTTATAAACTTACTTACGGATTATATATCGTAAGTTCTACCGACGGAGAACATGAAAGCGGCTATATATCCAATACGGTGATGCAAGTGACCGCTGAACCGTCCCGTATTGTCATCTCTTCAAGCGTAGATAATTTCACCACCGGCTTGATTAAAAAATCAGGCATATTTGCTGTGTCTGCCCTGGATAAAAATACCAATAGAACCGTTTTAGGAAATTTTGGATATAAAAGCGGTAGAGATATTAAAAAATTTGAAAATCTGCAACTCCTCAGAGGTAAAAAAAATGTGCCCATTGTGATCGACAATTGCCTCGCTTGGTTCGAATGTCAAGTGATTCAAGAAATTCACTACGGAACCCACATCCTCTTTATTGCAGATGTCCTCAATTGCGAAAAACTGGGGGATGACAGCGACGTCCTTACCTATTCCTACTATCGGGAAGTGCTTAAGGGAAAATCGCCAAAGTCTGCCCCTTCTTATATTAACCCTCAAAAAAAGGAGATTGTTATGAAAGATTTAAGTATCTATGTTTGTGACGTGTGCGGGTACGAATATGACCCCGCTAAAGGTGACCCTGATTCCGGAATCGCCCCCGGTACCGCTTTTGAAGATATTCCGGACGATTGGCTCTGTCCTCTCTGCGGTGTCGACAAAACCAATTTCTCTAAATTATAAGAGTTTCTCGCTTTTTTTCATTTTATTGAAAAAATCATTGTAAATTTGCACACTACAAATTACAATGATGGAAAATCTTATTAACAAATTACAACATCCAATTTATCAGGTTGTTAGTCATACGGCCGACAAGTTGGATGTTTCAGTTTATGCCGTGGGCGGTGTCGTTCGTGACCTCTTTCTTAATCGTTCCTCTAAAGATATTGATATCCTTGTTATTGGCAGCGGAATTAAACTGGCAACAGCTACTGCTGCCGAAATAGCCCCTTCACTCCACGTAAATGTATATAAGAATTTCGGAACTGCCCAATTCTCCTACGAAGACGCTAATATCGAATTCGTTGGCGCTCGTAAGGAATCATACCGCTCTGACTCCCGTAAGCCCATCATCGAAAATGGAAGTCTTTCCGATGACCAAAATCGCAGAGACTTTACTATTAATGCCATGGCCATTGCCCTCAATGGCCCCGATAAAGGAAAATTAGTTGACCCCTTTAACGGAATTCAAGACCTCGAAGATAAAATTATCAAAACTCCCTTGGATCCTGATATAACTTTCTCCGACGATCCGCTTCGTATGATGCGTGCCATCCGGTTTGCTACGCAACTGAATTTCAATATATTTCCCGAAACGTTCAACTCGATTAAACAAAATGCCAACCGATTGGAAATTATCTCCCGGGAAAGAATCGTGGAAGAGTTTAACAAAATTTTACTCGCTCCCCAACCTTCCAAAGGAATTATCCTCCTCGACGAATCGGGACTTCTGGAACAATTCCTTCCACAACTGCTTGCACTGAAAGGAGTTGATTATGTGGACGGAAAAGGACATAAAGATAATTTTTTTCATACCCTTGAAGTGGTTGATAAAATTGCCATGGTGAATTCCAACTTGTGGCTGTTGTGGGCTGCACTGCTCCACGATATCGCAAAACCTGTCACTAAAAAGTATGATACCAAGACTGGCTGGTCTTTCCACGGACATGAAGCCGTTGGATCTCGGATGGTAGGACAAATTTTTCGTTATCTGCGAATGCCGACCAACGAAAAGATGAAGTATGTCCAAAAAATGGTTTCACTCCACCTTCGTCCCATCGCCCTCGTGGAAGATGAAATTACCGATTCCGCAGTGCGAAGACTCCTTTTCGAAGCCGGCGAAGATATTGAAGACCTGATGCTGCTCTGTGAGGCCGATGTAACCTCTAAAAATCCTGCAAAAGTAAAACGCTTCCTCAATAATTTTGCCAAAGTTCGTCTCAAACTTAAAGAAATTGAAGAAAAAGATCGTCTGCGCAATTGGCAACCTCCTATCGACGGAAAAATGATTATGGATACGTTCAACCTTGCCCCTTCCGAAACGGTTGGCATTATCAAAACCGCCATCCGTGAGGCAATTTTAGACGGAATTATTCCTAACGATTTCGATGCTGCTTACGAGTTTATGTTGCATGAAGGCGAAAAGATGGGACTTACGCCTATAAGCAATTCCGGGAATTAGATTCTTTTTTATGATGATATTTATTGGGGCGTGCCGGCTTCACCGTCACTCAGGGAGGAACCGGTTCCCCTCTTCTCTTTCCAACGTCCATTCTTTCGCAGCGATTCCGAAATGATCCATTGTAACTGCCCATTCACGCTCCGAAACTCATCTGCTGCCCACTTCTCCAACGATTCCATCATTTTGGCATCTATGCGTAATACAAAACTTTTTGTTTTGTTTTCTTCTGCTGCCATAACCTACTATTGATGAAGAGTTCCCGTATTGATTACCGGTTGTGTATTCTCATCTCCACACAACACCACCAATAAATTACTTACCATTGCCGCCTTCTTTTCTTCATCCAAATCTACAATCGACTCATCCGATAACTTTTGCAACGCCAACTTCACCATAGAAACCGCACCTTCTACAATTTTTTCACGAGCTGCAATAATGGCATCCGCCTGCTGACGACGCAACATCACTGCCGCAATTTCCGGCGCATACGCCAAATAGTTAATCCTTGCCTCTACCACTTCGATACCGGCAATCATCAATCGCTCATTTAAACGATCTTCCAACTGCTGATTGATCTCCTCACCACCCGAACGCAAGGTGATGATCTCTTCCGAAACCCCCGAAGAATCATACGCATATTCCCCGGCAACCTGCCGCAACGCTGCATCACTCTGTACCCTTACAAATTCCTCAAAGGCATTCATACGATTCAACGCACTGTTCATGCTCGCATTCCCCACCTTAGAGTTCTCCGCCATGTTCTGCGAATCAATCTCAAACATCGCTTTGTACACATTATTTACTTTCCATACCAACACCAAACCAATCATGATCGGATTCCCGTTTTTGTCGTTTACTTTTATAGGTTCTCCATTCAAATTCCGCGCACGCAAAGAGATTTTCTTTGCTATCAATAATGGATTAACCCACGTTAAACCGGTACGATAAAATGATCCTTCGTACTTTCCGAAAAAAACCATCGCTCTTCCCGTGTTCGGCTCCAACATCACAAACCCACCACAGAAAAATAATGCTACCCCCATAGAGGTAAAGGCAATCCACAAAGGCCATCCGTTGTAAAACACAATGGGAAACAGGGCAATTAATAAGGCAATAATGAATAACATGAAAAAACCGTTACACCTGAAACCTTTAAATTCAAATTCTTTTGCTTCCATAAATTTTATTTTTATTTTTTTGATATTAAAATGATATCACAAAGATATATCTTTTTTAAATAGAAAAGCAAGAAAATTAACTTTTTTTGTTAAAAAAATTAATTCCGTGAGATATCAAAATAGACTTAGGCCAATAAGGAATGAAAAATACTTCTTTGAAAAAGAGTGCTCTATTTTTTTAGGAGAGGATATTTTTTTTCGTATTTTTGCACGTAATTTTGGAATAATAAAAAGAACAAATAAAGAAACAATGAATTTTGCAGAAGAATTAAAATGGCGTGGGATGATTCACGACATAATGCCCGGCACGGAAGAACAGTTAAATAAGGAGATGACTACCGCTTACGTAGGAATAGATCCAACCGCAGATTCTCTGCATATCGGTCATTTGGTGAGTGTGATGATGTTGAATCATTTTCAGCGTTGCGGACATCGTCCGATTGTCATTTTAGGCGGAGCTACCGGAATGATTGGAGACCCTTCAGGAAAATCTCAGGAACGGAACTTATTGGGAGAAGAAGCACTGCGTCATAATGAACAATGTATCCAAAAGCAATTGAGTAAGTTTTTAGACTTTAATGCAGAGCTAAATAATTCAG
>Ga0116193_1001679_pt1 | contig 17859 bp, 13 predicted proteins | sample AD_UKC115_MetaG_FD_89892 | JGI IMG/M metagenome (GOLD analysis project Ga0116193, IMG submission 89892) | Active sludge microbial communities of municipal wastewater-treating anaerobic digesters from Hong Kong - AD_UKC115_MetaG | ecosystem: Engineered > Bioreactor > Anaerobic > Digestate... | reverse complement strand
TGGGGCCAGCCGCGTGGGCAAGGGTAGACGTAAACCCCGCCGCGATGCCACACAGGATACCCGCCACCGTGCCTAGTTTACGGTCCGCCACCCAGCGCATGGATGCTTCCCGCGCCAGGATGTACAAGGCAAACACCACCGCGATCACGCCCGTTACCCGCTTGATCGCCATGGCGTACGCGTTCATGCCGTCATTGCCCACCTGGAACCACAGCCACGTCGCGACCAGCGTGCCCAGCAGCGACGGCACGAACAGGATCCATACCAGTCGCCACACCTTGTTCTGCCAGTGATGATACAGGGCGTTCATGTCGCAGAGAATCAGGATCGGCAGCAGGGCGGGCGCTACCCGGTTGACAGGCATCACCAGCATCATCAGCGGCAGGGACAGAATGCCCGCGCCCCCGGCAAACCCGGACTTGCTGATCCCCTGGATCAGCACGGCCAGCGCGCAGAACAGCCAGAAAATCCACGCGGGCACTCCAGGCAACATTAACTCATTCATGGGTCCGGGGTCCTTTCCCTTTTCGCGTGGTCCCTTTTCGGGTACCGCCCGACGCCGATTCAGAACGGTATGGCCACGTCGAACGGTTGCCCGCCTTATCTTGGAGTACCAGTTGCACCGATTCCACGGGACCCGGTAGATCCTCGTCCCGCTCCCAGGTCACCACCCCCGTGTCGGGATCATACGCGGACAGCAGCCATTGCTCCCCGCAATACAGGTCCCATGTCGCGATACCACTCCCTCGATCCGAAACGGTCACCCGGATCTCCGGGCGATTGGGCTGGCCTGGATCCGGTCGCGCGTGCCACGCGCTGGCCGTCGGGGCCGACTGGTCCCCGGCCACCACGAAACAGCCCGCCGCCGAACTTTCCGCTTCCAGCCAGTTTCCCTTCTGCCGCGTGGTGAGCCACGTGGCCATCGCGCCGGTCACCCTGCAGATTGCCACCGGGTACATCGACGCGCCAGCCGGCAATGGGAGTTCCACGGTAAACGGCTTCAACACGGGCGCGCCTTCCGGCTGCAGACGCACCCCGGCCGAAAGAACCTCCAGCCCGGACACTTCGGGTTTTCCGGATTCTTCCATCCAGACGCAAGTATCCGGGGGTAGTGCTCCCGCCGGAACGATGAACCGCGCGGATTCACTTTCCAGGCGTGTTTCCTGCCGGGAACCTCCAACCGCGAGCATGACGCGCGGCTGGGCCACGCCGTTCGACGCGAAGGAAAATGCCCACGTCCCTGGTCGCGGCGGCAACCACCATCCGCCCAATCCTTCTTCCAGATTCCCCAGGGGCATCCTGACTTTCCCGCTTCCGTCCACGGCCCTGAACAAGGCTTCCACGTTATCCGCCCCCCTGCGCCGGGTAAATACCCCCACCCCCCGGTACATGGAGACCATCCCTTCGGCCACTGGCCACTTCGACGGGACCGCGGAGCGAATCTCAGGACGTAAAGGAATCTCAACTACTGACACGTTCCCCCCGAAATCTTCAAATTCCAGGGCAACGGATTCCGGGGCACCGTCGGTTTCAACCGATCCGTCCGACCCGCGCGCGCCGTAGGCTTCGAGGGTATTTCCCGGCCGACGCCATACCTGCAGTACCGGTACGCCTTCGATCCGGCTGTAAGGATCGAAACACAACACGCCGGTCTCCTGGTGTTCATAGGAAAGCCGGTCAAACCGGACCTCGTAGACTGTCTGGTCTCCAACGCGAACCGCCGCGCGCCACACGCCAAGTCGATTGCCTTCCGGGGTCAGATCCTGCACCGCCGCGCCGAAATAGACCCGTCCCGTTACCGACAACGGCGAGACCCTGTACCGCCCGGGAGCGATCCGCTCCACGCCCATGGCACAGGGAAAAGGAGAACCATTCACCTGGCTTTCGGGATCCGCCGGATAAATGGCCACGCCAAATACGGTGGGACAGGTATGCTCGGAAGGCCACGGCACTCCTGCCCGGCGGGGCTCGATGGGGCGTTCAGCCTCATCCCTGAATTCCACGTGCAAGTGAGCCGGTCCCACGCCCGTGTCGCCTGACCACGCGATGATCTCTCCCTTTTTTACGGGGTACTCTCCCGGTTTGAAGGTCAGGTCAACCGTGTAACTTTTTCGGGCATGCTGGGCCGACCGAATCGCCCGGCGGATATCCTCCCGGAAATCGGAAAGATGCGCGTATACCACCGTCTGTCCCGAGTCCAACCGCGTGTAGACCGCCTTGCCATACCCCCAGGGGGAACACCGGGCGCGAACCACGGTCCCATCAGCAATAGCGCGCACCGGCAACCCGGTCCGTCCCCCCGTGCTGAAATCCACCCCCATGTGCAACCGTCCGGGACGGTACTCCCCGAAACTGGAAGTCACCACCGGCCGTCCTTCCAGGGGAAACATGTCGGCGGATACGGGCAAGGTCCCCAGCATCGCCGACACGAAACAGACGCCCCACGCCAGAATCATCACTGAATCCACCAGGACAGGTGTTTTTGTCACCGGCTTTTCTTCCGGGATGCCGCGCCTCCCGTGGACTTCTGGCCTCCCTGCTTATCGCCGGCGGGAGCCGCCTTGCTGGACACATCGGACGAATTTGTCTTCGAACCCTCGGAGGCCTTGCCCGTGGCGCCCCCTGGTTTCTTTTCCGGACTGCCGCCCAGAGCCGCGAGGGTCCGCTCCAGGGGCAGGAAGATCTTGGTCCGCTCCGGGTTGTTCACGATGGGTTCGATGAAATCGTTCACCGCGTCCTCCGCCAGCGCACCCTCCAGCATCGCCCGGATCCTGGGCGCCGCTTCCTCAAACGACACTTCCCCATCCGACTGCGACCCTATTTTCTGAATGACATGCACGCCGAATTCCGAGCGGATCGGATCGCTCAGGTCCCCGTCCGCCAGTTTCGCCGCGGCCGCCACGTAAAAGGGAGGCAGGGCGGACACCGGCACCATGCCCAGGTCGCCGCCCTTCCCCGCGTCCGCCGCTTCGGAAACCTGCTTGGCCACGGCTTCGAACGACTCGCCGGCCATCACGCGCAACCTGGCCTTTTTCGCGGCTTCTTCGGCCGCTTTCCAGGCTGCTTCATCCGCCTTGTCGGGGGACGGTTTTGGCTGAATCAGCATGTGTTTCAGGTGTAACATGCCTGGCCGCGTAAACTTGTCTCGGTTCTTGTCGTAAAACTCCCTCACTTCCTTGTCCGTGATTTTTTTCTTTTGTTGCCGTTCTTTCAGCAGGACGTCCGCCATTTTGTCCTCGATCAGTTGACGGCGAATACTTTCCATGGCTTCCTGACGGGTCTGACCGGCCAGTTTGAGTACCTCTTCCTCCGTGGGCAGCGACCCATCCTGTTTTTGCAGTTCCTTCCGGTAGTCCTCCATCTTTTCACGGTACTTCTTTTCCACTTCATCCCCGGAGACGGTGATGTTGCGTCGCCCAGCCTCCTGGACCAGGATTTCTCGCCGGATGAGTTCCCCCAGCGTATCCAGGCCCGCCCGGACCCGGAAATTGTTGTCCAGGTCCTCGGGTTTCCGACCGGTCATGCGCATGACGTCTGCCAGGTGCCGGTGGTATAGCCGCAAAAAAACTTCCCGATCGATGGGCACCCCATTGACAATGGCCACGGGCCCATCAGGGGTTGACCGTTCCACGATGTCCAGTTTCGACAGGTCCGGAGCCTGGGCAAAAGCCGACGACAGGAGCATAACCAGGCCCATACTGACGACAAGCCCCATAACTCGAATTGCCCGTGTGCCGCGGAACCATTCGGTCTGCCCTGTACGTCCCGTAAAACGAGTTTCCATGATTCATCCTTCCCGCGATCCGGACTGTTCCGAACCCTGAACATGATCCGGCGAGGTTTCCGCCTGTCGCGCTGTTTCCCGTTCCCAGACCAGGAGCACGTACCAGGCCAGAAACCCCACGCTCGTGTACGCGACCAGGAACGTCAGCGCCAGCCCGGTAACAACCCGGATCGGATCCAGCGCCACCCCGGCCAGGGAAAGCAACGTCAAAATCACCACGCCAATGAAGACACTCGCCGACGCCCCCAGCAGGGCCAGAGGGGCCGGTTCCCGGACCAGTTGCCGTGGTGGCCCGCCTTCCTGAAAAAAAGGAGCCACCCGGGGTGGTTCATACAGGCTCCAGCGGGATGGCTTACCCTTTTTTCGAGCGGACGTCATGGGAAAAATGCTAACACACGACGTCTCACCGATAAAAGCAGCCAAGAGTAAATGATTTATCATTAATACTTTGATTAAAATATGTATAAGTATAAAAATAGTTCATTAACAAAAAATGTTTACAGTGAATATCAACGAATATTCGCGCGGCCATTCCCAGGAACGAAATAAATTGGCGGCTGGAAAAGAAAAACATGTCGTTTGTGCGTTGCTTGATGGATGGATTCGAGGCGGAAAGGTGAAGATTTCTCGTTTCACTCGAAATGACAACGGTATTTTGGTCAAAAGGACATGCAAGATTGAAAATAACAAGGCTGCGTCGAATGAACGGTATGTTACGAATGGCAAAAACTCAAGGCGAACCACAAAACAGTTGTACGACGCTTCAACATCCTGTCATTTCGAGAAACAAGCAACACTTGGTCATTTCGACGAACGCTTACATCATGTCATTTCGACGAACGAAGTGAGGAGAAATCTCAGCGTGAATTCCCCCTTACCAGGAAAATGCGCTCCCTCTACTGCTTACTGGCCATCATGAACGTTCTCCACCCTCGCAAGAAACACCGTTCCCCATGAAAAGCGCGACATCACTCAGTACTTACAGAGGAAAACTTGCGCTCGAACGCAAGAACTGCTCCGAAATCCAGCGTTCTACCATGTGTCGAAATTTTCCTGTTTTCTGAAATTTAATACCATATAAAGTATTTAATTTTATAATCTAATCATTATATTGTTTAAAAAGTCCCGTATGAATCGCTCTTTATGAATTGGACGCGCCTGGCAGTTTCCGGGCAAGTTTCAGGCTGTCAGCCTGCAAGGTCTCCTGGAAAAAACGGTCCAAGCGGCAGCCCCCCATGGTAACGACATTCCAGCGGACCACCCCGCTTAATCAGGTCCCATTTCCCTCCTCCTGGCCCACCATGACCTGATTTCACCCCATGTAACCCGGTATTTTCATGCCATGCTACAAATTGATTTGATTATAAAATTAAATACTATATATTGAATAAACTCTGTTTTTTCAGGCAAAAATTGTTGTGTGAATAATACTAAAAATGATTCAAACAAAAAGCTTGACTTTATCGGAATCTTTTCTCATAATCTCCCCCGCGGGAGACGAGAGAATGAGATCAGTAAAGCCAAGCGTTTTCCTGGTTGGTGAGACCAGAATCGTGGAATCAGGGTTGCGGGAATACCTGCGGCACGTGGGGGCTCCGGACTGGCAAACCGACGCGCCAACAGACGCGGAAGCCCTGTGCGAGGTCATGGGGCGCCTCTGTTACCGGTCCTTCGAACCGGGACTCAATCCCAACGTGACCCGGGTCCGCGAGGGTAACGCGCCCTACCTCGCCAACATCGTCCGCGTGGGACATGGCAGCGTGCTCGAACATGGCACGGTCAATTTCATTTTTGCCGATGTCAGCCGGGTGGTTACCCACGAACTGGTACGCCACCGCCAGGGCACGGCCATTTCTCAAGAGTCCCTCCGTTTCGTGCGGCTGGACAGCCTGTCGGCTTACATTCCCACCCACATTCGCGAAAACGAGGCCGGCATGGAAATTTTCGTGCGGACCATGGAACAACTGGAAACGTTGCAGCGCGAACTGGCCGAACTGTTTCAGATCGACAAGGCCGAGCATTTCGACCTCAAGAAAAAACTCACCTCGGCGTTCCGGCGGTTAGCCCCGATCGGCCTGGCCACCACCATAGGCTGGTCCTGCAATTTCCGGGCCCTCCGCCACGTGATCGAAACCCGGACGGATCCCCATGCCGAAGAGGAAATCCGGTACCTGTTCGGCCAGGTTTTCGAACAGGTACGCGAACGGTATCCCAACGTCTTCGCCGACTACACGGTGGAGATGGTGGATGGCCTGCCCTGGGTCAAAACCCCGAACAAGAAGGTATGAATGAACACGCGTCGCGGAAACAAGGCGCGCGTACTACAGGGAAAATCAGACAAAGGAAAACAGGAGGTTCCACAGATGTTGTTTAACGTGCGGGAACGGTTTACCCTTTCCGAACAATTCCTCGAACAGTACAAGGGACGCCAGCCGGACTGGGGACCGCTGGGGTACATTACTTTTAAACGAACCTACGCGCGGCCGATCGGTGAAAATGGGCGCACAGAGGAATACTGGGAAACCCTGCGGCGCGTGGTCGAAGGCTGCTACACCATCCAGTTGAATCACTGCCTCAACCTGAAACTCCCCTGGAAGCCGGAGAAAGCCCAGCGTTCCGCCCAGGAAATGTTCCGCCTGATGTGGGACTTCAAGTTCCTTCCCCCCGGCCGCGGCCTGTGGATGATGGGCACGGATTACATTTATCAGCGGGGGTCCGCTGCCTTGAATAACTGCGCTTTCGTGTCCACCGAGGAAATCGACACCGATTTCGCGGAACCCTTCTGTTTCCTGATGGACTTGTCCATGCTGGGCACCGGGGTGGCTTTTGACACCAAGGGAGCCGGCAAGGTAACCATTTGCGTGCCCCAGGTGGGCGAGTATACCCACGTGGTGGAAGACAGCAAGGAAGGCTGGACCGACCTGATCCGCGTGATCCTCAACGCTTACGTCGGCAAGGCCCGGAGACCGGCCCACATCGACTTCGGCCGGATCCGTCCCATGGGTTCGCCCATCCGCACCTTCGGCGGCATCGCCCCGGGGCCCGCGCCCCTCATCGAGTGCGTCAATAACATCGACAAGGTCCTCAGCCGTTGCGCGGGACAGCGGATCACCTCTTCCATCATCACGGACCTGATGAACATCATCGGTAAATGCGTGGTCTCGGGCGGCGTGCGTCGTACGGCTGAACTTGCCCTGGGACATCCGGACGATGACGAGTACCTGCAACTGAAAGACCCGGTGCTGCACAAGGAAGAACTCATGGCGTGGCGGTGGGCATCCAACAACAGCGTCATTGCCCGGGAAGGCATGGACTATGCCCGGGCGGGTGGCCAGACCGCCAAGAATGGTGAACCGGGATATTTCTGGCTGGACAACGCCCGGGCCTATGGCCGCATGAAGGATGGCCCCACCTGGGCCGACGCCAAGGTCGCGGGCACCAACCCCTGCGCGGAACAGAGCCTGGAGTCTTACGAAATCTGTAACCTCGTGGAAACTTTCCCTTCTCGCCATGCCACCCTGGAAGAGTACCTGCGTACCCTCAAGTTCGCGTATCTCTACGCCAAGACCGTCACGCTCATCCCCACCCACATCGAACGCACGAACGCCATCATGCTGCGGAACCGTCGCATCGGCCTGAGCCAGTCCGGCATCGTGGAAAGTTTCGAGCGCCATGGGCGGCGCCAGCATTTCCGGTGGTGTGACGAGGGGTACCAGTACATCTGTAAACTGGACCGGATTTATTCGCAGTGGCTGTGCGTGCCCGAAAGCATCAAGAAGACCAGCGTCAAGCCCAGCGGCACGGTGTCCCTGCTGCCCGGCGTCACGCCTGGCATTCATTATCCCCACTCCCAGTACTACTATCGGACCATCCGCATTGATAAAACCAGTCCGCTGATCGAGCCCCTGCGACGCGCGGGGTACCGCATCGAGGAATCGGTATACGGCGACAACACGTGGGTGGTGTATTTTCCCGTCAAGGAAAAGTATTTCCGCCGCTCCAAGTCCGAAGTTTCGGTGTGGGAACAGGTGGAAAATGTGGCCCAGATCCAGTATTACTGGGCGGACAACCAGGTCAGCGCGACCATCACGTTCAGGCCCGAGGAAGCCCGGGACATCCCCTACATTCTGGAACTGTACGAGACCCGGCTGAAGTCCATCAGCTTCCTGCCCCTGCGGGAACACAACTATCCCCAGGCTCCTTACCAGGAAATTACCCGAGAAGTCTACGAACAGTCCGTGTCCCGCCTGAAACCTATCGACTTCGAAGCCATCAACACTGACGAGGCCCAGGACCTCTATTGCGATGGCGACCGGTGCATGGTAGAGGTGGTGTTGCCGACCCCCGAGCCGGAACAGCAGGAAGTGCCATTCGAAGAAGTCGCCGCTCCCGCCACGGAAGAAGTCCAGAACTGATCCCGTCACGATGAAACGCCACCGGTTCTTTTATGGACCGGTGGCGTGCCATTTCAGGGACCGCGGGCGCGCGCCCGCTACGGTCACTTGCGGACGGGAGTCTCCAGCCCGGGCACTTTCACCGGAACGGCAAACACCTTTGTCCGGGCCGTTACATACAGCGTCTTGAGGTCCAGGCCGCCGAACGCGCAGTTGGCCGGGGGCAACGGAATCCGGACGACGCCCGCGCGGCTGCCGTCAGGATTGACCACGTGCACGCCATCTCCGGCCGTGCACCATATTCTTCCAGTGCTGTCCACGGCCATACCATCCGGGTGAGGCAGTTCGTACCAGACCTTTCCTCCGCTTACCTGGCCATCCGGGGTCAAGTCGAACACCCGGATGTGATTGCCGTCCGTGTCCGCCACGTATAACCTTCGCTCGTCCGGAGAAAGCCCGATACCGTTCGGCTTGATGAAATCCCTGGCCACCAGCCCGAGTTTTCCATCGGGGCCTATGGTGTATACCCCGCTGAAATCCAGTTCGGCCGCCGGGTCCTGCAGCCCTTTCGGCAGGCCGTAAGGTGGATCCGTGAAATAGATCGTGCCGTCGGAACGGACCACTAGATCGTTCGGACTGTTCAGTCGCTTACCCTCGTAGCGGTCCGCCAGCACGGTGATGGCACCATCCTTTTCCGTGCGCGTAACCCGACGGTTGTTATGTTCACAGGCGAGCAACCGGCCCTGGGGATCCAGGGCGAGACCATTGGACCCGCCACTGGGACGGCGATATACGTCTCCGTTCCCGCGGTAAATCGTATCGGCGGGAATATCACTGAACACCAGACCTTCAGCCCCGAGCCACAGGGGGCCTTCCGTGAATTGGTAATCCCTTCCGATTTCCTGGGGCGGACCGGCGGTCAGCGCGTCGTCCGCACCCGCCACGATACCCGCGCCACAACAGATCGCAAAGATCATGATCCCGCGCATGACAAGACCCTTTCCATCGCCGCGGCCGGTAAGCGGCCATCCCATGGCTATGGTATCATATCTCCCAACGTTGCGGGAGCGTTTCCATTCCTCGAGGGATAGTACATGCATCCAGTTCGGGAAGAAGGGATTGTCCTTCGCAGGGTGGATTACGGCGACAGCAGCGCCATCGTGACGGTGCTTACCCGGAATCACGGCCTGGTGGCCTGCATGGCCCGGGGCATGCGACGCGGCGGCGGCAGCCTGTCCGGTGTGCTGGACACGCTGAACCGCGTGGAGTGCCTGTTCACTTTTCGCGACAGCCGGTCCGTGCAGACCCTCACGGGGGCTACCCTGCTGGACTGGCGGCGGGCTCTCCGGGCCGACCCCATCCGGATGGCCTGCGCGGCGGTCCTGGGCGAAGCCGCCCTGGCCCTTGGCGAAGCGGGAGAAACCGAAGCCCTGCACGATGAACTGGAAAACGGACTCAACGATCTTGCCGAACGCGGGGCGTCTGAACTGCCGGCGGCAACCGCCCTGTGGCTCTGGCGGCTGATCGGCACGGCGGGCATCACGCCGGTCCTGGACTGTTGCGCCGACACGGGCGCGCCCCCGGAACAGGCGCGATGCCTCGACATGGAAACGGGCCTCAGCCAGGGAAACCAGGGCCTGCCCCTGGATCCGGAAACCGCGGTGGCCCTGGCGGCCCTCGCCCGCGGCGAAACCGGGATCGGGCCCGAAACCGGCATGGCCTGCCTGCGCGCGCTGGCGTGGTACGCGGGCGCGCACGTGAACCGGGACCTGGGGGCGGTACGCGTTCTGGCCCAGATGCTCGCGCCCGGACGACGAACATGAGGAAATCATATGGCGTCGCCTGAACACATACGGAACTTCTGCATCATTGCCCACATCGACCACGGCAAGTCCACGCTGGCCGACCGCCTGCTGGAGTACACCCGGACCATTGACCCCCGAAACCTGAAGGAACAGACCCTGGATACCATGGACATTGAACGGGAACGGGGCATCACGATCAAGTCCGTGGCCGTCCGCATGGATTACACGGCGGACGATGGACAGGACTACGTGCTGAACCTGATCGACACGCCGGGACACGTGGATTTTTCCTACGAGGTATCCCGGGCCATGGCCGCGTGCGAGGGTGCCCTGCTGCTGGTTGACGCCACCCAGGGCGTCGAGGCCCAAACCCTCGCCCACGCCTACAAGGCCGTGGACGTCGGCCTGGAAATCGTTCCCGTGATCAACAAGGTCGACTTGCCCGCGGCTGATATCGAGGGCACCCGGCGGCAGATCGAAGACGTGATCGGCCTGCCCGCGGACGATGCCCTGCTCGCCAGCGGAAAAACTGGCCTGGGCACCCGGGAAATTCTGGAAGCCGTGGTGCGGCGGATTCCACCGCCCAGGGGCAGCGTGGACGCTCCCCTGCGCGCCCTTATCTTCGACGCCGTTTACAACACCTACCGGGGCGTAATCGTGTACATCCGCGTCATGGACGGCTGCCTGCGCAAGGGGCAGCGGGTCATGCTGATGTCCACGGGCGTCAAGTACGAGGTATCTGAAATCGGGGTGCTGAAACCCCATTTTGTCCCCATCGACACGCTCTCGGCGGGAGAGGTCGGTTACCTCATCTGCAACATCAAGCAACTGGCCGACACGCGCGTGGGCGACACGGTTACCGACGCGGATAACCCGGCGACCGAGCCGCTGCCCGGATATGAAGAGGTCAAGCCCGTCGTCTTTTCCGGGCTATATCCCGCCACTTCCACGGACTACGAAGAACTGCGCGACGCCCTGGACAAGTTGCACCTCAATGACGCATCCTTCCAGTACCACGCCGACAGCAGCGATGCCCTGGGGCTTGGTTTCCGCCTGGGTTTCCTTGGCCTGCTGCACATGGAGATCATCCAGGAGCGCCTGGAACGCGAGTTTGGCCTGAACCTCGTCATCACCATGCCCAACGTGGCCTACAAGGTGCTTAAGACCGACGGCACGGAGATGATCATCGAAAAGGCGTCACAACTTCCCCCGCCCGGTGAAATCGCGTCCATCGAGGAGCCCTATATCGAGGCCGATATCCTCTGTCCAACGGCTTACCTGAGCGCGGTCATCGAACTGTGCAAAAAGAAACGGGGCATCCACGTCAAGGTGGATTACATCGACGCCAACCGTTGCATGGCCACCTACCAGATGCCCCTGGCGGAAATCGTCATCGACTTCTACGACAAGCTCAAAAGCATCACCCGCGGATACGGCTCGCTGGAGTACCGGCTCATCGGCTACCGCCCCGGCAACCTGGTCAAACTGGACATCATGCTGAACGGAGACATCGTCGACGCCCTGTCCACCATCGTCCACCGGGATAACGCGATCTACCTGGGCCGGGCCCTGGCGGTCAAGCTCCGGAAACTGATCCCCCGGCAGCAGTTCGAAGTGGCTATCCAGGCCGCCATCCACAACCGGATTATCGTGCGGGAAACCATCAAGCCTCTGCGCAAGAACGTCACGGCAAAATGTTACGGCGGCGATATCACCCGAAAGCGGAAACTGCTGGAGCGGCAGAAAGAAGGCAAAAAGCGCATGAAGCAGATCGGTACCGTGGAAGTGCCCCAGGAGGCTTTCATGGCGCTGCTGCGGGTCAACGAGGACATGTAACGAGGACCATCCTTTGCCCGACGCCTCCATGGAACAATCCCCTCTTTCTGAAGCCGCCCGGGCCGGTAAAAGTATCGTGAATCCCGGTAGCAAACACCTGGCCGGCACACTGGCGGGGTGGTTGCTGCTCATCGGGGGCGTGCTCCTGTTCAAGGCGGTCATCGCCGACCATTACCTCATCCCCACCAATTCCATGGAACCGCTGTTGCGTGGTGATCCCCGATTCTTCCGGGGAGACCACGTCCTGGTGGACAAGATCACCTATGGCATCCGCCTGCCCGGGACCAGTCACTGGCTGATCCGATGGCGACAACCTCGCCGGGGTGAGATCGTCGTGTTCTTTCGCCGCCACGATTCCGCCCGGCCCGTTCAGATCAAGCGCGTGGCCGCGACAGGCGGCGAGCAGGTACGAATCCAGGACGGCACCCTGTGGATTGACGGAAAACAAGTAGTCACGCGGGACGAGGAAGGCAGGCCCATCGTGTACACTGATCACCTTCAGCCAGACGACGAGGCCGTCTGCCGGGCTTTTTTGGCCCTGGCCCGAGAAAACCGCCTGCCGGATATCCTGAATCCCGAGCACCCCCCCGTCCAGGCGTTGCGACAGGCCATGGAAATGGCGCACGGGGACGCCCTGCGGTGCGAGCCAGACGCCCCGGAATTGCCCGACGCCTGTCGCGGTTTATGCGAATCCCTCTCGCCGGCCGCGCGCAATACCCTGCGCCACCTGGTAGCGCGTGAAGTGCCTCCTCCCCGGTATGGCCTGATCCCTTCGCCCTTGTTTACCCTCGTACCCGAGAACGCCTGTTTCCTGCTGGGTGACAATTCGTCGGAGAGTGTCGATGGACGGGTCTGGGGATTCACCCCCCAGGCCGCCGTGTTTGGCCGCGCGGTCCTGGTGTGGCGCCCGCCTTTCACTTTCCGCCTGCTGGTCCCGTCCCCCCTCGAATCACCCGGGTTGATCCTCACCCTGGTAGCCACGGGATTTCTCGCTGCCTGGTTCCTCCACGAGATCATCTCGTGGCTTCGACGACGACACGCGATCTGGCATCACATTGTCACGGACGACCCCAATCACCGAAAGGGCTCCACATGAACGGCAAAACATGGCTCCTCCGCGCTGGTGCCTTGGGCATGCTCTGCACCAGCTGGGTAACCCTTGCCCAGCCTGAAGTCACAACAGGGGTACAGGCTGCCGTCCCAGTCCGGGATCTTTATGCCGACACATGGGTCGCCACGGACGCCCTGGGCAGAAAAGTCCCGGTTAATGACCAATCCGACAGTTCGATGCCTGTCCAAAACAACGAGAACCGTAGCCAGCGCCAAGATGCTGAATCCGAACAGGTGGGACCGCCCCGCCCGGATAAGTGGGTAGGGATTTTTTACTGGACCTGGCATATTCCCCGGCGAGGGGGGCCGAACGATGTCACGAAAATCATTGGGGAAACCCCGCCCGGCACGCCGATCGACTGGCCGAACAATGACGCCCCGTATCACTGGGGAGAACCGGAACTGGGCTACTACCTGATGACCGACCCGTTCGTCATCCGGAAACACGCCAGCATGCTGGCGGACGCCGGGGTAGATGCCATCTTCTTCGATACCACCAATCCCCCGGCTACCTGGAAAGACCAGTATGAAGCCTTGTGCCAGGAATATGAAGCCATGCGACAGGAAGGTAATGCCACGCCGCGTATCGCCTTCATCTGCCCCTTCGGCGGTGACGTTGCCTCGGTGTTCAACCAGTTGTGGAACGACCTCTATAAACCGGGACGCTGGCGGGAGCTCTGGTTCACCTGGGAAGGCAAGCCGTTGATTCTGGCGGATCCAAACGTGACCGATGATCCAGAAATACGGAATTTCTTCACTTTCCGCAAACCCATGCCGGATTACTGGAAGGGCCCTTCCGGGCCCAACCAGTGGAGCTGGCTCGAGGTATACCCCCAGCACGTTTTCCGCGACGCGTCGGGCAATCCCGAACAGATGAGCGTCGGCGTGGCCCAGAACGCCCTTCCCGGCACCCCCGGGCCCGCTCCCATGAGCCACCGACGGGGTGCCATGGGCCGCAGTTGGCACAATGGAACTAAAGACAGCCGTCCCGACGCCGTGCTGTGGGGCTTCAATTTCGAAGAACAGTGGCGTCGAGCACTAGAGGTGGATCCAACTTTCGTGTTTGTTACGGGATGGAATGAGTGGATTGCTGGCCGGTACCAAGAATGGAATGGTTACCACGCGGAGGAATGCTACTATCCGGGTGGCCTGTTCGTTGACGAGTACACCCAGGAATACAGCCGGGACTGTGAGCCCATGCGGGGCGGACACACGGATAATTACTATTACCAGTTGGCTTCGTGGATCAGGCGGTTCAAGGGAGCCCGTCCCCTTCCCCGGAGTAATGGCCCCCATACCATCACCGTGGATGGCTCCTTCGAAGACTGGGTTGCCGTCACCCCTGAGTACCGGGATACTATCGGTGACATTATTCATCGCAACCATCCGGGATACGGCTCGCTCACATACCGTGACGAAACAGGAAGAAACGATATAATCAATTGCAAATCCACTTATGACGATGAAAACGTTTATTTTTACGCTGAAACAAGCAACAACATATCTCCACCCACGGATTCACACTGGATGCTGCTGCTGCTGGACACGGATCAGCAGGCCGATACGGGCTGGCTGGGCTATGATTACGTGATCAACGACGAAATTTTGGGGGTTACGGAAACCACCGTCAAAAAATGGGAAAACAACGCCTGGCAAACCGTGGGAACAGCCAGAATGGCCCTGGGAGAACGAAGTCTGGAACTGGCCATTCCCCGGAAACGGATCGGCATGGACCGCGGCGCCCCCTGTTTCGATTTCCACTGGGCGGATAACATACCTGGATACGGCGATGTTTCCGTGCTGGGCGTTCATGGAGACAGCGCGCCCAATCGCCGCTGGAACTACCGGTTGCTGCCGAAGGAGTAACCCGAACCCCTGAAAACGTACGGGATCAGGTGACGGTATTTGGTGTGCTCATGTTCTGTTCAGTATGGTAAACTACCCTTGTTTTACCGCTTTCTTTTTTCAGGAGTCATCGCATGACACGGCAAAGCACACCGTTTTCACCCTTGACTGAATCCGCGGAATTAACCTGGGAATATTCGCCCCAGTCCCGGAAAATCTACCTGGAAGGATCGGATCCCACTATCCGGGTTCCCATGCGGGAAATAATGCTATCCCCCACGCGGGACCGACAGGGAAATACCGTGGAAGATAATCCCCCGATCCGGGTCTACGACGTCTCCGGGCCCTATACCGACCCGGATGTCACCGTGGAACTAGGCCAGGGACTGCCCGCCCTCAGAACTTCCTGGATTGACCAGCGCGGGGATACCGAACCAGTCCGGACCATTCCTGAAGGCAGTTGCCGGGGATTAAAAATCGCGCGGGTAGTCCGGCGCGCCAGGCCCGGACACCGGGTTACCCAGCGGCATTACGCCCGCCGGGGCATCATCACGCCCGAAATGGAATTCGTGGCCATCCGGGAAAACCTGCTGGCCGCTCAGGTACATATTCCCGAATCTATCCGGCAACAGCATCCTGGCACCATGTCCCGCCCGGAAACGATTACCCCGGAGTGGATCCGCGATGAGGTGGCCGCGGGACGCATGGTTATCCCCGCCAATATCAATCACCCGGAACTTGAGCCCATGGGCATCGGCGCGGCCTTGCTGACCAAGATCAATGCGAACATCGGGAACTCCGCCATGGCGGGCACCATCGGGGAAGAAGTGGAAAAAATGCTCTGGGCGATCCGCTGGGGCGCCGACACCGTGATGGACTTGAGTACCGGCCGGGACATTCACGAAACCCGGGAATGGATCCTGCGTCACGCCCCCGTGCCGGTCGGAACGGTGCCCATTTACCAGGCCCTGGAGAAAGTAGGCGGTGTCCCCGAATCCCTGACCTGGGAGATTTTCCGGGACGTGCTCATCGAGCAGGCGGAACAGGGCGTGGACTACGTAACCATTCACGCGGCCCTGTTGCGGGATATCATCCCGGACGCCGCGGCGCGGCTGACGGGCATCGTGAGCCGGGGGGGCTCGGTCATGGCCCGGTGGTGCCAGGCCCACGACCAGGAAAATTTCCTGTACACCCACTGGGACGAAATCTGTGAAATCCTGGCGGCCTACGACGTCACCGTGTCCATCGGGGACGGCTTGCGCCCGGGATCTCAGCGCGATGCCAATGACCGGGCCCAGTTCGAAGAGTTGCGCGTCCAGGGCGAACTGACCCGCCGGGCATGGGAAATGGACGTCCAGGTCATCAACGAGGGACCCGGGCACATCCCCCTGCACCTGATCGCGCGCAACATGCTCAACCAGCGGGAATGGTGTCATGAAGCGCCCTTTTACACCCTTGGCCCCCTGGTAACGGACATCGCGGCCGGGTACGATCATTTCGCTTCCGCCATCGGCGCGGCCATCATTGGATCCCTGGGTACGGCCATGCTCTGTTACGTGACCCCCCGGGAACACCTTGGACTGCCCCGGCGGGAGGATGTCCGCGAAGGCGTGGTAGCCTATAAAATCGCCGCCCATGCCGCCGACCTGGCCAAGGGAATTCCAGGCGCGCAACTGGTCGACAACGCCATGAGCAAGGCCCGGTTCGAATTCCGCTGGGGCGATCAGTATGCCCTGTCGCTGGACCCCTGGAAAGCCCGGGAATTGCACCAGGAAGATTTCCGGAACTCGGCAGAGGTAGACTATCCGTTCTGCAGCATGTGCGGTCCCAAATTCTGCGCCATGCGCATTTCTCACGACGTGCGGCAATGCGCCCGCGCGGGGAACGGAAACGGAAGCCAGAATGACCGACCTTCGTCGGAAGAGGACCCCTCCCGGTGCGGATAGGAGCGATCGAAATCAGCCATCCCCTGTGCCTGGCTCCCATGGAAAGCGTTTCGGATCCGCCCTTCCGTAAATTATGCCGGCGTTTCGGGGCGGACCTGCTGTGGACGGAATTCGCCAACTGCGAAGCCATTGTCCGCAACGTGGCGCGGGAATGCCGAAAACTGGCCATAAACCCGGATGAACACCCGATCGCCATACAGATTTACGGTTCCTTCGAGGAATCCATGGAAAAGGCCGCGCGCCAGGCCGAGGCCATGGGTCCGGACTGGATCGATATCAACTGCGGCTGCTGGGTGAAAAAGATCGCCCACCGTGGGGATGGCGCGGGTCTCCTGCGGGACCTGAAAAAATTTGAAACGGTGGTCAGATCGGTCCAGCGGGGCACCACCCTGCCGGTAACCGTCAAAACCCGACTCGGCTGGGATGCCGATTCCATCGTGATTCTGGACATCGCGCGCATGCTCGAGCAACTGGGCATTGCCGCGCTGACCATTCATTTCCGGACCCGGAGCCAGGGATATTCCGGAAAGGCCGACTGGACCTGGATACCCCGGATCAGGGAGGCGGCCCCCACGTTACCCCTGGTCGCCAATGGAGACATCGCAAGCCCGGAGCACGCGAAACATTGCCTGGACCTTGGCGCGGATGGCGTGATGATCGGCCGGGCCGCCATTGACCGGCCCTGGATTTTCAGGCAGATCCGGGCCTTTCTGGAAGGCAGGCCCATTCCGCCCGATCCGCCCCTGGCCGAACGCGCGCGGATAGCTATCGCACACCTGCGGGAACACGCGGCGTATCATGGCGAAAAACGCGGGGTACTGTCATTCCGGCGTCGCTGGGCGGCTTATCTCCACGCGGCACCGGGCATCGCGAAACTGCGGACGGAACTCATGACCATCGAAACGGTGGCCGGCATTGAAGAACGGCTGGCCCGATACCTGGACGAAGCCGTTCGCCACGGTTACGATCTCCAACCGGAGGCGGAAGAAACGGTCAGATCTTTCAGGGAGGATGATCCATGCATGAAGAACTGCGCGGCCGCGTGCTGGAAATGAACCTCGCCATTGAGGCGGAAGGATTGACCTTCCAGACCTGGGGAAATGCCAGCGCCATCGATCGGGATCACGGCGTGGTTGCCA
>Ga0116193_1001678_pt1 | contig 17860 bp, 17 predicted proteins | sample AD_UKC115_MetaG_FD_89892 | JGI IMG/M metagenome (GOLD analysis project Ga0116193, IMG submission 89892) | Active sludge microbial communities of municipal wastewater-treating anaerobic digesters from Hong Kong - AD_UKC115_MetaG | ecosystem: Engineered > Bioreactor > Anaerobic > Digestate... | reverse complement strand
GTGTGAATGTGATAATTTATTTTTGTCAGTTCTCGTTTAGCTGTCCAACCAATTGTTTTTTGTTCTTCTTCTTTTAGTCGTTTAAATTCTCTTACTAGATACAATTCAAATTCTGCCGAAATCCAAGAAGCAAATTTAAAAGCGATGTCCGAATGTGCAAAAGTTCCACCTCCGTACCGTCCAGATTTAGAAACGATACCTATGGCATCGGTTTCTTTAATCCATTTTTGAGCCGACATCCAAAAGTGAGGTTTTGCAGACTCAATTTTAAACCCCTCATAAATGTGGGGTTTAAAATCGGGATTGTTTAGCATTTCCCATAAACCAATGTATTCTATTGTGTTATAAGTTCTTAACCACAAGCTTATTATCTGAGAAGGATTTTCTGCATCTCTAACCTTTGCGATGTCGGTTAAGGAAATATAATTTTCCTGCTCTTTTTTGAACACAACAATTTCCGTATCCTTTACATTGATTTTTGCCATATTGCAAAGTTGATGAAATATAAATTAATCAAACTTAATTCTTATTCGTTTTTGGTTTCAGAAGTATAGAGATAATTAACTCAATTCCAACAACCACATCTACACAGCATATTTGAAAAATTATATTCATAGCCTTAACGATAATAAGGGTTTTCAATTTCTATAATTGCTCGTTGTAATTTTATTTTTTCATTCTTTAATGCAAATGTGCTAGCAAAAGCATTGGCATTGTCAATTACAACTTGATGCTGTATATGCAACTTTGTTTAATGAGTCTTGTGTTTCTAATTGAGTTAAAAACAAGTCTATATCTAATAGTCGTACTTCTAATTTGTATTGAAATTTAATAAAGTCGGCATTTCTACAAGTGTCTATAAATGCTTTGGGTGTAACTAAAATTGAATAAGCGTTATGTCCTTTGTTTATATAATCTTCTAAATGTCTTTGAACTGAATAACTTTCTCTGATGTGTTGTTGTGTTCCTGTAAGTAATGTAACTTCTAAAAGTATTTTTTGTTTACCTTCTGTGCATTCAATATCAGGATTTCCACCACTTGCAAAACTCGTAGGCAAACCTTCATCATCTGAAATGAAGTTTGGTTTTACTTTTACATTTGGTAATTTGTTAAGGACTGCTAATGATGTTAGAAATTCTAATCTTAAAGGTCGTTCAATAATTTTCAATATTTCATCTTTTGAAGATTTGCCATCAACAAGGTTCATCATTTCTTGTTTAATAGTTGCCCATTGATAATGTTGTACCCATTTGTCAAGTTCTTGATTTGTTGCTCTAACTGGCGATTTATAAACTAAAAGATTTGAAATTAATTTTTGGTCTATGTTGCCAATGAAATTGTAAAATTCCTTTTCAGTCTTGTAGGTTTTATAGATAGAATAATTTTTTAAAACATATTCAACAGCTTTTATTTCTTTGGTATTAATGTCTATAAATCTTCCACCTCCACGAACTGAAATCAAACCTGTTAAACGCATTTTACGAATAAAGTCGTCTGGATAATCTACAATTATTGAATTGTCATCACGTTTTACATCGTCAAGTAATGAATAACAAATTTCTAAAATCACTTCACTACTTGGATTGTAGCCATATTTTTTTCTTACTTTTTTGATTTGTTTATAAAGTTCTAATGAATTATTGTCTTTCCAACAAAGTAAAATGGGTAATTCAATTTTTGAAATTCCTGCACCATTATAGTCTTTGTCATTGTTTAAATGTTTTATTGTTTCTAACAATAAAATTAAAGGAACATTGTTATTTAATATTCTACGAAATGGGTTGTGCCTTTGATATTTTGCAAAGGCATTTGCAAAAACCATTTGTTCATTTTCGGGTTTTTCTTTGTCAAGTAACATTAAGCCACTTTCCGAAAATTCAATTACTTCATTTTGCCAATAGTAAACAAAACCTAACTCTTTGGCAATTTTAAACCAAGTATCAAACCTTGAAGCCCAACCAACATCAAAACCTGCTTCTTTATGATGTTGAGGATTATCGTTAAATACTTTTGTAGTTTCTTTGTCTGAAAGTTCAATTTCTTGTTTCCATTTTTGTTTTAGATTTTATCAAAGTAAACTCGTAATAATTGCATAATTCTTCAAGTGAATTTTTCTTAATTGAATTTTCTCCTTCATTTGAAAAGTTGCCTAATAATAAATATTCAACCAATGCTGTTTTTACATCTTTCAATGTTTTCTGATTGAAAGCAAAACTTTTTAATTCATTAGTTTGATTGTCTATGATACTGTAAAACATAATCATCTTCCTTTATAATTTTTACCAAATTCAGTTAAAGAATAAAATCCTCTTTCTTCTCTTTTAAATAATTTTAATCCATTTTTTGTGGGGCTATTTATTTCATTATGATTTAATTCGCCTCTCAATGTATTTCTAAAAGTTTCTAATTTATATCTTTCCGTTAAATTTAATTCAACAATTTTTCTTTCTAATTCTTCATAAATATCTGTCAATGCTACTTTTTCAAAACCTTCTTTATTCTTTTCTAAAATGAAATCAACAACCATTGATTTTATAGAAGGAATTGTCCCTGGCAATATTTCTTCTCGACTTTGAATTTCTTTAATTGTTTTAACAACACTTTTATCTTTTAAAGCTTTTTCTTCGCTTTTTTCAAATGCAGAAAACACATCAGAATATCCGTTTAAATATTCAATATCTGGTGTAAATAAAGTATCTGCAAATTTTATAGAATTGTAAATGGCTTGAAGCTGTGAATAATACAAAGGTTTCTTTTCTTTAAAAATTGTATTTACCTCAAAATTTGTTTGTAATCCACCTCCTGTAAGATTTGTACTTCCAACTATTGATGTTGTTTCTTTTCCATTTTCAAATAAATATATTTTTGGATGAAAAACAATATCAGTCCTATTTTTATTCTTATCTCCATAACAATAAAATTTTACATTAGGATAATTCTTTTTGAGATTTATAAAAAACAACATTGCTTTTGGGTCGGTTGTTTTAAAATCTAAACCTGCAATTATTTCAAAACTTCCACCTTTATCTAAAGAATTTTTAAGTGAATTTTCAATTACTTTAATGCCTGAATGTTTTAAAAAAGCAACTGCAACTTGTGCTTTTGTAGCACTTTGCAATTCTTGATTTATAATGTTCCCAATAGGGTAATTTAGATTTGATAATATTTGTATTGAACTCATTTTATTTTTGTTTTGCGTTAGGGATTGAAGTGGAAATCCTTTTTTGAGGAACGAAAAAAAGATTGGAACGGAAAGCCCGACCCAAAGGGGAACGCCCAAATTTTATTTTTCATTTTTAGTAATTAATAATGTTTCTAAATATTCAACACCTAAATTATTGTATTTTTTCTCAAATATTTTAGTTCTTCCTTTCTTATTTAAAATAGCTTCAATTTGCTCTAACTTTATTTTATTTTCAGAAGAATTACTTTTTGAATTATAGGTATTGTTATAAGAAACTGCAAGATATTTAACATTAAGGTTTTCAACTAAATCTTTGAAAGCATCTTTTGCACCAACGGTGCAATACACACTCATATTTTCAGGCTTTGGCTTTAATGCTACTCCAAATAATTCAGGTTTTTTCCATTGTATCAAGTTTTCGTATAAATGGTAAAATCTGCTGTATTGTCTTGAATTGTACGGTGGGTCAATGTATGCAATGTCTGCCTTAATTTTTCTAGCCAACACATTTGCGTTTTCTTGGTGTATTTCTATACCTGCAAAATCTATGGGGTTAATTAAAATAAAATTTAATTTATTACTTCTAATTGGTTTTTTTATGTAGGCATCAAAGTGTCCAACTGTATTTGCAATTTTGTCTATGTTGTAAATTAATGTTGCTAATAAAATATTATATTCTTTATCAGTAAATTCATTTTTTTTGTCTTCGATGTCTTGTCTTATAAAGCCAATAATTTTTGAAGTGTTATGTTCAAAAAATTTGTTTCCAAATTGTTCTGAAAAGTAATTTTCAGTTAGTTGGTCTGCTTTTAGTTCGTTCCAACTTTTTAAAATATAATTTAATTTTTCTTTATTCCAATTTCCAATTTCAAAAAATGCTTTGTAAATAACATTGTTTGAATGTAAAATGTCGTTAATGATTACGTTTTCAAAATGCTTAAAAGAAGCTTTTGCAACACTTGCTGTTCCTGCAAAAATGTCAATTAGTGAATTTACATTTTTTGTTTCAGTCAAAATGGTATCTAAAATCCAATTTGTCAATTTGTTTTTATTTCCAATGTACCTTCTACTTTCTAAATTGATTTGTTTTTGTGTTTCTAATTCTGGGAAAAGTGTAGTTGGCTTTCCATAGGTTACTATTTCTTCAGCAACGTGTAAGGCTTCTATTCCAAATTCTTCATCTTGAATTTCATAGGCTATTTTATCACCTACTAAATTGAGTAAAATTTTATTAGGGTCGCAACTATAATAATTTGCTAATTCAATTGCTTGTTTTTTAGTTGGAAGTCTTTTTCCATTTTCAATTCTACTTAAAATAGTAAGATTTATTTTGGTTTTTTCTTGAACTTCTTGCAATTGAAATCCCTTTTCTTCTCTTATTTCTCTTAAAATTAGCCCTACTGAATGCATAATTATTTTTAATTTGTCAATAATTGTCAAAAGTAAAAGTATTTTGTCAAATACCAACTATGTTTTTGAAAATAAATTTGGGTGGTGGGTGGGCTTGGGTTCGTTGGGGTGAAATTAAATGTGGTGCAAAAGCGTTGGTTTTGTGCGTTGGCTTGCACCTCTTTTAATTTTACGAAGCGTTGGATTTTCTGTCATTTTTTGTCGGTCTGTCAATGTTCGTAGGGTGTCTCTTGGGATTACGGCTAACTATCAAATATACCCCATCCTTTCCTATTCAAAAAAAATATTTATGTCGCTTTTGATAGTTTAAATTTTAGAATTTTACTTTTTAAAATTAAATTTTTCTCAGTGTAAAAACAGTAACTTTCTATCTAAAGAACTTAAAGTATTTCATCATAAAATAACCTATTTTATATTGCTCTATATTTTTATAATTTTTAGCACATAAATAAAATAGCTTTAATGGCATCTTACCGAAAATTCAGTTTTTAAACCAAACAAAATCATTGATTGTATTGTCTTCTTATTTTTTTGTATAGGTGTTATCTTTTTAAACTCTAATAAAATAAATAAGATGATGGTTGGTACTTGATTAAATAATTATTTTTTTGTACGCCTATTATTTTTTGTTAGTAAAAAAAATAGCTCTACCTTCTCACTCTAAAATTTTTTTTATGATAAAATTCAGTGAACTAAATATTGGAAATATTGTAGCAGCAGAATTTGAAGGAGTTAAAATGGAAGGCGAAATAACAGATTTAAACCATGATGAAAAGCAGGTAGAAGTAACAACTAAAATACAAGCTTTGTGGTACGAGTTAGAGCATTTATATCCTATACCATTAAGCGATGAAATTTTATTGCAATTTAATTTTACCAAACATGAAAATGAAGATGGCAGTATTAAATACATGAAAGATGCATTTAGATTAGTTACACCTTCTAAAAATAATTTTTCTGAAATTGAAATGTGGTATAGAGAAGACAGAAGACATCATCCTGATGTACATTATTTACACCAATTACAAAACCATTTTGTAAGTATGACCAAAGTGCATTTAACAAACGAATAGATATTAATACATAACTGGTGTAACCTGATACCCATTTTTTCTAAGCAAATAAATTACTCCTTTTTTGCCTGCTAAATGTCCTGCTCCTACTGCAATAAATGTAGGCAGTGATGTAATTTCTTTTTCAATAACAGCAATCCAATTTTTATTTCTGTTGCTTAATAAAACTTTATCGTAATTGCCTAAATCAGTATCTGAATTTATAGAAGATTGCATGGCTCTAATATCTTTAGATTTATACATCTCTACCATTTTTTTCATTTGCTCTTTTCCTTCTTCTAATCCAAACAAAGTTTTTTTAACAGCCTCCGCTTGAACATTGTAAGGTATTTTATCAAATACATTCAATTGGTCTTCTATTGTTTCAAGTCCTTTAACTTCTAAGTGATTGTTTTTGGCAATTTTTTCTAACTCTTTTTCAAAGGCAATGGTTGCACAATTCATCATTTTAGGGTATAGCATAGATACTAATAAAAATGGCTTATACGTTTCAAACGCATTGATTGACATGCCTGTCATTTTTTTAAACAATCCAGCAATAGAATCATAATCACTTTCAGAAAAAAAATCTTTCAATTTTTTACCATCTTTCATTTTAATTCCTTTCATCATTTTTGAAGTTAATTGTGGGTCATCTAAATCAATTTCAAAAATTATTTGTTTGCTATTGGCTATTAAAGTTTTTACTGTATCAGGAATATTAAAATCTTCAGGACAAAGCATGTGATAAGTGCCAAATAGAAACGATGGTGCATTACTATTTTTTCCTTCTATTTTCCATAACAAAGTTTTTTCTTTTGGTTTTTGTGCTTGGGCAGTAAATGCAATAACAAAAGAAAGCACAAACATTAAAATACGAATCATAGTATTTGATTTTTTACAAGAATAAGAAAAATAAAATGAACATAAAAACAACTGCATTTTTTAAAATTTAATTATGCTCTTAGTAAAAAAAGTAATATTTTAGCCAAACTTGGAATATGCCATTCTTTTTTGCATTTTTGCATAACCATATTATAACTAATTGCATGAAGCAGGATTTATACAATACATTTTTAAAAAATAAACAACAAGGCAAAAAATGTTTTACTGTTTTAATAGATCCTGATGGTATTAACTCTAATAAAATAGATTCGTTAATTACATTATCTGTTGAAGCAAAAGTTGATTATTTTTTTGTTGGTGGTTCGTTGGTTATTTCCAATTATTTAGATGATTGTATTAAGCAATTAAAAAAATACAGTAATATTCCTGTTATACTTTTTCCTGGATCACCTTCTCAAGTTAGTAAGTATGCAGATGCCATTTTATATCTTTCATTAATATCTGGTCGTAATCCTGAGTTATTAATTGGCCAACATGTTTTGAGTGCTCCTTTTGTAAAAAACAGTGGCTTAGAAATTATTCCTACAGGTTATATGGTTATTGATGGTGGTGCACCTACAACAGTTTCTTACATTTCCAATGCTACGCCTATTCCATCAGATAAAAATGATATTGCTATGTGTACTGCAATGGCAGGAGAAATGTTAGGCATGAAATTGATTTATATGGATGCAGGTAGTGGTGCTAAATGTCCTATAACAGAAGAAATGATTGAAAAAGTTGCTCAAAATGTAGCTGCTCCTATTATTATTGGAGGTGGCATTATAAATCCAGAAAAAGCATATAGAAACTGTAAAGCTGGTGCAGATGTTATTGTGGTTGGCAATGCTATTGAAAAAGATCCTTTTCTTATAAAAGATATTGCAGATGCTGTTCACAGCGTTCCTGTAAATGCTTAAATGCTATTTCTCAACTATACTTTTTTAGTAAAACATTAACGATACAATTTGTGTTATAGCATACAATGTGCAGTCTATTAATTAGTTCATTTTAATTAATAAAAAAGTTAAGCTATGACACAATTTATTTTAAATATTCCATCAGAAAAAGTACAAAAATTTTTAACCATAATGGCACAAGTACATTTAAGCAATACCATTAAAAATGTAATAAACGAACAAAGTAAAAAACATTTGCAGCTTATGCCTGTTAATAATGGATTAAAAACACAACATCCTTATTTTGATGCAGAATTTTATGTAAATGATATTTTTGAATAACATTTATTCAAGCATTATTATTTGCTTTACATTTTTCCTTTCAAATAGTGTGTAGAAGCATTACTTACTTTTTCACACATATCTTTGCTTTGTATGGATATACAATGTACAGAGCAGGAAATATTTATCTTAAAAAAAATTGCAGAAGCAACCCAACAATTAAACACAAAAAGTTATTTAATTGGCGGATTTGTTCGTGATAAAATTATAGGCAGATCCACAAAAGATGCAGATATTGTATGTATTAACGATGGTATAAAATTAGCTCATGCAACAGCCAATCTTTTTCATCCAAAACCTTATGTAGCTTACTTTAAAAACTTTGGAACAGCACAAATAAAAATTGATTTATCTACTTTAAATTCTGAAGAAAAAAATACTAATTTTTTTGAAATAGAATTTGTAGGTGCAAGAATAGAAAGTTATACCCCAAACAGTAGAAAACCTTTTGTGCAACCAGGCACTTTGCAAGATGATCAAAACAGAAGAGATTTTACCATAAATGCTTTAGCCATAAGTTTAAATAAAGAAGATTTTGGTAAATTGCTCGACCCTTTTAATGGCTTAGAACATATAAAACAGGGCATATTGCAAACCCCTTTAGAGCCTTCTCGAACTTTTAGTGATGACCCTCTAAGAATGTTAAGAGCTATACGTTTTGCTGCACAATTAAATTTTAAAATTGCTCCAGAAACTTACGAAGCTATTGCTAAAAATGCTGATAGAATTAAAATCGTTTCGCAAGAAAGAATTACAGATGAATTAAATAAAATAATGCTTTGTGATAAACCTTCAATGGGTTGGGATATGTTGAGCAAAACAGGTTTATTGCAAATTATTTTCCCTCAAATGATGGCTTTGCATGGTGCAGAATATGTAGATAATATTGGACATAAAGACAACTTCTACCATACCCTACAAGTTTTAGATAATATTGCTGCCACCTCAAATGATTTATGGCTAAGATGGGCAGCTTTATTGCACGATATTGGCAAGCCAGCAACTAAACGTTTTGAAGAAAATTTTGGTTGGACTTTTCATGCACATGAATTTGTTGGTGCTAAAATGGTTCCTAAAATTTTTGCAAAATTAAAATTGCCTTTAAACGAAAAAATGCGTTTTGTTCAAAAATTAGTGTTATTGCATTTACGCCCCATTTCACTAACAAAAGAAAATATTACAGACAGTGCCATAAGACGTTTGTTATTTGATGCAGGCGAAGATATTGAAGCTTTAATGTTATTGTGTAAAGCAGATATAACCAGCAAAAACAAAAAAAAAGTTGAACGTTATATTTTAAACTTTGCTCTTGTAGAAGAACGTATGAAAGAAGTAGAAACAAAAGATCATTTACGTAATTGGCAACCTCCCATAACCGGCGAATTGATTATGCAAACATTTGGTATTAAACCATCACGAGAAGTTGGCTTAATTAAAGATGCCATTCGTGAAGCCATTTTAGATGGCGAAATAGAAAATAATTTTGAGGCTGCCTATCATTTAATGTTGCAAAAAGCTCAAGAACTTAATTTGTATCCTATAGCATAATTTGTATTTTCGTTCTACAACATAATATTATTAAACAAAACATAACTAAAATTTTAGCATGGCCATTTTAAAATTCAGAGTATTTTTTGAAGAAGATGATAGTATTTATAGAGATATTGCCATCAAGCATTCTCAAACTTTTGATCATTTGCACTACTGCATTTTAAAAGCTTATGAATTTGATAATAAACATGCTGCAACTTTTTATAGAAGCAACGATAATTGGCAACGTGGCAGAGAAATTACTTTTGAAAAGTATGATAAAAATTATGCTGCACCACCCTTATTTATGCATGAAACGCCTATTGGAAATGAAATAAGAATTACCAATCAAAAATTTATTTATGAATATGATTTAGAAAAAAAATGGGGATTTTTAGTTGAGTTAATTAATGTAAGTAAAGAAGAAAATCCCAAATTAGATTACCCCATTATTACAAGAAAAGAAGGAATTGCACCTCAACAATATGGCACTAAAAGTATTTTAGGTGATAAGTTTAACGACATAGAAGAAAAATACGATTTATCTGAAAATGCTTTAGGCTTTGGTAAAGAAGGAGATGAGGATACAACAGATAATAATGAAGAAGAATTTGATAACAACAACGAAGAAGATTTTTAAACCTACATTCAACCAATAAATATTTCTATTCAATAAAACTTAGCATACACAAGTGTTGCACACTAATACAGTAATTATAATTTGTGGTCCAACAGCCATTGGAAAAACTGCATTAGCCATTGAATTAGCTCAACATTTTCATACAAAAATTATTTCTGCCGATAGCAGACAATGCTTTAAAGAGTTAAATATTGGTGTTGCAAAACCTTCAGCAACTGAATTAAAAACTGTTGAACATTTTTTTATAAACTCTCACTCTATTCATGAATATGTGAATGCTGCAGTTTTTGAAAATTATGCTTTAGAAAAAGTGAACCATATTTTTAAAACAAACAATAAAGCTGTAATAGTTGGTGGCACTGGTTTATACATCAAAGCTTTTTGTGAGGGTTTAGATGAAATACCTGACATACCAAATGAAATAAGGCAATCAATTATTTTTAATTACAACACAAAAGGTTTGAGATGGTTGCAACAAGCAGTAAAAACTAAAGACTATATTTTTTGGGAAAAAGCAGAGCAGCAAAATCCACAACGATTAATGAGAGCCTTAGAAGTGGTAACATTTACAGGAAAATCAATAGAAGAATTTAAAAGAAAAAATACAATTCAACGTCCATTTAATATTTTAAAAATTGGTTTAACAATGGAAAGAAATGAATTGTACCAACGCATTAACCAACGTGTAGATGATATGATAAAAAATGGATTAGTTGATGAAGTAAAACAATTACTCCCGTTTGAGAAAATGAATGCTTTACAAACCGTAGGTTATAAAGAAATTTTTGATTACCTGCACCATCAAAAAAGTTTAGAAGAAGCTATAGAGTTAATAAAACAGAATACAAGAAATTATGCCAAAAGGCAAATAACTTGGTTTAAAAAAGACAACACAATCAAATGGTTTAAGCCAAATCAACTACAAGAAATTATGGAGCAGATTGAGCAATAAATTTCCTTATATCTTATACTAAAAAATAGTTTACACTTTTCTGTTAGGATATATTTTCAAAGCTTGTTCTAAGCAATCCATTGCTTTATTAATATCATCAGTATTTAACACATACGCCAATCTCACTTCTTGTAAACCTAAACCTTTTGTACCATAAAAACCTGTAGCAGGTGCAAGCATAACAGTTTGATTATTGTATTCAAAACTTTCTAACAACCATTGACAAAAAGCATCACTATCATCAATAGGTAATTTAGCCATAGCATAAAATGCACCACCAGGATTAGGACAATAAACATCTTCCATTGCATTCAATCTTTTTACAATTAAGTCCCTCCTTTTTTTATATTCTGCTTTGGTAATATCAAAATAATCTGGAGGCAAATCAATAGCTGCTTCTCCTGCTAATTGCTCTAAATAAGGGCTACACAAACGCATTTGTGCAAACTTCATTGTAACATCTATTAGTTGTTTATTCTTTGTTACAAATGCTCCAATTCTGGCACCACAAGCACTGTATCTTTTACTTATAGTATCCATCAACACAACATTATTTTCAACACCTGTTAAGTGCATAGCACTGCATTGTTTGCTTTCATAAGTAAACTCTCTGTATGCTTCGTCTGCAAACAAATACAAGTTGTGCTTTAAAATAATTTCTTTCAACTCTTGCATTTCATTTTCACTATAATTATATCCTGTAGGATTGTTAGGATTACAAATAACAATAGCTTTAGTTTTAGTAGTAATTTTTTTCTCAAATTCTTCAATGGGAGGCAATGCAAAGCCATTATTAATATGCGAAGTAATAGGTACAACATGAATACCTGCAGCTATTGCAAAACCATTATAGTTGGCATAAAAGGGTTCAGGAATAATTACTTCATCGCCTGGGTCTAAACAAGCCATAAAACCAAATAAAATAGCTTCACTACCTCCTGTTGTTATAATTATTTCATTGTGATTAACATCTATTCCAACCGATTTATAGTAGGTTGCTAATTTTTTTCTATAGCTTTCTAATCCTGCACTATGTGTATATTCTAAAATTTTAAAATCAGCATTATGTATGGCATCTCTCATTTGCTTAGGGGTTTCAATATCAGGTTGCCCTATATTCAAATGATATACTGTTCTTCCTTTTTTCTTAGCTGCTTCAGCATAAGGAACTAATTTTCTTATAGGCGATGCAGGCATTGCTTCACCTCTTTTGCTTATTTGTAACATGTGGCAAATATAAGTACGATAATATTGAAGTGTATGTACTAAATCATACAAAACAAAAACGCCCTGAAAACTTCAGAGCGTTTTATAATATTTAACTACAAAATCTTTAACCTTTTTTAGGAGGAGTGGTTTTTGCTTCAATAACTTCGCCTACAATATTTAAAATAACAGGCGTTTCCATATTTGCAAATTTCACTGTTACATCTTTAGTAAAAACACCCATAGAAGCTGCATTATAAGTAACTTTTATGCTTCCTTCTTTTCCTTTTCCTATTGGTTGTTTAGGATATTCTGGTGTAGTACAACCACAGCCAGCAATAGCACTTTCAATTATCAAAGGTTTTTCAGAAGTATTTACAAATTTAAAAGTATATGAGGCAGGAACATTTTGTTTAATTTTTCCAAAATCATGCTTGGTTACTTTAAACTCAAAAGGATTTTGAGCAAAAACATTAAAGCAACTAAATAGCAAAGCAATAAAAAAAAGTTTTTTCATGTTAAAGTTTTATGGTGTAAAAAATTATTAGTTAATACCGTTTTTCATTTTTTGCACGCCTCCATTTGCAGGTGCACTTGATTCAGGAGTTTTAAAAGTTTCGCCTCTAAAAATAACTTGTTTGCTCATGCTGTCATTAAAAAAGAGGGTAACATACTTTGTAAAATGCCCATCTGAGCTACCATTAAAACCTAAAATAATTTTTGCAGATTTACCCGGAGCAATTTTTTCGCCTTGAGTATATTTTGGAGTTGTACAACCACAACTTACTTGTACCCTTTCAAGTGTTACAGTATCGGCACTTAGATTTTTAAAGGATAATTCATACTCAGCTGGTTTTCCAAAAGGAATTTTACCAAAATTATACTCAGCATTGGTAAATTCTAAAACCTTGTTTACATCTTTTGGTTGAGTTTGTGTAGTAGCTACTGGAGTTTCAATTTTTTGTTGTGCATTAGCACTAAATGCAAAGAATAAAACACTTGCAATTAAAGTAATTCTTTTCATAATTTTTTATTTAATAAAATTTTAAACTGCATTGTTGCAGCAATAAGAGAACGTAAAATTAAAGGTTTTTTTAAAAACTGAATATAGGCTTTGCTAAAACTATGCCAAAATTATTAAGACCAATAAGTGTTAAATTTTCAGTTTTAATCAATTTACTTTTAAAAAAGATTAAAAAATACTATAATTTTGCACTTCTTTTACATCACCTGAAAAACTCCTTTTAGGATATGTCTAATTTAAGTTTATTTGAAAAATTAACATTACAAGACGAGAGAAACCTTTTAATTCAAGGTGTGCCGTCTGGAATTGAAAAACAATTTTCTAAATTGTCTTATGCCAAAAATGTAACTCCACTCTTAAAAATAAAGAAGGTAGATTTTGCTTTGGTTTTTGCTGTAAATAAATTTCAGTTAAATAATGTTGTTAGAGAAGTACTACCTGCTTTACAAGAAAATAGTAAGCTTTGGATAGCTTGCCCAAAATCAACCTCTAAAATAGTAAGTGATTTGAGTAAAGAAAGCAGTTGGGATATATTAAAAAACAACGGTTATGAGCGTTTGGAAACAGTAGATTTAGACCACATGTGGAGTGCAGTACAATTTAAGAGAAACAAAGAAATGCCTATTATTCAAACTGATTTAAAGATAGATTCTGATAAAGCATTTGAGAAAAGTTTGATTCACTACCCTGTTGAGTTGGAAAGAATTTTTGCTAAACATAAAAATGTAGAAGCTTTTTTTGAATCGCTACCAACCACCAATCAAAAAGAATATTTAAGTTGGATTCAATCTGCTAAAAGACCAGATACACGACAAAGAAGGTTAGATGCAGTTTTAGAAAAATTAATTGCAGGTAAGAAAAAACCATCTGAAAAATAAAATTTTAAACACCTTTTTACAAGGTGTTTTTTTTACTTCATATTTAGGCTTCTTAAATAAATTTGCCACTAATATTTTTTATGCAAAAAACTTTAATTGTTATTGGTGGAGGTGCAGCAGGCTTTTTTTGTGCAATTAATGCAGCAAAACTCAATCCTACACTTCGTGTAATAATTATTGAAAAAACCAATAAGCTATTAAGTAAAGTAAAAATTAGTGGTGGTGGAAGATGTAATGTAACTCACCATTGTTTGGATATTGGTGAACTAATAAAAAACTACCCAAGAGGTTATAATTTTTTAAAGAAAGCTTTGCATTGGTTTAGTGTAAAAGATACCATTGCTTGGTTTGAGCAAAGAGGTGTAGCATTAAAAACAGAAAAAGATGGAAGGATGTTTCCTGTAAGCAATAACTCTCAAACTATTATAGATTGCTTTTTGCAGGAAGCTCATAAATACAATGTAGAAATAATTACAAGCTGTGAAATTATTGCATTCCAAAAAGAGAATAATTTGTTTCATTTAACTACACACAACAACCAACATTTTAATTGCAATTTTTTGTGTATTGCAACAGGTGGTTATGCAAAATCTTTACAATTTCAATGGTTGGAAAAAATAGGGCATAGTATTGAAAAACCTTTACCCTCTTTGTTTACATTCAATATGCCTCAACATACTATTACTCAATTAATGGGTGTAAGTGTTGATGAAGTTCAAATAAAAATTACCCATACTAAACTCCAAACAAAAGGTGCATTATTAATAACACATTGGGGTATTAGTGGTCCTGCTGTTTTAAAATTATCTGCATTTGCAGCAAAAGAATTAGCCAACAAAAATTACAACTATACTATTGTTATTAATTGGCTTACACAATATACAGAACAAACTTTAAGAGAAGAATGGCTACATTTTAGACAACAATTTGCAAGCAGTAAAATTTTTTCTAAAAATCCATTTGCATTACCCAATAGGTTATGGCAATATTTTTTACAACAAAGCAATATAAATGAAGAAATACGATGGGCAGATGTATCGAGCAACCAACAGAATAAATTGATTAAAAACCTTACTGCAATGGAGTTTGAAATAAAAGGAAAAACTACTTTTAAAGAGGAGTTTGTAACCTGTGGTGGTATAAAATTAAATGAGGTAGATGTAAATACTATGCAAAGCAAAATAATACCTCAACTATTTTTTGCAGGAGAAATTTTAGATATTGATGGCATTACAGGAGGCTTTAATTTTCAAAATGCTTGGACAACTGCTTTTATTGCTGCCAATGCAATAGGAAAAACTGAAGCATATTCTCTGTCATCCTGAGCCACATTCTTTTGTCATCCTGAGCCACTTTCTTTGTCATCCTGAGCCACTTTCTTTGTCATCCTGAGCGAAGCGAAGGATCTGCTGAGGTTTTGTACTCATGCCAGGCAGTTGTTTCGCTTACGCTCAACATGACAGGGGGTTGTTGTTTCACTTCGTTCAGAATGACAGGGGGCAGTTGTTTCGCTTACGCTCAACATGACATCATAAGCTTTTCTTATTTCACTTCTTCAAACTGTGCATCTTCTACTGAATCGTTGTTATTAGTTTGAGCATTTTCGTTGGTAGTGCTTTGTGTTTGTTCTGCTGCTCCACCAGATGCTTGTTGTGCTTTGTAAATTTCTTCACTGGCAGCAGTCCAAGCAGTATTCATTTCTGCTAAAGCTGCATCAATAGCTGCTATATCTTGTGTTTTATGAGCTTCTTTTAATTTGCTTAAAGCAGTTTCTATTGGAACTTTTTTATCAGTAGGAATTTTATCGCCAAAGTCTTTTAATTGTTTTTCTGTTTGGAATATTAAACTATCTGCCTGATTAATTTTTTCTACTTTTTCTCTTGCTGCTTTATCTTCAGCTTCGTGGGCTTTGGCTTCAGTTTTCATTTTTTCAATTTCTTCTTTGCTCAAGCCACTACCTGCTTCTATTCTAATTTTTTGTTCTTTGCCTGTGCCTTTGTCTTTTGCACTTACATGCAATAAACCATTGGCATCAATATCAAAAGTTACTTCTATTTGAGGTACACCTCTTGGTGCTGGTGGTATTCCATCTAAATTAAAAATACCTAAGCTTTTATTTTGAGAAGCCATTGGGCGTTCGCCTTGTAAAACATGAATTTGAACTCCTGGTTGATTATCACTTGCTGTGCTAAATACTTCTGTTTTCTTACTTGGAATAGTAGTATTTGATGGTATCATTGGCGTTAATACACCTCCCATTGTTTCTATACCTAAGGTAAGTGGAGTAACATCTAATAATAATACATCTTTTACTTCTCCTGTTAAAACTGCTCCTTGTATTGCAGCACCAATAGCAACTACTTCATCTGGATTTACACCTCTGTTTGGTTTTTTACCAAAGAATTTTTCTACAATTTCCTGTACTTTAGGAATACGTGTACTACCTCCTACTAAAATAACTTCATCTATTTGGCTTGCGTTATAACCTGCATCTTTTAATGCAGCTTCACAAGGTTTTAAACAACGTGTAAATAAGCTATCGCTTAATTGTTCGAATTTTGCTTTTGATAATTTTTTTACCAAGTGCTTAGGAACACCATCTACTGCAGTAATGTAAGGTAAATTAATTTCTGTTTCGGTAGAAGATGATAATTCTATTTTAGCTTTTTCTGCTGCTTCTTTTAAGCGTTGTAAAGCCATTGGATCTTTGCGTAAATCTATTGCCTCTTCGTTTTTAAATTCATTTGCCAACCAATCCATAATTACTTTATCAAAATCATCGCCACCTAAGTGTGTATCTCCATTGGTTGATTTTACTTCAAAAACGCCATCTCCTAAATCAAGTATAGAAATATCGAAAGTTCCACCACCTAAATCAAAAACTGCGATTTTTTGATCGGCGTGTTTTTTATCTAATCCATAAGCTAATGCTGCTGCTGTAGGTTCGTTTACAATACGTTTTACCGTTAAGCCAGCAATTTCGCCAGCTTCTTTTGTTGCCTGACGTTGAGCATCATTAAAATATGCAGGCACTGTAATAACAGCTTCTGTAACTTCCTGACCTAAATAATCTTCTGCTGTTTTTTTCATTTTTTGAAGTACCATAGCAGAAATTTCCTGAGGTGTGTACAAACGTCCATCAATATCTACACGTACTGTATTGTTATCACCTTTTACAACTTTATAACTCCAGTGTGTTATTTCTTCAGAAACTTCGTCAAATCTTCTACCCATAAAACGCTTTACACTGGCAATTGTATTTTGAGGATTGGTAATAGCCTGACGTTTGGCAGGATCTCCTACTTTTCTCTCACCATTTTTTAAAAAACCAACTACAGAAGGAGTTGTTCTTCTACCTTCTTCATTAGCAATAACAACAGGTTCATTGCCCTCCATTACGCTAACACAACTATTGGTTGTACCTAAATCTATTCCTATTATTTTTCCCATATTTATAATGATTAATTGACACAAAATAATCAACCTTTATGCCACTTAACTTTGGTGTGAAAAAATGGCAGTTTAATTAAAAAATGAATTGCTAATTGATATAGAATGGCAGAAAGCTCAAAATAAATCATCTAAAAATATACCATTTGGACATGAGTTTTATGAATGAAACTTTTTTTACTATCAATAACAGCTTAAATGGGTGTTCAATACCTCAATAAATTTACTTTTAAGAAGAATATCAATAATCTTAAAATAAATATTGCCTAAATGCACAATGGGTTTTAATTACTTCAATAAATCCAAATCTGGTTGTGCATATTTATATACTTTAAAATAAATAGTTGTTTTGGTTTGATATACTCCTTCAATTTTTGAAATAGTATTTACAAATTGTACCAGGTGGT
>Ga0116193_1001677_pt1 | contig 17872 bp, 12 predicted proteins | sample AD_UKC115_MetaG_FD_89892 | JGI IMG/M metagenome (GOLD analysis project Ga0116193, IMG submission 89892) | Active sludge microbial communities of municipal wastewater-treating anaerobic digesters from Hong Kong - AD_UKC115_MetaG | ecosystem: Engineered > Bioreactor > Anaerobic > Digestate... | reverse complement strand
CATCCCTTCTTCTCATTTTACACGCTTTCTCATCCTCGATAAGTCCATCCTTCATATAGAGTACCCGGCACATGTACTCTTCATGCCAGTCTTCGTGGGTAACCATGATGATGGTCTGTCCGAATTTTTCATTCAGATCACGGAACAGATTAAGAATAGTCCGTGATGTATTCGAGTCAAGGTTGGCACAGGGTTCATCAGCAAAGAGAATACTTGGGCGATTTATCAGGGCCCGGGCGATGGCGACCCGTTGCTGCTCCCCGCCGGAGAGTTCATACTGCCTGTGATGAATCCGGTGACCAAGCCCCACTTCGTGCAGGATCTTTTCACTCTCTCTCAGGTATTCATTTGGCGAAATCCCCCGTGCCATGGCAGGAAGAACAACATTCTCCTGCACCGAGAGTTCAGGGACCAGGGCATAATCCTGAAATACATATCCAAGTCGGTTCAGCCGGAAATCACTCTTCTCCTCTTCACTCAGCGTTCCCACCGGTATTCCGTCAATAATGACCGTGCCTGCGGTTGGTTCATCAAGCAGGCCCAGGATATGCAGCAAAGTTGATTTTCCACTCCCTGAGGGCCCCATGATCCCGACGAACTCTCCACTCTCAATTCTACAATTCACTCCCTGAAGAGCCCTGACTTCCACCAGCCCCATCTGATATATCCGGGTGACATCAGTTACCTCTATCATTACTGCCCCCTGATGGCATCAAGAATGGGTTCATTTGCAGTCTTCCATGACGGGATAAATCCGGATATCAGCGATACCAGTGCCAGACTGATGACACTTCGGATGACGGGACCTGGTTCTACCACCGGATACACCGCTCCTCCGGGAAATACAAGCGGATTGATCGTAAGGTAAGCAACAAGGCCTGAGCTTAATGCCAGACCCAGAAGAATACCGCAGGTTGCGATTATCAGAACCTGAATGATGTAGGAATAGATGATGATCTTTTTATTAATCCCGATAGCTTTCAGAATCCCAATCTGACGGCGTTTATTGATGGTATTTATAAATATCACAATAAAAATGACCACAATTGCGATAACCAGGCTGACCATGGTTGAGATGGCATTAATTATCTCAAAGCTCCGGATAGCATCATTTACAAATCCCTGTCCCTTCTCCTGGAATGTCCGGATCTTTTGAGCAATACCAGACTCCATGAGGATTTTTTTATACCGCTCTTCTTCCCCGTTGTGGCTGAGTTTTACCAGCACTGACGTAGCAGTATCAGATATGCCATATACCTGGTTTATTTCCTTGAGCGTCACAAACCCGTTCCGATCAACCCCGAATGAACCGGTATCTAAAATCCCCTTTACCTTCAGGGTTCTTTTCACCCCGTTATTAAAGGTCACGAGAATAGAATCTCCGGCTGTGACTCCTCCGAGTGAATCGGTCTTATCTTTCCGTTCATCAATATTGCCGGCAAGCTGAGCACCAAGAAGGATACTATCGCCATCTCCCTCTGCAAGGAATTCTCCTTCTTTCAGCCTGGTATGCAGGAGCGTCACTTCCTGCTCATATCTGGGATTAAACCCTACTATCTGCCCGGATATCTGGGTTCCATGATAATTGTACGTAGCTCCGGCAGAGAACCGGGGTGATGTTCCTATCACTTCTGATATCTGGGAAATCTTCTGTTTGACCTCATCCACACCCGTGATATACAGTGTACTCTCTCGTGGCTCGATGACCAGGTTCCCGTAATTATAGTTGATGGACTGGGTGTTAAAGTTGACAACAACCCCTGATATGATAGATGGCAGGAATACCAGGTTTACAAAAACCAATCCCATGATCGCAACGGTGAGAAGAAAGGTGAACCGGTTCCCTCGCTGAATTGAGCGTATAGCAAGGAAAAATGCGACTGAAAGGTGATTTCCTGTCATGATCAGGGCTGACGCTGCCGTCTCCAGTAGAGGAATCCTGCTCCAGCCAGGACCACCAGTACCAGAATGATTATCATCCCTGAACCGTTCTTTTCACCAACAAAGACATGAAGTGGTATTACCTCTTCATGAACTCCGAAATCATCCTTGTATTGAATTGTCAGATGAAAGGGGATGTCTCCGGCCTGTGTTGCTTTCAGGGTGAATACCGCTGGTGCATCGTTATCCGGCCCGATGGTTCCGACAAATGCCTCTTTGGTACCATCAAACGGAATATCCAGCGTTGCTCTGACTGATTTCGCCTTATCAGTTCCGGTGTTTTCTATTCTGCAGACCAGGCTGAACATATCACCAACAAATATCTGTTCTGGATCAAGGATCTGTTTTGCAATTCCCAGTTCCCCGGTTCCCTGAACAAGTACCCCGATCTGTTCATTCTGCACAAGCCTGGTACCATCTGCATTCATGTAGGAGATGCGGACCGGAATCTGCCTGATACCGATGGGAATATCATTGTCTGACTGAAATGAAAGGACCACGGTTGTGCTGTCACCGGATTTCAGTTCACGGATAAACTGTCGTTCAGGACTTTGCGATGAAAGCGAGGTATTTGGAGTAATTATCTCCACCGTTATATCATGGGCCGTTGCAAGTCCCTCATTCTGCAGATCAAGTGTTATATCAAAGGCACTTCCCGGAGTGATGTTCACGGGTACAGACCGTGAGAGGCGAATGGATGGTTGCTTGATGAGGGTATGTCTGGTATTTACATTAACCGGGATCGGATATTTTACACTCTCCGCTCCTCTGACCCGAATCCAGACTTCAGGGAAGTAGAGCCCTTCACGGTCAGGGGCCTCTACAAGGAAAGTCAAAGTTGTTGACTGACCTGGACCGATCTCACCAATGTCCTGGTACCATCCGGATAACACGGTGAAGTCGGTGGTCTTGAGTATTGCAGATTCAACAAAGGCATTGACCGGGACTGTCTTTGACTGTGCAACCATTTCTTCCTGGCCGCCAGGCTCAGTATTCGTCTTTGATGCCTGCATGGCCGTATTTGCAAGGGTCACCTCTATAGTCCCCATGTCATGGGGAAGAATGTGCTGTGCCTCTGCAATAAGTGAGGCGACGTTTCTATAGTCCCCATGTCATGGGGAAGAATGACATCAGGTGATATCTTGTATCCGGTTATGATAACCGTAGGATCCGTGGAGCCCACACAGGAAGCAGGTACAAGTATCAGCATGAGGGCCAATATTTTGAGCAAGAAAGTGAAATTATTCTGTATCAGGGGCATATATCTCATATTGGTATCTATCTACATAAAAATTTGGATAAAAAAACCTATTCGTGGTTCTCATTCAGACAGTCCATATAGTTCTCGATTTCAGGAGATTGGAATTTGCTAAACCTGAATATGTTTATCCTGAATGTGAAACACGCATTCTGCTCTCTCTTGGATTTTTGTGAAAAAAACAAGGATAATTATGAATATTATTTGATAATATCTGAAATTTATTGCATTTGATCAAAACTATTAATTTCGTGATGAATTGCCCCGACTCTTTTCGTTCATGCTGAGTTTGAGAATTGAAGGAATATTCCTATCCTGATACTAAAAAAATATAAAATAGCACGTTCTATTATCTGGTACGTCTCTATTGATGTATTGGTGATATCCGGCATTCAGGGGCCGGAATGTTTAAGAAAATTTAAACTACACTATTATACGTCATTAGACTCATGGGGGGATCATAATGGTCACAAAACCAGCTACCAAAAAGACAACTTCCAAAAAACCAGTCAGCTCCAAGACTACATCAAAGGCACCGGTTGCAAACCCGGCAGCAACGGAAAATAACCTTCAGAAGGTTGTTGATCTTCAGACAAAACAGATCCTGAAGATGGAAAAGATGATTCAGTCCCTGGATGCTGAAATGAAAGAGATCAAAAAACTGGTGATGTCAGAGGGGAAACCAGCCCCCGCATCGGTGGCATCAAAAGCAAAGGCACCAGTAAAATCTGCAGTAAAGTCATCAAAAGCAATATCAGCAGGTTTAGCGAAAAAGACTTCTGCTCCGGCGAAAAAACCTGCTACGCGACCGGCTGCAGCCGCGAAAAAGCCAGCATCAAAAGCAGGATCAAAATCTGCTCTCGAAGACATTATTGAAATCCCAAAAGAGATTGCAGACCGGATTAATGCACTGACCCAAGCGAAGAAGGTGACACAGACTCAGCTTGGAAAAGAGACCGACCTTTCACAGAAGAAAATACACGAGATCGCATCCAGGAAAGTCCGTGATCTCAATAAGGATATAATAGCCAGACTGACTACCGTCATCAAGAAATACGAAGCAAAATAACTTTTTTCCCAATTTAATAATCCCTTTTTCCTGTTTTCGATGATAGTACGTTGGTATCAAAATTTAACATGATTCGTTCCCATAAGTCCGGCTTCTGAGATGGTCTATGCAGCCCTGAATTTACCCATATCTGATGATATTCATTGAAGAGCAACGTTTCAATTGTAGCATTCAGGGAGAGGGCCGATCTATTTAATCCTGATTTTTTCTTGATGATGTCAGGGGGGGGTAGTACGAAAAAAAAAGATATAAACTCTCTTTATCCTATACGCTCTTTACAAATCTTCCTCTATCTTTCCGATCATCTTCCTGATATCAAGCCAGACAACAAGCCCACCATTATCTTTCTCACCGGCATTTTTTGTTCTCTTCCTGATGACTCCGATGATGTCCCGGTGAGTGTCGCTGGATGAGGTGTTCTCGCGGTCGATGTCTTCTTGTCCATACGTGGTGACGGAGAAGACATCATCTACCAGGATCCCGATTGGTTTGCTGGTAATGGACCGATCAAGGACGATAATCCGCGAATTTTTCTTACCCGCTGATTCGGTGGTGATATGCATCAGCCCTTTGAGATCCACAATGGTTGTGATCGATCCCCTGAGATCTATTATTCCCTTCAGATAATCAGGGGTACTGGGAAGGGGAGTTACTTCGGTCTGGGTAATGACCTCCCGTGTATCAAAGAGATCGATTGCAAACATCTCTTTTCCCAGAATAAATTCCACGACCTGGATTGTTCCAGCCCGTTTTACTCTGTTCCAATTGGATGAATGAGCAGGAACGGAGGATATCTGCTCCTCCTGCACTGCATCGGCTGATATTTCAACACTATATGTTCCCATATGTCCGGCTCCCATGGTGGTTTATGCAACCTTAAATTTACCCATATCTGATGATATTCGTTGAAGGGCAATGGATGCGTCAGACACAACCCGGTTGATCTGTTCAACAGAGGCTGATACCTCCTCGGTAGCTGCTGCTGAGTTTACCGCTTCTTTTGCCGTCTGCCTGACCATATCTTCAACCTCGGTAATACTTGCAGTGATCTCCTGGACTGCTGCTGCCTGCTCTTCTGCTGCTCTGGCAAAGAATAACATTGATGCAGTTCTCTCTCTGTCACTTGAAACCGGAGTATTTGAGCATGTTTGAGTTCCTTTCCAGGTACCTTATGCCGGGCGTATTGACTGGTTCATATCCTATCAGATCGTATATTGTAATACCCTGACTGTGTATCTCTATGACCGATGATCCTTCTGAATTTTCTTCTGATCCTCTTCGTCTCCTCATTATTGACGATGATGAGATAGTCCTTCAGGCCACCCGCCAGTATCTGTCTGCTCTCTTTCCGTTTCATGTCGATACTGCCCTTTCCGGCCAAAAAGCCCTTGCGTGTATGGCAGAACGCAAGTATGATGCAATAATTGCAGATTATGAGATGGATGGGATGAGTGGCCTTGATCTCCTGAAACAAATACGCTCCTCTGGGGATGAAATACCTTTTATCATGTTTACCGGAAAAGGGAGAGAAGAGGTTGTCATTGCGTCTATAGATAACGGAGCAGACGGGTACGTGCAGAAAGGGGGAGAGATTCGGTCACAGTTTATAGAGCTCAGTCATAAGATCATCACCATAGTGAAGAAAAAACGGGCTGAAAAAGCACTTCTTCAGAGTGAAGCCGAATACCGCCAGTTATATAATGAATCTCCTTTGGCATTTCTTTCTATTGACCGGTCTAGTACTATTGTCAGATGTAATACAAAGGCAGGAGAACTTCTCGGATGCTCTCCTGATACCCTCATCGGGACTTCCTCTCTGGATATCTATGCCGACCTTCCTGAAGGCAAAAGCCGGTTTATTGAGATATTTGATGGATTTCTGAAAGAGGGGGTGCATACCGAGCGGGAACTGATTATCTGCCGGGCTGATAAAACGCACCGGTGGGTACATTTAACCATGGATGCTATTCGGGATGATTCCGGTCAAATTATCCTGTGCAACTCAATTTTACACGATATCACTGAGAAGAAGCAGGCTGAACATGACCTGCAAAAGGCACAGAAACAACTTCGTGAGATTCACCGACAGGCATGTATTGGTATCTGGGACTGGGATATGCATAAGGATCGGATCTTCTGGTCAGATGAGCTCTGTCAGATAATTGGGTGGAATCCTGACCTCCCTCCCCCCGAATATTCCGGTCTGTCAGATTTGTATGTACCGGAGAGCTGGGATAGACTGCAGGCAGCTGTGACCCTTGCCATTGAGACCGGGAAACCATATGACCTTGAACTCGAACTCATCCGTCCTGATAAAACCCGGGTATGGGTACGGGCAACCGGCGGGCCGGTCTATGATGCAACAGGAATGCTCACTGGACTGCATGGAACATTGCAGGATATTACCGAGAGAAAAAAAGCAGAGAAAGCACTTATGGAGAGCGAGGAGCGGTTTCGCCAGCTCTTCAACAATGCATCAGATATGATAATTCTCCATGAAATAGGTCCGAACGGGAAACCTGGGAAGATACTTGAAGTGAATGATGCCGCCTGTAGCACGCTCGGGTACACACGTGAAGAATTTCTTTCTCTGCAGGTTATCGATATCAATACTAATGAGAGTAACGAACTCATTCCAAGGCTCTCCCCTGCTCTGTTTGCAAAGAGGCATCTTACTTTTGAGTGTACGCATCAACGAAAAGACGGTTCAGTACTTCCGGTTGAGGTATCAGTCCATCTTTTCACATTACACAAACAGGAAGTTGCCCTGGCAATCTGCCGTGATATTTCAGAGAGGAAACATAACGAGAAGATCAGGGAAGCAATACTATCCGGGCTGAGGGATATATTAGTTGAATATGTTGACCGTGATTTAAATGTCGTTTGGGTGAATCAGGCGACATGTGACCGGTACGGGTTACCAGGCCAGAATTTTCCAGGTGCCTGTTACCGGTTTGTTCAGGGAAGAGACAGCCCCTGTCCTGGCTGTACGGCATTGCAGGCAATAAAAACCGGAACATTTCAGGAAGGGGAAGTGACAACTCCTGACGGGCACCATTTTCTGGTCAGAAGCAATCCGGTTATCGAAAACGGAATAGTATCCGGGGCAATCCATATCGCGATAGATATTACAGAGCGGAAACGAACAGAAGATGCCCTTGCACGGTCAGAACAACGGCTCCATGACATCATCGAATTTCTCCCCGATGCAACCTTTGTGATTGACAAGGAAGGAACAGTCATCGCATGGAATAAAGCAATTGAGAAGATGACAGGCGTTCAGGCATCTGATATTATCGGAAAGGGGAATTATGAATACTCTCTCCCGTTCTATCTGGAACGAAGGCCCATCCTTATTGACCTCGCGATGCGGTATGATGATACCATATCTACATCATATGCAGATTTTTAAAACGATGAAAGCAAGGTCATATCAGAATCGATTATCACTAATTTTCAAGGGAATGATGTTATTCTCTGGAGTATTGCTTCACCGCTCTTTGATAAATCAGGCTGGTTAGCCGGGGCTATTGAGTCCATCCGTGATGTTACTGGCCGGAAAAGGACAGAAGATGCTCTTCGGGAGGCTCATGATACCTTAAAAACCGTGATGGACAGTGTTGATGCCCTGGTGTATGTTGCTGATATGCAAACCCATGAGATATTGTTCATAAATCAGTACGGAAAGCGGATATGGGGAGATGTGATTGGCAAGACCTGTTATCAGTCACTTCAGAATGGTTTTGACCAGCCATGTAGTTTCTGCACAAATCACCTGCTTCTGGATGAAGCGGGCAATCCCACCAGGACAATAACGTGGGAATTTCAGAATACGATCACCAAACGGTGGTATCAATGCCGGGATAGTGCCATCAGGTGGCTGGATGGCAGAATTGTCCGTCTTGAGATAGCAACGGATATCACCGAACAGAAAACAGTTGAATATGCTCTTCGTCAGGCAAACCGTCAATTGAACATGCTCTCTGGGATTACCCGGCATGATATACTCAATACGGTCAATGCGGTGCAGCTCTTTTTGGAGATCGCAAAATCAAAGGTGGATACTACTCCGGCAGATCAAGATTTCAAGCATATTGACCACGCCATCTCGCTTATTCAGTCTCACATAGAATTTACAAGGGTATATCAGGATCTGGGATCTCATGAACCGGTTTGGCATCGTCTCTCATCTCTTATTCAGGCTGTTTTCTCAAGGTTCTCTGTTCATATCGTCAATACTGCTGATGATATTGAGCTTTACGCAGATCCCCTGGTTGTCAAGGTCTTTGAAAACCTGGTTGATAATTCAATACGGCATGGCCAAGGCGTCACTCGGATTCAGATTTCAAGCCAGATACATGAAGATGAAGCTGTGATCCTGTTTGAAGATGATGGGGCCGGTATTTCATATGAGGAGAAAGAACAGATCTTTGAGAGAGGGTATGGGAAAAATACAGGTCTTGGGTTGTTTTTCATTCGTGAGATCCTTTCTGTTACCGGTATCTCCATCCGGGAGACCGGCCAGCCGGGGACTGGTGCCAGGTTTGAAATTACCATTCCGGTTGGAAAATGGAGGATGCATTATAAGGAAGGGGGAAAGCAGTGACAAAAATACTCTATGTGGATGATGAGCCAACACTCCTTGAGTTAGGAAAATTGTTTCTTGAACGCACAGGTCAGTGTTCTGTTGACACCGTAAGTTCAGCCCCGCAGGCCCTGAAAAAATTGAATTCCAAACCCTATGATGCGATCATATCAGACTACGAAATGCCGGAGATGAACGGGATTGAGTTTTTAAAAACCGTCCGGACATCTGGAAACCAGCTCCCTTTTATCCTCTTTACCGGCAGGGGTCGTGAAGAAGTGGTTATCCAGGCCTTAAATGAAGGGGCAGATTTTTACCTGCAGAAAGGCGGGGATCCAAAACCACAGTTTACTGAGCTCTATCATAAAATCCGTCAGGCGGTTCTGCAAAGAGAGGCAGGGGAGGCACTCCGAAAAGCTCATGAGTCGTTGCAGCATCAGACTGACATACTTAAGATTCTTAATACCGTAATCACTAAAACACACAAAACAGAGTCATTATCTGAACTTTTTCAGGTATCCCTTGACCTGACGCTTCAGCTCCTGCATTTTGATGGTGGTGGGATTTATCTGCTGGATAAGGAGAAAAAAACAGCTTCCCTTGTTCATTATAAAAACCTCCCTGACGAATTCATTTCCCGTGTCCGGAAAGTAAACGCAGATGCTCAACCGTATGATGCACTCTTTGTCAGGGGAGAACCTCTCATCAGTCATCACTATTCATCTATTTCTCCCGAAGCTTCACAGTATAATATTGAGTCTCTTGTCAGCATTCCGCTTCTTTCCAAAGGAATTATTGTCGGTGCCCTCAATCTTTGTAGTGCAAAGCGAAGCGTCATCTCTGATCAGGAGGTTGAAACACTCCTCTCTATTGGTTCTGAACTTGGGACAGTCATCAACCGGATGACAACCGAAGAGGAACTCCGAATTAAAGCTGAAGAACTCCATGCTGCGTATGAAGAGATCGTTGCGACCGAAGAAGAACTCAGGCAGAATCTTGATGACTTCCGGAGAAGTGAAGAGGCCCTTCATGAAAGTGAGGAATCATATCGGACGGTTTTTCAAAATACTGGCACAGCGACTGTAGTTCTTGAAGAGGACGGGATCATCAGCCTTGCTAATAATACCTTTGCCTCCATGAGCGGGTATACCAGGGAGGAGATCGAAGGGAAGATGAGATGGGTTGATTTTGTCCATCCAGATGATCTCTCCTGGATGAGGATTGAAAACCGAAGAAGGATGGACGATGAATCCCAAGCTCTTCCTCATTACGAGTTCAGATTTATCACCCGTTCCGGAGAAATCCGAGAAATATACCTTACTATCGGGGTAATTCCAAACAAAAAAAGAAGCATCGCCTCTCTGCTTGACATCACCCAGAAGAAGCGGGCTATCCGGTCATTAGAAAAGAGCGAGGCACTCTACCGGAGTGTGATAGAGAATATCCAGGATGTCTATTACCGGTCAAACCCTGAAGGAGAGCTCATTATGGTAAGTCCGAGTGGTGCGACCCTACTTGGATATGATTCCATAGATGAGATCCTTGGAAAACCCATCGCTGAAACCCTCTATTTCAACCCGGGTGATAGAGATGAATTTCTTCATTCATTATGCACGAATGGGTTTGTCCGGAACTATGAAACCAGACTTCGAAAAAAGGATGGTTCTCCTGTTTATGTATCAACGTCCAGTCATTATTATTATCATGAGTCAGGATCAATTGCCGGTGTTGAGGGTATAATCCGCGATATTACCGATAAAAAGGTCGTAGAGAAAGCTCTTTTTGAGAGTGAACGGGCCTACTCTACCATGATAAGCAATCTACCCGGATTTGTATACCGGCGTGCAAATGATACAGACTGGACCATGGAATTTATCAGCGACGGCTGTATTGCCATTACCGGATATTCTCCTGATGACTTGCTCCATAATGCCACAATCTCATACAACTCCCTGGTTCATCCTGATTACCAGCAGACATTATGGGAAACTATTCAGAAATTTCTCTACAATAAGGGGATGTTCGAGGTTGAATATCCTGTTATAACAAAATCAGGCAATACCCGATGGGTCTGGGAGCGGGGACGGGGTATATTTTCCGAAGATGACCGGCTTTTATTCCTCGAGGGATTCATTACCGACGTGACCGACCGGAGACGGGTGAAGGATGCCTTACGTCAGTCAAATAATAAGATCCGTCTCCTGACCAGCTTGACCCGGCATGATATCGTCAATAACCTGCTGATGCTGAAAGGATACCAGGAGATAGCCCTTGAAACACAGGAGCTGTCTGCCGTGTACGATTATATTTCAAAGGCCCATGAAATTACAAATCGGATAGAATCGATCATCGGATTTACCCGTGAGTATGAAGGGCTTGGGATGGCCAATTCTGCATGGATATCCGTGTATTCGCTTATTGAATCTGCTCAGGCAGAGGTACCCACAGATATTATTAAAATTGAAAATACCATTCTTCCATCTCTGAAAGTATTTGCAGATCCTATCCTGCAAAAGGTCTTTTCAACGTTTATTGATAATTCTATCAGACATGGAAAGACGGTAACAAAGGGGACGTTCCACTCCCGAGAAGTAAACGGTGATCTGGTTCTTTTCTATAGGGATGATGGGATCGGAATAGATCCTGCAAAAAAGAAATGATTTTTGATCACGGGTACGGGGAGCATACCGGTCTTGGCCTGTACCTGGCACGGGAGATCGTATCTGCAGGCGGCTTTACCATTCGGGAAACCGGCACTCACGGGGCCGGGGTACAATTCGAAATAGTTATCCCACACGGGTTATATAAGGATTCAATATCCGTACTTCCTGATACATAGGGCCCGATAGAATGCTTCTTCATGAATCATTTACATCAATATTATTCTTCAATATCGGCATCTGCAATTTCCAGGACATAAGATTCGGGAACGATGATTTTTTTTCTAGTATATGCCTTTTTTAATTTTATCAAAATTTCTGACTTATCAGTAATCAGAGGAGAATCTAATTGGATTGTTTTTGAACCTGTCAATCTTCCGGTTATTGTGGTTGTCATATGCCCCTCCAATGTAAATGTTGGTTTAGGAAGGATACTAATTTCCTCCCCCCTCATCCAAGCACTGATGGCACTCGTATCTCCATCCTGATGAAAGCGGGAACCTCGCAGACAGGAAGAGTCAAAAGACGGCAACCACTGTCATGTTCTTCTTTGGAGAAGTGAATAGCGATCTGGTTTTATTAGTTGGGGATGATGGGGCCGGGGTGCAATTCGAAATAGTTATCCCCCACGGGCTATATAAGGATTCTATATCAGTACTACCTGATACATAGGGCCCGACACCATGCTCCTTCATGAATCACTTAATATTCACCCCAAAATCCCTCTCTATTCCCTTATATCCTCTTCTCTTTTTGTCATCATGATTAGCATCGTTTCGCTCACCTATGGGATAACCATCGTCTTTCAAAACCTCTATTATTTTCCGATAATCATTGCCTGTGCATTTTATCTTCGAAAGGGCTTTATCTTTTCATTGGTTCTCATCGGAGTATATGTCATTCTCATCGCATTATTTGGGCCCCACCAGTCAGAGGTCTATTCTGCTTTGGCCCGTATTGCCATATTTATACTAGTCGCCGGAGTGGTGACCTGGCTTTCATCCCGATATTCTGAACAGACTTCAGATCTCATGGTGAGTGAAAAAAAGTTCAGACGATTATTTGATGCCAATGATGCAGGGATTGCTCTTCATGAAGTCATCTGTGACAGTACCGGAAAAGCGATTGATTACCGGTTCATTAATGTAAATCCTGCATATGAACAGATGACCGGTCTGAAGGCATCTGATATTATCGGAAAAACGGTCCGTGAGGTATTTCCCGGTAATGAAGATGACTGGATTGAGACCTGTAGTGATGTAACAGCAATGGAAAAGAAGATCCATTTTGAATATTTCAACCGTAAGCTTGGCAGATACTATGAAGGGACTGCATATTCGCCAGAACCTGAACGTCTTGTCCGCATTATACGGGATGTCACTGAAAGAAAACAGCAGGAGTACCAGCTTTTAGAGACAAACGCCTATCTGGAAAACCTCATCACCCATGCAAATGTCCCGATCATCATCTGGGATACCGGGTTTTCCATCACCAGGGTTAATCATGCCTTTGAGATCCTCACCGGAAGACCCGCCGGACATCTGGTAGGGAGGCACCTATCCTCTCTTTTTCCCCAAGATGAGGCAGAAAGGTCAATGCAGTTTATCCAGAAGACTGGTGAGGGGGTTCGGTGGGAGACGGTTGAGATACCAATTATCCACCAGGATGGTACGCTTCGCACGGTACTCTGGAATTCTGCTACTATCTATGATTCTGACGGGAAAAACCCGGTTGCGACGATTGCCCAGGGACGTGATGTAACTGCCGAACGATTCCTTGAGCGGGAAAAAGAGCGTGCAGCAGTACAGATCCAGGAAAACATTGCCCAGCTTGCCATCCTGAATGACGGTATCAGAAACCCTCTTACCCTCATCTCCATCTATGCGGATATGAGCGAAGATGTTCGGATAACTGCTCAAATCCAGAACGAAGTAAAAAGAATCGATGAGATGGTCACAAATCTTGACCGTGAGTGGGTTCATTCAGGGAAGATTCTGGATTATCTGAGAAACCATGATATGGTGGCCTTTGATTTTGTTCCCAGTTATTCTCCCGGTTCACCAGTCCCATCGGAAGCACCACCCCCTGACCGACCGGAGCAGGTTATTTCATCCCCCCAGGTCAGCGGGTATGAACGCTATATTGAGGAGATTCAGGCCAGACTCTACTCTATCCTCGATAGTGTTGATGCGTATATCTTTGTTTCAGATTTAGACTCCTATGATATTTTGTACATCAATGAAGAAGGGAGAAATATCTTTGGGAATGTCATTGGCCAGAAATGTCACACCTGTATGTATGATAATGCTGATAGCCCCTGTTCCTTTTGCACAAATAAGTTCATACTGGAGAAGACGGATCCAACTGGGCTCATGAAAGGGGAATTTATCCATCCAAAAACCGGCAGATGGTACGATTGTCGTGGCCGGGCAAGAGATGAACTGATACAGGCAAGCAGATACCACCGGACTTTGATTGAAACCAGTCCTGACCCTCTGATAACGATCGGAAGGGACGGGAAGATCACGGATGTCAACACGGCAACCGAAACGGTATCCGGATATACCAGAAGTGAACTCGTGGGTACTGATTTTTCAGAATACTTTACCGAACCTGAAGAAGCCAGGGCCGGGTATCTGATGGTGTTTGAAAAAGGTGAGGTCCGTGATTATCCTCTTGCAATCCGGAAAAAAGATGGGGCAATTATTGATGTGCTCTACAATGCCTCTGTCTACCTGAATGAAATGGGTGAGATTGCCGGAGTATTTACTGCAGCACGGGATATAACTGAGCGAAAGAAGATAGAGAAGAAACTTTGCCAGCAGGAAGAGAGATATCGTCTTGCACTACAGGCAACCAATGATGTCATCTGGGATTTTGACGTCATAAACGATGCACAACGCTGGAATGAGGTCGGGATAGAAGTATTCGGGTGGTCGGATATTGTGTTTGCTGATCAAACCGCGGCATGGTGGACTGACCGGGTTCATCCCGAAGACCGGGAGCGGGTTGCAGAAGGGTTTGATGCAGCACTGGAAGATCCCACTTGCACTAACTGGCATGATGAGTACCGGTTCAGGAGATCTGACGGAGTATATGCATATGTGATGGACCGGGGCTGCATCCTTCGAAATCCAGGGGGCGTTGCCATCCGGATGATTGGTGCCATGCTTGATATCTCTGAGCGGAAGAAGGCAGAAGAAGCCCTTCGGCATGCAAACCGTCAGATTAACCTCCTGACCAGTATTACCCGCCATGATATCATCAATAAAACCACGGTCATCTTTAACTCGCTGGGAGCTGCCGAGATGGACATTTCAGACCCTTCCGTACTCCATCAGATCGATGTTATCAAATCGGCAACACAGGCAATAAAAAGCCAGATAGAGTTCACCCGGGTATATCAGAACCTGGGCACTCACGAACCTCAGTGGTCCCGGCTCGAAACCCTCCGGTTATCAATCCCGATTAACGTTGAGTATACATCAATGACCGGCGACTATGAAGTCTATGCAGATCCCATGTTCAGCCAGGTATTCAGTAACCTTCTTGATAATTCTCTCCGACATGGGGAGCGGGTAACCAGGATCATGCTCACAACCCATCTGGAGGAAGACTCCCTCATTATCAGGTGGGAGGATAACGGGGCTGGCATTCCATTTGATCAAAAAGAACAGATTTTTGAGCGTGGGTTTGGAAAAAACAATGGCTTTGGGCTTTTCCTTGTCCGTGAAGTACTTCAGATTACCGGGATGAGCATTCGTGAAACCGGGAATTTCGGGTCCGGAGCGGTGTTTGAGATTATTGTGCCAAAAGGGGTATACCGGACCATGCACCCCACCGGAGAGTAATGGCTGATCGCCTGAAACAATCCACACTCCCACTCGGGAGAAAGGGTAAAAACATCCGATATTCCGAAATTGAAATATAATGAATTCAGATCCCATCCCTGTTGATGTTATACCGCCACTCTCCACCTTCCTCCCTTTAAGTCTGCAGCATTTGTGTGCCTGTTTGGAGCGACGATCCTCGTCCCGATCCTTCTGGGCATTGATCCGCCAACGACTCTCCTCTTTAATGGAATTGGGACTCTCATTTTTCTGGTTATCTGCCAGTGGAAGGTTCCTGCCTATCTTGGGTCCAGTTTCGTATATATTGCACCATCCCTTATGATAATCGGGTCATATGGATATGGTGCAGCACTAACCGGATATATTGCATCCGGAGTCTTTTTCCTTATCGTCGCTCTCATTATCTACCGTGCAGGTTCCGGATGGGTACGACTCATCTTTCCTGATGTGGTTATGGGTTCTGTGGTAACTATCATAGGACTTGGTCTTGCCCCTACAGCAGCACGGTATGCAGGCCTGGCCGGTGACAATCCTGACCTGCATTGTGTTGCTATCTCCTTGTTCACCCTGCTGTTTACCATAATTTGTATGACATTATTCAGAGGTGTTCTCAAGATCCTTCCTATCCTGTCTGGTATTGTCGCAGGGACTACCCTTGCTGCTCTTACCGGTTCGTTCTCCCTGGAACCAATTCTGAATGCACCCTGGTTTTCTATTCCAACACTTTATTTTCCGGTATGGTCTGCTCATGCAATTATTATCATCATTCCTGCATCCTTTGTCACCCTGGTGGAATTATTTGGTCATGTGCAGGTTACGGGGACTATCATCGGCAAGGATCTGTTCAAAGAGCCGGGTCTGCCCAGAATGCTTATTGGAAAAAGGGTATCTTCTATTCTATCTGGATTTTTCGGTGCGACTCCTAATACCACCTATTCAGAAAATATCGGAGTACTGGCAATTACCCGTGTTTATAGTACTGCGATATTTGGCGGTGCTGCTGTCCTGGCAATTTTGTTTTCTTTCTGTGGGAAGGTTTCAGTGGCAATCAGATGCATTCCTGAACCGGTTATCGGAGGAGTATCACTCATCCTATTTGGAGTAATTGCAGCACAGGGGATTCAGATGCTTCTGAATGCAGGGATAGATCTCTCACATGGGAGAAATATGGTATTGGTATCGGTAATTTTGATAATCGGTGTATCAGGCACCATGATCGACCTGGGTCCTGCAAACCTGGAAGGAATGTCCCTTGCGACTCTTGTAGGAGTAGTCCTGAATCTCATTTTTCTCATAGCCGACAAGATCGGTTTTCATGGTGATACATAAAGGTAAAAGGTACTGATGGTATCGTTCCCGGACTCATGTATCACTACCACGAAATCAGGTTCTTTTATATGCCAACCATCCTATGTTATACTATAGGGCTATGGAGTGAGCATAGAAATATTCGAAAAATTAGCCAGAATTTTCTGTTAACCTGCAGCAGAACTGAACGAATCACCGGCAATCCTTTCTGTTCACTGCAGACTGGTTTGCATATTACGCGATCCTGCTTCTGACAGAGGTTCGAATGACAGATTCAATGAACGAATCTGACAGAACGCCGGATGCACCAAAAGAATTGTTCCCTCAAGAGATATGACCACCTTACTCTATATCGATGATGAACCCCTGGTAGCCGACGCATCAGCAAAATTTCTGAGGCATTCAGGGTTTGAGGTAGATGTAGCCTTATCCGGCAGTGAAGCCCTCGAAAAGTTACAGTCAGGAAGGTATGATGCCGTCATATCTGATTATCACATGCCTGGAATGACCGGTATTGAGTTATTAAAGATAATCCGGTCAGATATTGGGGACATACCCTTCATTCTCTTCACCGGGAAGGGAAGAGAAGAGGTCGTTATTGAGGCGATTGAACACGGGGTTGATTATTATGTGCAAAAAGGTGGCACCCCAGGCCCGTTGTTTGCCGATCTTACTCATAAAATCAATATCGCAATACAACGTCGTGAATCAGAACGGTTGTTACGCACAAATGAGGAGCGACTCAGGAAGGCACAGGAGATTGGAAAGATAGGGTGCTGGGAACATACTGTCGGTTCAGATGTGATATGGCTGTCAGAAGAGGCCCTCCGGCTCTATGGGATGGAAGGGCCTGCTCGTGATGTTCCGGTATCTGATATCTTTGCCTGTATCCGTGAGCAGGACCGGGCTCAAAAAGCATTCAACAATTTTATAGAAGATGGGACCGATTTCCATATTGAATACTCCATAATTCCTGCCAATAAAACCGCCCCCAGAATCCTGCTGTCCGTAGCCAGTGTTGAGGAGGATAACCTGTGCAATACCATACGTATCGTGGGTATTGTTCAGGACATTACCGAGAAGAAGAATTCAGAATGGCGGCTTACAAAAAAGAATGCCGATCTGACTGCTGCACTTGACCGGATATCCCATACCGAAGAGAAACTGACCCACCAGCTCGAAGAGATTCAGACCGCTCAT
>Ga0116193_1001676_pt1 | contig 17872 bp, 16 predicted proteins | sample AD_UKC115_MetaG_FD_89892 | JGI IMG/M metagenome (GOLD analysis project Ga0116193, IMG submission 89892) | Active sludge microbial communities of municipal wastewater-treating anaerobic digesters from Hong Kong - AD_UKC115_MetaG | ecosystem: Engineered > Bioreactor > Anaerobic > Digestate... | reverse complement strand
TCAGCTATAAAAATACAAAATATTTTGCAATTACACAAATCGTTTATCCTGTTTTTTCCCTGTTTTTTATGATATTTCCCAACTAAAAAAAGAGACTGTCCTTACTTTTGAGACAGCCCCATCTACATGGATGATCTTGCGGTTCATAGGGACAAATATACATAAAAGTTTATACATTTACACAGACTCATAAAAATTAAGAGTAATGGTGACTTAAGATTCCGTTTGTAAATAGGCCAATGCTACAGTCGTGCCTGACACGACGTTAAGAACACAGACCCGGGTTAATGCTTTTCGTCAAAAGAAAAAGCCAAGCCCGCAGAAGAAAATCGCATATTTTAAGGCGTCCTCGCGCCCTCCCTACTGATCGTGGGTAGGGATATGTCATTATCTAAACGTTTATACGACTTTTTGAATGTTTCTTTCGAAGATGGCGGAATTTATAGAAGAAAAATACAAATTTTATTTCATTCATTCGTTTGTGATTCCTAATTCACATTTTCAGAGCCGTTCGCCGAAAACCATTTCAGCTTCGATAAACTGTCGATCCAATGATTTATCAATTTACAGATGAATTCCTGACCTGACTGTCCCCTTAAGATAAGGGGACAAGCACTGCCGTCGGGCAGTGCAGGGGTTATGATAATCAGTTAAGTTTGTAAAGTTGTAAAGTTGTAAAGTTTTTAAAGGTCGTAAAGTTCCTGCTTAAAGTTATGCTGCCGCTAAACTTGAACGGATAGCAGTTGAGATAATAATTCAGACCTCGTATGTTTGCAGAATTAACACAAAGAGGGAAAAGTACTGCCTTTCGGGCAGGTTTCTGACGACGATTCATGCCGCAGAATAAATTCTGCGGTTATGAAAATTCGGCTTTTCAAGCCAAAAACACCCTCGAATACAGAAATATCCATCATGGTCGAAGTTTTCAATTCATTGGCTTACTTTTGCCTGAAAGGCAATAACCTTCATAACCGCAGGTCACCGACCTGCGGAAAAGATACAACAAACATATGCTGCCTGAAAGGCAGAACTGTTGCCGCTGCATAGAGAATATCTGCGTCAGCAAAAAGGAATAAACAGAATCAGTAATTCCAATTTCTTACTTCTCCAATTCTTCATTTCTTCTTAATTACCATCGCCGTACTTGCGTCGTACTTGGTTTGAATCAACACCAAAGGCACATTTTTCTGTAAACCTATTTCGGAACACGATACAACTTTTTGTAAAGGTCGTTGTTTAAAATCAACAGAATTTCATTCACAACAACAATAGGAAAGAAAATATGAAAAAAGCAAACAACCAGGCATTGGTAATTTTCGGGGCATCGGGCGACCTAACCTATCGAAAACTCATTCCGGCGGTTTTCGATTTATATATGAACAATCTGCTCCCCGAAGGATATGTGGTTTTGGGGGTCAGTCGCACAAAATATACCGATAAGGAATTCCGAAAAAAGATGTCGGAAGGTATTCGTCAATTTTCGAATTTTAAAGATACAGCCTATGAAAAGATCAACGATTTCGTGGCTAAAATCTTTTATCTGAGTATCGATACCGAAAATGGAGACGATTATGCACTGGTGAAGGAAAAACTTTCCAAACTGAATGACAAGTTCAATTTGCAACACAACTATATTTTCTATCTTTCGACGCCTCCTTCGCTCTATCCTCTCATTCCAAAATTTCTTTATGGACAGGGACTTACGATTCAGGAAAAGGGATTCAGACGTATCATTATCGAAAAACCCTTCGGGCACGATTTGCAATCGGCCATCGAATTAAACAAGCTTTTGCTCGAGTTTTTCAGTGAAGATCAGATCTACCGCATCGATCATTATTTGGGGAAAGAAACCGTGCAAAACCTTATGGTTACACGCTTTGCCAACGGAATTTACGAACCGCTGTGGAACAGAAATTATGTAGAGCATGTCGAAATCACGGCAGCCGAGAGTTTAGGTGTGGAAGATCGGGGTGGGTATTACGACAACGCCGGTGCCTTGCGCGACATGATTCAAAACCATTTGCTTCAAGTGGTTTCGCTCGTGGCAATGGAGCCTCCCATCAAAAATACGCCCGAAGATATCCGCTACGAAAAGATGAAAGTCTTTCGGGCACTGCATCCACTGAGTGAAGATGATCTGAAAAACAACGTGATCAGAGGGCAATATACGGCGTCGAACATTCGTGGGAAACACTATGTGGGTTATCGCGAAGAACCCGGCGTCAACAGCGAATCGCGCACGGAAACATATGTGGCCATGAAATTCTATATCGACAATTGGCGCTGGGCCGGCGTACCTTTCTACGTTCGCACCGGCAAACGAATGCCTACGCGTGTTTCGGAAGTTGTCATCCACTTCAGGCCATCGCCACTTCCCCTCTACAAGCACGAAGATGGAGAAAACAAAGGCTTCAACCAATTGATTTTGCGCATCCAACCCGACGAAGGTATTTTGCTGAAGACAGGGATGAAAGTTCCCGGAAGCAGCAACAAAGTGAAATCGGTGAACATGGATTTCCACTATTCCGAACTCACCGATCATTATATACCCGAAGCTTATGAACGACTGATTCTCGATTGCATGCAGGGCGACAATACGCTTTTCATGCAAGGCGAAGCCGTGGAAGAAACCTGGCGGTTTGTGCAGCCCATACTCGACTATTGGGAAAAACATCCCGAAGCTGCATTATACGGTTATCCGGCAGGTTCGTGGGGACCGGATGTTGCCGACGATCTCATCGAAGGAGCAGATAATACCTGGCGTTATCCCTGCAAGAATCTGGCCGACGACGGCATTTATTGCGAATTGTAATTCGCTTTTTGTCGATTATTTGAAAACTAAAAGAGGAAAATGGAAATTCGAATTTTTGATACTCAGCCACAGCTCAATCATGCATTTACCGATTGGCTGAAAGAAATTGCGCGCAACAAAGATTGCGTCAATATAGCCCTCTCGGGAGGCTCAACGCCCAAATCGTTGTTCGACGATTGGTCGATGAATCATCGGGACGATATCGATTGGGATCGGATAAGATTTTTTTGGGGCGACGAACGTTGCGTACCGCCTGACAACGAACAAAGCAATTACAGGATGACGCGCGAACACCTGTTCGACAAACTGTCGATACCCGAAAATCATATTTTTCGTATTCACGGCGAAGATGATCCCGACGCCGAAGCTCAGCACTACGCCGAAGTATTGCGCAACGAGTTGCCGATTGTGGCCGGAGTACCTGTCTTCGATGTAGTGATGCTCGGCATGGGGGATGACGGACACACGGCTTCTATTTTCCCTGATCAACTTTCGCTCTGGAATAGCGATCAACTGTGTGTGGTGGGTACGCATCCGCAATCCGGACAAAAAAGAGTCAGCCTAACAGGGAAAATTATCAATCATGCCCGATATGTTGCTTTGCTGGTAACCGGCGAAAATAAGGCGGAGAAAGTTGTCGAGATTATCGAAAATCCTCAGGAGGCGGCAAAAAAATATCCGGCAGCACAAGTGCAACCGGAATCCGGTAATTTGGTGTGGTTTTTAGATCGGACTGCGGCACAAAAACTAACCAAACAGTAGCCCCCCTCACATCCTCTATTTTGCAGTTTTCACCCGATAGTGGCAATTGGTCCTGCCGTTTGCCATATTGGTGAGTTTGCCTTTGATCAATCTTTTGCGAATGGGGGCAATTTTATCGACGAAAAGGATTCCGTCCAAGTGATCGTATTCGTGTTGAATGGCACGAGCCATGAATCCCGAAAATTCATCTTCGTGCGGTTGCAGATTTTCGTCGAGATAGGCAATTCGGATATTCCCTTCGCGTGGCACTTTTTCGTGAATACCGGGAATGCTCAAACAACCCTCTTCCACAAGTTCCAATTCGCCCCAACGTTCGGTGATGTGGGCATTGATAAACACTTTTTTAAAGCCCTTAAATTCGGGATTTTCATCGCTGAGCGGATCGAGATCGACAACAAAAATGCGATCTTCTATCCCAACCTGTGGTGCAGCCAACCCCACTCCATCGGCATGATACATGGTTTCGAACATATTGTCGATCAATTCTTTCAAATTGGGATAATTGGCCGGATCGATATCTTTTGCAACTTTTCGTAAAATGGGATGTCCGTAAATATAAATCGGTAATATCATCTTTAATTATTTCATTTATAATTCATTCTTTTGCTTTCCATATATCCCTGAAGAATAATGGTAGCACTGATTTCGTCCACAAGTGCTTTGTTTTGACGATCTTTCTTTTTCAAACCTCCATCGATCATCGACTGATGAGCCATCTTCGAGGTAAAACGTTCATCAAAATATTCGATTTGCAGATTGGGATACAGCTTATGCAAACGATTGACGAATGGTTCAATCCGGCGAATATTTTCCGAAAGTTCGTTGTTCATCTGTTTGGGCAACCCTACTACAATTGTCGAAACCTCTTCCTTTTGCAGATAATCGTGCAGGAAATCCAACAAACGGGACGTTTCGACGGTAGTGAGGCCGTTGGCAATAATTTGCAGGGAATCGCTTACGGCGATGCCGGTGCGTTTTTTCCCGTAATCGATGGCAAGAAGTCTTCCCATAAGAGGTTATCCTATATCGAATGTGCGGCGGCGCAATTCAAAATCGCGTCCCAAATATTTTTCGCGTACAATCGGATTTTCGGCGAGCTCTTCGGCCGTACCCTGGAAGAGTACTTTACCCTCAAATAACAAGTATGCCCGATCGGTAATACTTAGTGTTTCGTCCACATTGTGGTCGGTAATCAGGATGCCGATGTTGCGATATTTGAGTTGTGCCACGATGGACTGAATATCCTGAACGGCAATAGGATCGATGCCGGCAAAAGGCTCGTCGAGCATGATAAATTTGGGATCGATAGCCAGACATCGGGCTATTTCGGCACGGCGACGTTCTCCTCCCGAAAGTCGATCTCCCTGATTTTTGCGAACTTTTTGCAACCCGAACTCCGAAATCAAACTTTCGAGTTTTTGCTTCTGTTCGTCAGGCGTTTTGTCGGTAAATTCGAGCACCGCACGTATATTATCCTCAACCGACATTTTTCGAAAAATAGATGCCTCCTGCGCCAGATAACCGATTCCGTTCTGCGCGCGTTTATAAACCGGATATTTGGTAATGTTTTGGTTGCCGATATAAATTTCGCCTTCGTTGGGAACGATCAATCCTACGGTCATGTAAAAAGTGGTAGTTTTGCCGGCACCGTTTGGTCCCAACAATCCCACAATCTCGCCCTGACGCACATTGATCGAAACATGATTTACCACCGTCCGCTTCCCGTATTTCTTCACCAGATTTTCGGTGCGCAGCATCAGCCCATCTCCTTCTTCCCCTTCAAACATTTCTGTTGCAGGCTCGGAAGCATCCGACGACAGCATTATTTCTTCGAGATTTTCATCCATCCTTTTCGAAAAATTTTTGCAAAGGTACAAAAAAGAAAGGAGTTCTGTTTGTCCGAAAATCGAAATAGAACTTAATGAATAAGAGGAAAGAAGAAAAATTTAACCTATCCGAAAGACACATTCAGAAATTTTGAATCGAATTTTTTATGCAATAATCCTAATCTCGGCAGCTTCCATTTCGCCATTTACGGGTGGTGTCATCTTGGCAAGCCAAATTTCGACGGTTTCAATTTCCGGAAAATGGTTTTTTATTTGCTCCACGATTCGATAGGCTACATGCTCAATCAGTGCCGAAGAAATTGCCATTTCGTGCTTCACGATGTCATATACAGCCGCATAATTCACCGTATCTTCCAACGAATCGGAAAGACAGGCCTTTGAAACATCTACCTGGAGCTTCAGATTGACCCGAAATTCGTTCCCCGTCTTTTTTTCTTGGGGAAACACGCCATGATAGGCATGAAATCGCATGTTTTTAAGTTCGATGTACGTTTTCATTCGCGAAAAATAATGGTTTGCCCCCAAATATAGACAAAATATTGCGAATAATTTCTTCGGTCGAAATTAGTGTTTCACAAATGAACAAAAGCATCGAAACATTCGTTTGATTGCATAAGTAAGGAAAGATATGAAAACTAAAAACATACAGTTCATTCTCGATCCGCCGGAAACACATTGGGTGGGCAATGGCTTTAAAGTCCACAACTTCATTCCAGGTGTGCCTGAATTGAGTATGCAAGCAATGGATCCATTCGTCCTGCTCGATTACAATGCGCCCATGCACGTTTCTCCATCCGATACTCCAAAAGGAGTTGGACCTCATCCGCATCGGGGATTCGAAACGGTAACGATAGCCTACAAGGGCCGCGTGGAACATCACGACAGCAACGGCGGCGGAGGCATTATTGGCGAAGGCGATGTGCAATGGATGACTGCCGCAGGCGGAATACTGCACAAGGAATTTCACGAAAAGGAGTGGAGCAAACAAGGCGGCACATTTCAGATGGTGCAGTTGTGGACAAATCTTCCTGCAAAAGACAAAATGGGTCAGCCCAACTATCAGGCTATTCCGCGTTCGACGATGGGACGTTTGGAATTGCCCGATCAGGGCGGATATATCGAAGTAATTGCAGGAGAATACAATGGCGTGAAAGGTCCGGCGTCCACGCATTCGCCTATTCACCTGATGAATGCACGGTTCAACCAAGGCGGAAAAGCCGAATTCACGTTCCCCGCCGGTTATCACACTGCAATGATTGTAATAGAAGGCCGGGTAAAAGTAAACGGTGAAGTTGCATCAGCCGATCAATTCGTAAAGTTCGAGGACGGAGGCGAATCTTTTACGCTGGAAGCTCCCGAAAATGCCGTTGCACTGATTATGAGTGGGCAACCACTTCACGAACCCATTGCAGCCTATGGGCCATTCGTCATGAATACCCGCCGGGAAATCGTTCAGGCTTTCGATGATTTTAATCAGGGAAAGTTCGGTTACCTCGAAGAATGAAGGCTAATGTTACTCGGTTGTTATTCCGGATAGCTGACGCAAGAAAAGTTCACGCAGATCATCGCAGATATTCCTCACAAATGTTCGCAGATAATTTGAAATACACCAGTGAGATTGAGAGAATATCGATATTTCAACTTCACAAACTTTCAAACTTTATAAACTTTCATCGGCCGAAGTATCGCCGAAAGTGCGTATATTTGTTTATTCAAAATCACAAAAAAAGAATCGACTATATGAAAACGAATCAAATTCCCGAAAGACTTTCCGCCTTACGAAAGTATATGGAAGACCACAATTTGGACGTGTTTATCGTTCCGAGTACCGACCCTCATTTGAGCGAATATCCTCCCAAAGCATGGGAGTCGCGTAAATGGATCACCGGATTTACCGGATCGGCCGGCACAGCTGCAATCTCGAAAAATCAGGCAGGATTGTGGACCGATTCGCGTTACTTTCTGCAAGCTGCCGATCAACTGAGCGGAACGGGATTTGATCTGTATAAAATGGGGGTAGCCGGCACTCCCGACCTCATCGACTGGGTGATTGATCAAGCCGGCAACAACGGCACAGTAGGCATCGACGGGATGGTGTATGCCTCATCGGAAGCCAACATCCTCAAAGAAAAGCTTTCGGCAAAAGGAATAAAGCTCGAAACCGGACTGAATCCTTTCGACACAATCTGGACGGACAGACCTGCGATTCCCAAAAATCCCATTTTCACCCTCCCTGAGGATATTTCGGGCGAAACAACCCAACACAAAATTGCCCGCATCATTGCCGAACTCGACAAATGCGATGCCGACGGAATTATAATCGCTGCACTTGACGCTGTGGCGTGGACATTTAATATTCGGGGCAACGACGTCGATTTCAATCCTGTAGGGGTAGCTTATGGCTATGTTTCGAAAAACGAATCCATTCTGTTTATCGATCCCGACAAACTTACCGAAAAGGTATCGAACGAACTGAAAGCCGAAGGCGTGAAACTCGCAGGATATAACGATATTTATCCTTATGTTAAGGGACTCCCGGCTTCTACCAAACTTTGCATCACCGGCAGCAAAATAAATTATGCTCTCCGACAGGCCATTCCTTCGAACTGCAAGGTGATTGACGTTCCCATTTCGCCCATCGACAAGATGAAGAGCATGAAAAATCCCATCGAACTGCAAGGTTTTCGCAATGCCATGATCAGAGACGGTGTTGCGCTGGTACGCTTCTATCGGTGGATGGAAAAAGCCCTTGCCGACGGCGAACTCGACGAGCTGACGATTGCCGAAAAATTGCGTGAATATCGTTCGAAACAGGACAACTATGTGGGCGAAAGTTTCAGCACGATTGCCGGATATGCCGGACACGGCGCTATCGTGCACTACAGTGCTACTGAAGCCAGCAATGTGAAAGTGGAGCCCAAAGGACTTCTCCTCATCGATTCGGGTGCTCAGTTTATGGACGGCACTACCGACATCACTCGCACTTGGGCTGTGGGAGAAACTACCGAACAAATGCGCATCGATTATACCAACGTGTTGAAAGGACATATCGCTCTGGCAACTGCTATTTTCCCGCAAGGAACACGCGGTTCGCAGCTCGATATTTTAGCCCATAAACCCTTGTGGGACACTTGCAAAACCTATTGGCATGGGACGGGGCACGGCATAGGGCATTTCCTCAATGTGCACGAAGGTCCACAAAATATTCGCCTCGAAGAGAATCCAACTACACTCGAAATAGGAATGGTCACTTCGAATGAGCCCGGCGTTTATCTTGCCAACGAATACGGAATCCGTACCGAAAACCTGATCGTTACGCAGGAATATAAAAAAACCGAAGATTTCGGAATATTCTATCATTTCGAAACCATTACGCTATGTCCCATCGACACGACTTCTGTCGAAAAGGATTTGCTGACCGAAGACGAAGTGAATTGGCTTAACCATTATCATGCAATGGTATACGAAAAACTCGCTCCTCATCTCGATGAGGAAGAAAAAACGTGGTTGAAAAACAAAACAAAAGCAATATAAAATACGAACTCGACATAAAAGGTTGCTCATTACGCGCAACCTTTTACATAATGCAACTAACAAGGAAAAAATCTCATGGCTCTCATAAAATCGGTTCGGGGATTCACCCCTGAAATTGGAGAGAATACCTATTTAGCCGACAATGCAACGGTGATAGGTGATGTTGTTATCGGCAAAGATTGCAGCATCTGGTTTAATGCGGTGCTGCGAGGCGACGTTAACTCCATCCGCATCGGCGATCGCGTAAACATACAGGACGGAACGGTCATTCACACACTTTATCAAAAATCGGTATCCATCATTGGAGACGATGTTTCCATCGGACATAACGTGGTGATTCACGGCGCGGAAATCAAGAACGGGGCGCTGATCGGCATGGGAGCTATTGTGCTCGATCATGCGGTGGTGGGCGAAGGCGCCATCATTGCTGCCGGCGCAGTAGTGCTCAGTGGCACACAGGTGGAACCGGGCAGCATTTATGCCGGAGTTCCCGCAAAATTTGTCAAGAAAGTCGATCCGGAACAAGCTAAGGAAATGAACCAAAAAATTGCTGCAAATTACTTGATGTACTCCGGATGGTTTAAGGAAGAAGATAATCGGTAAACTATTCTTTCCACTTCATCATTCGGGCAGGATTATGATTTTTAATCGGGAGTAATTGAATAAATTACTTCTGCGCACGATTTTTATGTAACACCAATTTCCGCACGCCTTCACCCTGCTGACCCCGGAATTGCTACATTTTTATCGTATTTTTGTCAGTTTTCTAAAAAAACAGTCGGCATGATAACATTGATAATCGCAATTTTCGTTATAGGCTATATAATGATAGCCTTCGAACGCCAGCTACGCATAAACAAGGCGAGTACAGCTCTCTTCATTGGAACTATTCTCTGGATTATTTATCTGTATATTGCTCCCGAAGTTATTCCGCAAGTTTCGGCCGATCAATTTGCTCACTTCATTCACACTCATCCCGAAATACAATCGCAACCCTATGGGGAACAGGTACGAGATTTCGTGATCAACAATCAGATTATAGAGATGTTGGGCGATATCTCCGAAACATTGTTGTTTCTGATGGCCGCAATGACCATCGTAGAACTGATTGACGTTCACGGAGGGTTTATGTATATAACGGATTTGATAACCACACGCAATAAAAGGCTGCTACTGTGGTTGATCGGGATTATCACTTTTTTCATGTCGAGCATCCTCGACAACTTGACGACCACCATTGTGATGATCATGCTTGTCAAACGTCTTGTACCCGATCGTCTGGATCGATTGATTTACGGAAGCATCATTGTGATTGCGGCAAACAGTGGAGGAGCATGGTCGCCTATCGGAGACGTTACGACCATCATGTTGTGGGTAGAGGGCGCCATAACAACCAAAGTTATTCCTCAATTGTTTTTCCCGAGCTTGATTTCGATGATGCTGCCAATAAGTATCGCACAATTTATGCTGAAAGGAAAAATAAAATCTGCGACTTCAATGAGTGTCAACGACGAAAATTCTGTCCTATTAAGACATCTGAACACATCCGATCGTGTGGGTATTTTAATTTTTGGTGTTTTGATATTAATCACAGCCCCAATCTTTAAAGCCATTACACATCTCCCTCCATTTGTATGGTTGTTACTCGGAGTAAGTATGATGTGGATATACACAGAAGTGATCTACAATCACAAAAAAAATATAGAAGAAAACATAAAACAAAGACTGGATAAGGTTATCGGAAAGCTCGATTTTACCACCCTTTTGTTCTTTTTGGGCATTCTGATGGCGGTAGATGCTTTGCAAAGTGCAGGGATATTAAACGGCATCTCCCAGATCATGTCCGAAAAAATGCCAAATGTCTATTCTCAAGCAATCAGCATCGGATTATTATCCGCCATCATCGACAATGTTCCTCTCGTTGCCGCTGCCATTGGGATGTATCCGACAATTGACCCTGCACTTGTGCAAAACTTTTCCGATCCGGGCTTTATGCAAAATTTTGTCGTAGATGGTGTTTTCTGGCATTTTCTGGCCTATTGTGCAGGGGTTGGAGGAAGCATATTGATCATCGGCTCGGCGGCCGGAGTGGTCTTTATGGGGCTCGAAAGAGTTTCCTTCGGATGGTATTTCAAACGAATCTCATTTTTGGCGTTGTTGGGCTATCTGGGTGGTGCAGCTATTTATATTTTGCAAAATAATTTTTTCTGACTTTATAATTGCCGAATTACGAGATAATATCTTCTAAAAATCATCACAGAAAGAGCAACACAGAAAGAAAACAATCGAAAATAAAAAATGGCTTGGTCAAAGAAACAACTCTCGACACTACTTGTGGTTGTCGTTACTTCATTCATGGGAACTTTTCTGGTTTCCTCTATCAACATCTCTCTTCCCGCAATCGAAAAAAGTTTTGGATTAGATGCAGTTGCTTTGAGTTGGGTCGTCACGGCTTTCATTCTGGCAAGCGCCATGATTCTGCTGCCCGCAGGCAAATGGGGCGACGTATCGGGGAATGCCCGATTGTTTAAAATCGGACTCATCATTTTTACGATTGCTTCCGTTTTTTGTGCCATCGCTCCAAATGCAGCATGGCTCATCATTGCACGTTTTGTTCAGGGTGTAGGTTCCGCCTTCTCCAACACTACAGGACAAGCTATCCTGGTATCGACCTTTCCGCTGAAACAACGGGGTCAGGTTATAGGATTCAACGTTGCCTCTGTCTACACCGGATTGGCCGTGGGCCCGCTAATTGGGGGATTTCTCACACAACATATTGGTTGGCACTCGATATTTTGGGTCGCAAGTTTATTGGGAATTTTGGCAACCATGATCGCATTTATGTTTTTGGAAAAAGATCATTTACTGCGAAAGGAATCGCCGAAAATCGATTATCGGGGAACTGTTTTGTTCATGATCGGGCTTCCGGCACTTACTTACGGCTCATCACTCATTCCCTCCGTTGCGGGATGGCTGCTGTTAGTGACGGGAAGTATTCTGCTCATACTGTTCTGGGTATTGGAAAGTCGGGCAACAAATCCAATGTTCGACACAAAACTGTTTACGCACAATAGGCTCTTTGCATTCTCCAATATCGCCTCGCTCATCAATTACACGGCCACTTTTGCCATCGTATTCTTTTTGAGCCTCTATCTGCAAAAAATAAAAGGGCTCGCCCCACAGGATGCCGGCATGATCATCATCGCCCAACCGCTCATGATGGCTATCTTTTCGCCCATCGTAGGGAAATGGTCAGACAAGATTCAACCCCGATATTTTGCCACATTGGGAATGACGATGTGCACTATGGGATTAGCTGCATTTGCTTTTTTGAATGAAAATACGCCTTTGTGGCTCATTTTTAGTATTTTGGTTTGGGTAGGATTGGGATTCGGCCTGTTTTCGTCACCCAATACCAATACCATTATGAGTTCGGTAGGAAAAACACAATATGGTCAAGCATCCGGCACAGCAGCCTCCATGCGAATGATCGGGCAAATATTCAGTATGTCCATCGCCACGCTGTTTTTTGCAATTCTTTTCGGTGGCGAAGCTGTTAGCGAAGTGAGTGTTCCTACCTTTCTATCGGCTGTCCGGTGGGGATTTACCACATTTGCCTTCATCGGATTAGTGGGAATTTATTTCTCTACGGCTCGCGGTGATCTGAACAGGGGAAGCGAAACGGAGAGATAATTAATTGTCCGACTTGAAAAAGATAAACGAAAAGATTATAACTGTATTTATCATTTATCGATGAATCGGTTGAAAATCTCGACGTAGCCCTCCGTCATGATTTTCCACGAGAAATGCTGTCGGGTAAATTCCTTTCCTTGTTCCGACAAGGTTTGCAGTGCGTCCTCATCGCTTAACAATTCGTGAATTTTATTAATCCAGGCACTTGCATCGCCTGCCGGGAGAAGAGAACCATTTTTGCCGTCCACTACGGCATCCGTAATGCCGTCGATGGCCGACGCCAATACATACGTTCCACGCATGCTTGCTTCGAGTGCCACCAAGCCGAATCCTTCCACATCACCGGGAATAGAGAGATTCGGCATGACAAAAAGATCGGCTAACGATAATAACTGCATGAGATCTTCGCCTGATACTTTACCCAAATGGTAAGCATTCTTCTGTTTCTTTAGTTGTTCAATTACCTCGAGACGGTCGGTGGAAAACCCCAACAACAAATGCAGTTTGTACGCAATCTTACCGGGTAACATTTTTAAAAATCTTTCGAACACGGTTTGTTCTTTTTTTAAAGGACCCATCATCAAAAACAGAATATCATTGTCGAGATGGGGTATTACGTTTTTTAGAAACCAGGAAAAACCTTTTCGTTTTACGGGACGACCGGTAGAAACAATTACCCGTTTGTTGCAAACATCGATTCCATAATCGTTTTGCAATTTATCGACAATGGTCGGATCGAATGGAATATCGGCCAAATGATGATCGACGCCATTGTTGACGGTGAAAGTGGTTGTAGTATCAAATCCTCGTCGGAGGCATTCTTGACGCGTGAATTCGCTCACACAAACAGCTCCACTATATTTGCCAAGTCGGGGAACTAATTGTTTCTGAAAGAACGTTAAGGGATAGGTGATATCAAGTCCGTGATACGTAACTATAACCGGTATGTTGGTGAATCTTTGCAACCAAAGTGATGCAACACCCATTGACCCATCATTGAGATGAATGAGTTGAATGTTCGGATAGTTCCTCAACATATTTCGTACACGACGAGGCAACCTGAAAAACCACCATACTTTATTTTCGTCGCCTTTATAAGCAAGAATATGAACGCTATAGAATGCCGACAATCCCCTGATTAACTCATAACTTTGAGTTTCCATTCCCCCGACAAACGGCGGATATTTGTGTGTGATACACAGTACTTCTTTCTGCATTTATGCCGTTTTGTAGGATTTTTTGGTGATGATGATCAGGAAAACACCTGCCATTGCCAACCAGAACAATTGTCGTGAACGCCGCACGAGCGAGACGATCAACCATATTTCGTTGCTGTTGATCCCGATTACATCGAGCAATACTTTATTGCCATATTCCTCTACCCCGAGTTGACCGGGAATGATCGTTCCGAGCGATTTAAAAATAATAACGCCCATTTCCACCGAAACGGCGTCGATGAACGACACTTCCATGCCCAACGTTTTCAAAACAATAAAAAATTCGAGCGCTCCCAACATCCAGTGCAAAGCAATTAAAACGAAAGCGAGGGTAAATTTTGATTTGTTTGTTCTGAAATAACGGGCAGCAATGGTATTGGTTTCATAACACGATTCCACAATTTTGGGAGTAAGGAATGTCCATTTGGTTTTCTTGCGAATCTTCTCCACGGTTTTGCCGAAATACAGCTTTTCATCAAGAAAATACTTTGCTAAGAATAAACACAACGCCACCGCCATGACAATCATCACAAACAAAATAAATTGGTCTTTGTCTCCGAACTTTCCAAAAGTCAGGTAGATGATCGAAACCGTCATCAATAAAATAGTAGAGAACAAGTTGATCATCCGCATCAACAAAATCGAACTCACACCGTTTTCGGTCGGCAATCCCGATTTTGACAGAAATGAGATTTTGAACGTATCGCCGGCTATGATGCTTGTCGGGTTAAACACCCCAAGCATTTCTCCGACATGCCTGACGACAAAAACTTCGCCAATGGAAGTTTTTGTCCTTTCCTCGCCCATACATAACATCCATCCTATGGCCGAAAGAAGATAGGCAATGAATGAGGTAATAATGACCAGCACAAACATGGCCGGCGTTTCATGCAGATAGGTCTGTAAGGAATGGAAATCAATTTCGGAGATAAAGCGAGCAATCAGTAATAAAACCGATAGCAATAAAATGCCGATAATGTATTTCCAGTATTTCTTTATCCTTGTCATTCTGTTCTGTTAGAAGATAGTTATCCGCATCCATGCGACTGTCTTAAACTGCGAAATTTGTCGGATAAATCTCATTGGGCAGAATGGCCTCGTTGGTATAGGATGAATAATGATGCGTGGCCAGCGTTTCAAGATCGGTGAAATACTCGTTTACCAGATGATCCCAATTCAGTGTCGAAGCATATTCGACCCCGCGGGATTGCATTTTTTCTTTGAGAGGAAGATTGGTGAGTAGGGTTTTCATGTTTTCGACGTATTCAGCGGCGTTGCACGGTTCACACAGAAAGCCCGTTTCTCCGTTTTTTACCAACGCCTGCGAACCGCCGCCACGGGCAATGACCGGAACGCAACCGCATGCCATTGCTTCGACTACCACATTGCCGAACGTTTCCGATACGGAGGGAAAAACGAAAACATCGGAAGAAGCATAAACCTTTGCTAAATTTTCATGATCTAAAAATCCGAGAAAAAAGGCCTTTTTCATTCTTTTACGGGCTTCCTGTTCTGCAACCCCACTTCCTGCAATAATAAAATTTACGTCTAGTTGTTGGGCTTGCACTTCATCGTAAATGTTGAACAAGGTCTCCATGTTTTTTTCCCAAACCAATCGGGAAGCAAACAAAATATTGGGCTTGTCGTTTCCGGTAAGTTGACGGATGAAATTTTTATCTTTCTTTGAAGGATTAAAGATATCGACAGCTATTCCCCGCTGCCAAAGTTTGAGGTTATTTTCGGCAACGCCACATTCTTTGAGCTCTCTGATCATTTGCAACGTAGGTACATAAACCGTTTTGCAAAAATTGTAGAAACTCCGGTAAGCGTATTTTACAATCGTTTCTACTGGTTTTATAAGAAACGGCAATGATTTGAAATAATGTTTCATGTACGAAAGGAAGTTGGTATGGTAGATCGACAAGGTGGGGATATGATTTCTTTTGGCATAATACAATCCGAAAAAGCCCAGTGGCGACGGTGTTGCAATGTGAATAACGTCCGGATTGAAATCGGTAAGCTCTTTCGTGAGTTTATTACTGAAATAGGGTAGAGAAGCTTTATAGTTGGAATTGAAAGGCAAAACGAAGGAGGGAATTTCTACTATCCGGTGATTCATTTTTTCTTTTGGCGGCATCCCCGAGCAAAACATAAATTCAAATTTTTCTTCTGGAATATTGTCTATCAGATGATACATCGTTTTTATGGCACCATCATAGTCGCGCGTGAGAATGTCGGCAAAAAAAGCCACCCTTATTTTTCTGTGATTATGCATCCTCTGATGATTTAAAAAATAATGCTTTGAATGAAGATAATCTATTCCCTATCATGCTTTTGCATAAGGTTTTTTGATCCTTATCTATCTATCAAAATCGGTACAAAGAAAAGAAACTAATGTTACGAAATGTTTACAATTTAGTTAAGAAAATGTGAAGTAATTTTTCGGCATTGAAATCCGTAACAAAATGAAATAATTTTGATTACTTTTGGGAGATCCAGGCTATTTATCATATTGAATGATTGTCAATTATAAACATGACTGATTTTCAACCTCCAGTTAATTTACATGCATGCATACAGAGATCAAAAGCATCTTCCGGGATGAACCAAAAGTTGCTTCCTATCGACGAGTTATGTCGCTGTTTTACCAAAGTTCGGAGAATAAAATTTGAAGATACTTAGCGGATTCTGTGATTAAATTTTTAATCCTCAAATAGCCATTTTTATCTTTTTCTTTTACTGTGAATAATGCCGAAGAATTGGGTTCTAGTTCGAGTGAAGTGATTCCTTCCATTATAAAAGGGATATCAGAATTATTGGTAATTTCATACCTTTCCGCATCCCAATGTAATGTGAGCCACTGATTCGGTTAAAGAAATTCCAGCGGACTTTTGATGTTAGATTTGGCAATATCGGTTATATGTGTGTAGATTTCGGTGGTTTTAACCGAACTATGACCTAGAAGCTGCTGAATATACCTGACATCTGTTCCATTTTCGAGCAAATGGGTCGCAAAACTATGTCGCAGGATATGGGGCGATACGGGTTTTGTTATTCCGGCTTTTGCTGCAGCCGTTTTCACAATGGTTTGAACACTTTTCGCAGAATATATTCCTCCGTCCTGTCCTTCAAATAGATAGTTTTTCGGATGACAGGATTTGTAATAACTTCTCAAATCGGCCAATAAAGTTGGGGACAGCATTACCACCCGGTCTTTATTCCCTTTGGAGTGGCGGATATGAATCAACATGTTTTCCGAATCGATATCCGAAATTTTTAAATGAAGCAGCTCGTTCAAACGCAATCCGCAACCATATAGCAACTTGACGATGCAGGCATGTTTCGGATTGGCGATAGATTGTAACATTCGTTTCACTTCCGCACGGGTTAAGTATTTTGGTAATTCATGTTTTTTTCGGGATGGATATAGGTGTCTTATATTCAAACTTTTACCTACTACCGAGTTGTAAAATTTATCGATAGAAGCTACAATCATGCGCTGATAGGAACTGCTAATATGGTTTTTCCTTATTTTCCAGTAAACGTATTTTTCAATTTCATTTTCATTTAATTCGTCGGGTTGATCAAACCGCTTTTCCGCCACTTGCAGGAAACTCCTCACCGCACTGCTGTAATTTTCGATGGAACTGGCGCTGTACCTTTGAAGCGTAAGTTTCCGTTCAAAAGCTGCGATTAAATTTTCAATGTCCATTTTTTTCAGATTTAACCACAGCAAAATTAATCAAAACATTCGTAAATGCAAATATTATTAATAAAAAAATAATAGTTTATCACATTGATATCATGTAATTTATCATTCGATATCAAGCATAAAGTCGAAAGTGGTTTACGCATGTTTTAAATTTTGTATTTACGAATGTTGTATATTTATTGCGTAAATAAGACGTTGTGCGTCATGCTGGGAGACCGAATTGCATATAAACAACTACTGGCACAAGGTTGTCACTCAAAAAGATTAAGTTTGATAGAATCTAAAGGAAAATTGA
>Ga0116193_1001675_pt1 | contig 17876 bp, 17 predicted proteins | sample AD_UKC115_MetaG_FD_89892 | JGI IMG/M metagenome (GOLD analysis project Ga0116193, IMG submission 89892) | Active sludge microbial communities of municipal wastewater-treating anaerobic digesters from Hong Kong - AD_UKC115_MetaG | ecosystem: Engineered > Bioreactor > Anaerobic > Digestate... | reverse complement strand
TGCCGGCCTCTTCCAGCGTAGTCAGGATGCGGAACACGGTCGGCTTTGGCAGGCTGACCGCCTGCATGATCTCGGTCAGACTCACAGAGCGTTCGCTGTTGGCGACAAACTCCATCACCGACAGCGAGCGTAATGCCGCTGATCCTGCTTCGCGACTGTCGCGGTGCGCTTCATCCTGCTCTGACGACATCTTATGGTCCTAAGTTGCTTGACGCCGCATTATGCACAAACCAACCTTAACGCGAAAAAATGAAACTTGGAGATTCGTTTTCCGCGACGCTTACCAGGCCTGTCTGACGACCGCGCGCAAACTTCCACCATTCCAGATGACTTCACCACAAAGGTCAGCCATGACGAAAGCTACGAAGATCAAGTCCGCCCCGGCAACCAAGCGCCGGGCGCCGGCCAGCCCGAAAGTCGACCGCCGTGTCACACAAGGCAAGACGCGCATGACGCCGTCCGAGGCGTTCGTCGAGACGCTGCTCGCACAAGGTGTAACCGACGTCTTCGGCATCGTCGGGTCGGCGTACATGGATGCACTTGACCTTTTCCCGAGCGCCGGCATCCGCTTCATCTCGGTCGCGCATGAACAGGGCGCCGGCCACATGGCCGATGGCTACTCGCGCGTTTCCGGCCGCCACGGCGTGTGCATTGCCCAGAATGGCCCCGGCATTACCAACTTCGTCACCGCGACGGCCGCGGCCTACTGGGCGCATTCGCCGGTCGTCGTCATTACTCCCGAAACCGGATCAATGACCCTGGGCCTCGGCGGATTTCAGGAGACGGAGCAACTGCCGATCTTCTCCAAGATCACGAAGTTCCAGTCGCATGTCAACAACAAGCTGCGCATGGCAGAGCTCACCGCGCGCGCCTTTGACCGCGCTCACATCGAGCTTGGCCCGACGCAGCTCAACATCCCGCGTGACTACTTTTACGGTGACGGCGAATACGAAATCCCCAAGCCGATCGTCGTGGAACGCGGCGTCGGCGGAGAGAAGGCGCTGGATGACGCAGCCGAGCTCTTGTCCAGGGCCAAGTTCCCGGTGATCCTCGCAGGCGGCGGCGTCATCATGGCGAACGGCACAGACGCAGCGGTAAAGCTCGCCGAGCTGCTCGACGCACCGGTCTGCAACAGCTACCTGCATAACGACAGTTTCCCTGCCGGGCATCGTCTATGGTGTGGTCCGCTCGGCTATCAGGGTTCGAAAGCCGCAATGAAGCTGATCAGCAAGGCGGACGTGGTGCTCGCGCTGGGTACACGGCTTGGGCCGTTCGGCACGCTGCCGCAGCATGGTCTCGACTACTGGCCAAAGAACGCCAAGATCATCCAGATTGATGCCGATGCCAAGATGCTTGGCCTCGTCAAAAAGATCTCGGTCGGCATTTGCGGAGATGCCCGAGCCGCGGCGCTGGCTCTCGTCGCCCGGCTGAAGGGCAAATCGCTCGCCTGCCACGGCAACCGCGATGCCCGACTTGCAACTGTGGCGAAAGAGAAAAAGGCTTGGGAGAAGGAGCTTGACGGCTGGTCGCACGAGCGCGACGCCTACTCGCTGGAGGTCTCGGCGGCATCAAAGTACATGCACCCGCGACAGATGCTGCGCGAGCTGGAGAAGGCAATGCCTGCCCGCGCCATGGTCTCCACCGATATCGGCAATATCTGCTCGGTATCGAACAGTTACCTGCGCTTCAACGAACCACGCTCGATGTTCGCTGCGATGAGTTTCGGCAACTGCGGCTACGCTTTCCCCACCATCATCGGCGCCAAGCTGGCCGCCCCGGATCGGCCGGCGATTGCCTACGTCGGTGACGGCGCCTGGGGCATTAGCTTCAATGAAATCCAGACCTGTGTGCGCGAGAACATCCCTGTCACTGCCGTGGTGTTCAACAACGGTCAGTGGGGCGCTGAAAAGAAAAATCACGTCGATTTTTACAACCGCCGCTACCTCGGCGTGGCGCTCGACAACCAGCCGCACTGGGCCAACGTGGCAGTAGCAATGGGTGCCGAGGGGCTGCGTATCGACGAACTGTCCGATGTCGGCCCGGCATTGCGCGAGGCTTGCGCGGCACAGATGCGCGGCAAGACCACCATTCTTGAAGTGATGGTGACCAAGGAGCTGGGTGACCCGTTCCGACGTGACGCGTTGGCGCTGCCGACGCGCTTCCTGCAAAAGTACAAGCACACCGAGATCAAGCGCTAGCGCCGCTATGGCAGTCGGCGGACGCGGCCTGGAGGGGCCGCGCCCGCTGCGCAGCGATTTGAACAATGCCGGGAGGGATTGCGCCAATGACGGCATCATCGCGGTCAGCTAGTATCAGGATTGCGACGTTGCTGTGGCCTGAGCTTGTTGGTTGGCTGGCGCGATAGCGCCGCCAGGTCGTTTCACACGAGGAGGTAGTTGTGTCCCGTCTGTTGTATGTCGCGCGATCCATCTCTGCCACGCTGGCAGGCGTAGCGCTGGTCGGCTTGAGTTTTTCACAAGCTGCACTGGCACAAGCCCAGAGCTGGCCGGTCAAGCCGGTCCGGCTGATCAATCCTTTCCCCGCTGGTGGTGGCACCGATACCTTTGCCCGACCGTTGTCGGCGCAGCTGTCGAAGCAGACCGGCCAGCAGTTCATCGTTGAGAATATTGGCGGTGCTGGCGGCACTGTCGGCGCCGCGCAGGCCGCGCGTGCGGCGCCGGACGGCTACACCTTCCTGATTGGCGCCGTACATCACAGCATTGCGCCTTCGATTTACCCGAAGCTGTCCTACGACATCGAGAAAGACTTTGTGCCGGTCACGCTGCTGGCGATCATGCCTTTCGTCATCGCGACGCAGCCGAACAAGCTGCCCAACGTGAAGACGGTCAAGGATCTGGTCGACTACGCCAAGGCCAATCCTGGCAAGCTCAATTTCGGCTCGCCCGGCTCCGGCACCTCGCAACACCTCACGGGTGAGCTGTTCAAGCTTGGCCAGCGCATCGACAAGGTGCACGTGCCCTACAAAGGCATGGGCCCGGCGATGCAGGATTTTCTCGGCGGCTCGCTGGATGTGCTGATCGATGGCATGAGCGCCACGGCCGCGCAGATCCGCTCGGGCAAGGCGCGCCCGCTCGCGCTGATGGCGGTGCAACGCTCGCCGCAATACCCCGACATTCCAACGCTCGCCGAGCTCGGTTATCCGAACAGCGAAGTCTCGCAGTGGTATGCGGTCTGGGCGGTCAAGGGCACTCCGCCTGACATCGTGGACAAAATGTACAGGGAAATCGTCAAGGCGCTGGACGACCCGGCCATCAAGACCAACTGGGCAAACGCAGCGGCCGACGCCGGTGGCATGCCGCCGGCGGAGTTCGGCAAGTTCGTTAAGGCTGAGATGGAGCGCTGGGCGAAGGTGGCGAAGGCCTCCGGCGCCAAAGTGGACAACTAGGCCGTGACGCAGTCGCCTGAAGCGTCGGTCATTGCCGCGCTGGTCACCAGGGCACGGGCCGCACAGGCCATCGCTGACGGCTATGACCAGGCGGGCACTGACCGCCTCGTCGCGGCGGCCGCGTGGGCGATCTTGGAGCCTCGCCGCAACCGGGCGCTCGCCGAGCTTGCCGTGCGCGACACTGGCCTCGGCAATGTGCCCGACAAGATTCAGAAGAATCATCGCAAGACACTCGGGCTGATCCGCGACTTGCACGGCGCCCGCTCGGTCGGCTTGATCTCCGAGGACGCGGCGCTTGGAGTCACCGAGATCGCGCGGCCTGCGGGTGTGGTCGGCGCCATTACGCCGTCGACCAACCCGGGCGCAACGCCGGCCAACATGATCATCAACGCCATGAAGGGCCGCAACGCCATCATCCTGGCGCCATCGCCGAAGGGCTATTCCACGGCAGCACTTTTGCTCAGCTACGTGCATGAAGAATTCGACCGCATCGGTGCGCCGCGCGATCTGGTGCAGTTGCTGCCGGCGCCAGTCAACAAAGCGTTGACCAACGAACTGTTGAAACAGGTCGATCTGGTGGTTGCCACCGGCTCGCAGGCGAATATCAAGGCGGCCTACTCGAGTGGCACTCCCGCGTTCGGCGTCGGTGCCGGCAACGTGTCGGTGATCGTGCACGCCAGCGCCGATCTTGCGGCGGCTGCCGAACGCATCGTGCGCTCCAAAACCTTCGACAACGCCACCAGCTGCTCCAGCGAAAACAGCGTGGTGATCGAGGCGTCGGTCTATCAGTTAATGCTGGCGGCGCTGGCCACGCAGGGTTGCGTGTTGCTCGACGGCACTGAAAAAGCACAACTGCAGGCGGCGCTCTTCCCCGGCGGCAAGCTTTCCGGCGACCTGACCGCGAAGACTGCTGGCGAAATCGCGCAGGCGGCCGGCATCGTGCGTGCGGCCAACGCCCGCGTGCTGATGGTCGAGGAAGGCGGTGTCGGCCCGGAATTTCCGTTCTCCGGCGAGAAGCTGTCACCGGTCCTCACCGTCTATCGCGCCGACAATTTCAACGCTGCGGCGGCGCAGGTGGCAGCGATCTACAGCCATCAGGGCGCTGGCCACTCGGTCGGGCTGCACGCGGCGCCGGAAGCGGCCGACGCGCTGGCACTGCAGCTGGGCCTCGCTCTGCCGGTCGCCCGCGTGATCGTCAATCAGGCGCACTGCATCGCCACCGGCGGCAGTTTTGACAACGGACTCCCGTTCTCGCTGTCGATGGGGTGCGGCACTTGGGGTGGCAACAGTTTTTCCGAGAACCTCGGCTACCGGCACTTCCTGAACATCACCCGCGTCGCGCGTCCGATTGCGCCGCGCGAAGCCAACGTTGACGACCTGCTCGGCGCCTATCTGGCAGAAACTGGTCGCGACACATCGACTTTATCGCTGAAGGCTTGATTTCGCTTGGCTTAGAGGCCGAAAAGGTCAAAAGTCGACTAACGGCAAAAAATTGTACCGAGCCCAATTAAAATGAGCGTCTACGGCCAAAGCTGCCTGACGTCTTACGGCCATTTCTCTGAAGGCCTGAAGTGACCCCACCGACTAGCACTGCACTCGCCCCGTCCTCCCGTACCGCACCTGCCGGCAGCACCCTCGCCGACGTGTTTACGCAGCATCAGCTCGCGCAGCCGGATGCGCCTCTGTTGTTGGCGCCGGAGACTGGGCGCCGCCTGAGCTACTGCGGGCTCGGCGCCGAAGTGGTGGCGCTGCACGCGCACCTGACCGCACACGGCATTGGTGCCAATTCACACGTCGGCTTTCTGCTTCCCAATGGCCTGGCGACCAGTGCGCTCTTCCTCGCCACCATGATTGCAGGACGCGTGACGGTGCCGCTCAACCTGTTGTCGCAGGCCGCGCAGCTCGCTTATGTGCTGGGCCACAGCGGCGTCCGCTGCGTGTTCGTCTCGGCCGAGTATGAGGCAACGCTGGCCGCAGCCATTGCGCTGCTGGGCAGCGAAGCAGTGGGCGGCACACCGCCCGACATCGTCGTGTTGCGCATTGATGTCGATACGCCACTCGCGGCGCAGTTACCCGCAGCGCCACAGGGTGCGCCGCTCCCGGCCCCCGAGGCGGACTGGCCCGCGCTGCTGATGTACACGTCCGGCACTACCGGCCAGCCCAAAGGTGCCCTGCTGACCCATCGCAACCTGCTGCACGCCGCGCGCACCGTCGCGGCCTGGCATGGCCTCTCGTCCAGCGACCGGGTGCTATCGTCGCTGCCGCTGTATCACATCAACGGCCAGTGCATCGCCACGCTCTCACCATTCGTCAGCGGCGGCAGCATCGTCGCACCACACCGATTCTCGGCGTCGGCGTGGTGGGGCTGGGTCGACGCCTGGCGGCCCACGTGGATCAACGTGGTGCCGACCATCATCGCCTATCTGCTCAACGCCCCGTCAGAAGGCAACGCGGGCGAGCCCGCGCGACCGTTCATCCGCTTCGCCCGCTCGGCCTCCGCACCACTGCCCCCCGATCAGCACCGCGCGTTTGAACAGCGTTTTGGCATCGGCGTGATCGAGGCGATGGGCATGACCGAGTGCGCCTCGGTGGTGTTTTGCAATCCGCAGGATGCGGGTCGACGCAAGTACGGCACGCCGGGCCTGCCGTGCGGTGTGGAGGCGCGCGTAGTCGCCGTCGAAAGCGGTGACGTATTGCCGGACGGTGCCACCGGTGAGCTGCAACTGCGCGGTGACAACGTGATGGCGGGCTACTGGCACGCGCCGGAGAAAACGGCGGAGGCGCTAACAGCCGACAGCTGGTTGCGCACCGGCGATCTGGGGCACCGTGACGGCGATGGCTTTTACTTCGTCACCGGCCGCATCAAGGAGCTCATCATCAAGGGCGGCGAAAACATCGCCCCGCGCGAGATTGATGAGGCGCTGCTCGCGCACCCCGCTGTGCTGGAGGCGGCGGCGGTTGGCATCCCGGACAAAAATTACGGTCAGGACATACTCGCCGCCGTCGTGCTCAAGCCCGGCGCCAGCGCCGACGAGGCAGCACTGCGCGAGCATTGCCTGACCCAGCTCGGCCGCTACAAGACGCCTGCCGTGTTCCGCTTCGTCGAGGAATTGCCTAAAGGCCCGTCGGGCAAAGTGCAGCGGCTGAAGTTGCTGGACTAGGGCGTGTTAACACGCCCTAGTGTTGCCACGATAATCCCAACGATGTGTATAGTCACTTTCCGCTGGTCGCCCGGAGCCGAGGAGCCGCTGCTGCTCGCCGCCAATCGCGACGAGTTCTACGAGCGGCCCACCGAGCGCATGCACTGGTGGCCTGGCGACAAGGTGCTGGCGGGGCGTGATCTGCGCAGTGGCGGCGCGTGGCTTGGTGTCACCCGGCACGGCCGCTTTGCGATGGTGACCAACATCCGAAATCCTGCCTTGCGGCGGCAAAACGCACCGTCGCGCGGGGAGCTGGTCAAGCGCTTTCTGGAAGGCACCGAGTCAGCAGAAGCCTTCCTTGCCGCGACGCTGGCGATAGCCAACAACTATGAAGGTTTCAACCTGCTGTGCGGCGAGCTGGCGGGTTCTGCACCCTCGCTGTGGTTCGCCAATTCGCAGGAGCATGGCGCACAGGCGATCGCAGCGGGAATCCATGGTTTCTCCAACGCATCGCTGGATACCCCGTGGCCAAAGCTTGCGCGTATCAAGCAAGGCTTGCGGCATGCCCTTGCCGAGCACGAACCAGCCCGGCGCGATGAACGCCTGCAACGGCTGCTGCGTAACGTCACGCCAACGCCCGACGCCGCATTGCCGAACACGGGCGTGCCGCTCGACGTGGAGCGCATGCTTGGCAGCATCTTCATCCAGAGCGGCCATTACGGCACGCGTGCGTCGACCGTATTGCGCGTCAGCGCCAATCAGGTAACGGTCAGCGAGGCAGGCTTTTCGGCGCGCGGTGAGGCGCAAGATCGCCTCGCCTTTGCCTTCAGCCTTGAGTCCCGATAGCCCGGAGCGTTGTCAGCGTACAACACTGCCGGTCAGTAAACCAGCGCCGCCGCGTTGAGCATGCCAACCGCCAGCGATACGGCGGCCAGGAAGGTGGCCTTGGCCACGTTGCCGCCTTCTATCGAGGCAGTCAGCCCCGGCATCAACATTCGGGCGAAGACGAACACGACCAGCTGCACCACCGTGGCCAGCACCGCAAACAGCACAAGATCAACGAGATTGACGGCGTTGGCTACGGTGCTCGCCAGCGGCAAGGCAAAGCCGATCAATGCGCCAGAAAGCGAAATGGCAGCGGCGGTATTGCCGTCACGAATGAGTGCGATCTCGTTGTACGGCGTCACCTTGGTATAGATCAGCGTAAACGCAACCAGCAGCACCAGCGCAACGGCGAAATAGATCAGGAAGTCATCAAAGTAGCGGATCGATTCATTGAGCGTGTAGGTCATCTCTAGCCCCTGGGATATTGCGGTCGGCGACGGTTAATCGAAGTAATGCGGCACGAACCGCGAGGTATTCATCGTGATTTCAGTGGCGTCTTCGCGCAGGCCGATGCCGGCTGGTGAATCACCAACGATCCAGCTGCCGATGGTGACGAAGTTACCCTCGAAGCTCGGGATCGGCGTGTAGCGCTGGTAGACGTAGCCTTCCTCGCCGTAGGTGCCGTCGGCGCGGATCACCTCGCCACCTTTGTAAATCTCGACGTTGGCACCTTCCCGCGACAGCAGCGGCTTCTTCACGTAGTCGCCGAGCACCTTGTGGCGCTGAAAACTCGCCTCCAGCAGCAGCGGATGGTTCGGGTAAAGCTCCCACAAAATCGGCAGCAGTCCCTTGTTGGCCAGTGTCATCTTCCACGCCGGCTCAATGATGCGCATGTTGGTCTTGCGGATATTGTTGCCAAACTCATCGGCCAGCAGCCATTCCCACGGGTAAAGCTTGAACAGCGTTTCGATGCGCTGGTTGTCCATATCGACGAAGGCAAGATCGCCTTCGCTCCAGCCGATTTCCTCCACTGCGATCCACGGCGCCTGTACGCCTGCCTGAATGGCGGTGTCGCGCAGGTAGTCGAGATTACCGCCGTCCTCTTCGCTGTCGCCAACGCAGGTGAAATGCACATGTCCGTAGCCGTGCTCGCTCTTGAGCCATTTCCATTGCTCGATCAGCGCCTCATGCAGGCTGTTGAACTGGTCCGCGTTCGACCCGAGCTTCGACTTCACATCCTCCAGCCAGTGCCACTGCGCGACGCTGGCCTCGATCAGCGAGGTCGGGGTGTCGGCGTTGAATTCGAGCAATTTGGGCGGGCCATTGCCGTCCCACGCCAGATCGAAGCGCCCAAACAGCGATGGGTGATCGTTGTCCCAGCTTTCGCGAATCAGCGCCCATGCCGATTCGGGAATCGCGAGCTCCTTGAAGCGTTCTTTCTCGATGATGTGCTCGGCAGCCGCCATGCACATGTCGTAGAGCTCTTTTGTGGCCTTCTCAAGATCCTCAATTTCGCGGCGGGTGAAGTGATAGCAGACGCCTTCGTCCCAGTAGAGGCCGTCGATCGAGTGAAAACTGAAGCCCGCGTCCTCGCAGCGCTTCTGCCAGTTATCGCGCTTGGCTACGTGTTGGCGTCGCATCTAGCCCCCCGACGAGTGCGATGACGACGACGAGCTGCCGCCGTGCCGGGACGCCGATGCGCCAAAGCCGCCACGTGACGGCGTCGACGAGACGGTGCCCGAAGAGCGCGAACCGGGCCGTGATGTCGGGCTGTAGCCGGTGCTGCTTCCGGTGCGCGAGTAGTAGCGCGGGCCGTAGAAGCTGCTGCTGCCCGTTGCCGAGCGCTGCGCCGGAATTTCCTCACAATCGCCCGGATTGCCCCAGTCCGCCTTGCACGCCTCCATGTTGGCGTAGACGTCGCGATTGACGCGCTCGTTGCTCTCCAGATTGCCGCAGCCCGCCAAGCCACCAAAGCCTGCTGCGCTGATCAGCACCAGGGTGAGGTGTACGCTGCGCTTGCGGGCAAAGGCAGCGGGCGGCAATGCTCCGGCCGCTGTCACGGGCGTCGCTTGCGGCTCAAGCCGCTCGCCCAGCGTTACTCTGCTTTCGTCATCCACCGCGTCACCTACCCCAAAATCCGGTCACTGAGACCGTTCTGTCGGGTGTTTTACGCGGGCGCTGCTAGCGTGTCAACGCGGGTTGACCGCCGCTCATTCAGTGCACGACAGAAGGCCGCAGGAAGCGGATCATGGTGCCATCGCGCAGGCAAATTTCGCCGTCACCGGCCAGCCTGGCGCCCTCAAAGTCGCGCTGCAACAGCAGCAACTCCTGATCCTCACGGGTGCCCTCAACGAGCACGTCGTCTGGCCGCGTGTATTCGTCTGGCGCATGCAGATAGTCCGCCGTAAACACCGCGTCGTCGACCTGGACAAACTGCGCCTCGTTCATCGCTGCGGTCAGCGAATCGAACATTGGCGTATTGGCCGGGGACTGGGTTGGGCTGGTCATCGTTTGCATCATGCTCTCCGTAGTACAAACATTGGGCCTTTGCACGATCATTTCAAGCAAGTAACGAGCCTGAGTGTTGCTGCGATGACACAGCGGCTGTCCGACCGGACCGACGATCGGCGATGCACCTGGGTTTGCATGACAATCCACGCTTCTCACCGCCCGCACCAACCAGCGCACCGATGATCGATCTCTACTACTGGACCACGCCAAACGGCCACAAGATCACCATGTTCCTGGAGGAGGCGAAGATGAAATATCGCGTCATCCCGGTGAACATCGGTAAAGGCGAGCAGTTTGACCCGGCGTTTCTGAAGGTGTCGCCCAACAACCGTATCCCGGCCATCGTTGATCACAAGCCAGCGCAGCCGGAGCCGAAACCGGCACGCGGCAAGCTGGCGCCGCCAGACGAGCCCTTCATGCTGTTCGAGAGCGGCGCGATCCTGCTTTATCTCGCCGACAAGTCGAAGAAATTCCTCGACCGCAAGTCGCCCTACTGGCGCAAGGAGGCCATCCAGTGGCTGTTCTGGCAGATGGGCGGGCTGGGGCCGATGGCCGGGCAGAACCATCACTTTGGGACTTACGCGCCCGAGAAACTGCCGTACGCAATCAATCGCTATGTCAACGAGACGGCGCGACTGTATGCGGTGATGGACAAACGCCTGGCGGACCGCGAGTATCTCGCCGGCGAATATTCCATCGCCGACATGGCCTGCTACCCGTGGGTGGTGCCGCACGAGCGGCAGCAGATGAATCTCGACGACTTTCCGAATCTCAAGCGCTGGTTCGAAGCAATCAAGGCACGGCCCGCCACGATACGCGCCTATCAAATCGCGAAAGACATGAACACCACGCCCGCCGCGCAGGCCAGTGACGAAGCGCGGCGCTTATTGTTCGGAATTCAGAAGAAGTAGCGTCCCATCGCGGCGCCAATCGGAACGAGCGCGGCTGCCGCGCGACGCGTCTGGTGAGGCGATCCAGCGATCAGCTTTCGATTGAAAGCCTTGATTTATCTGGGCTCGCGCCGTCAATGTGGCAAATATCGACTTGGAGCCATTTACTGGCCCGCGCCCATGCCTGATGGGCTTTTCAATGAAAAGATGCCAGCTTCAGTCCGCGCGCAGCATGGCGACACGGGCAATCTGCTCCGCCGCGTTGGCCAGCAGTTCCGGCGCCCGGATGACGGCCTGATCGAGCGCCATCGGGCCGGGGACGATGGAGAAGCAGCCGCCATTGAAGGTTTCGTTCAGCACCGCCAGCGCCGTCGCGTCGACCCCGCCACTGATCAGTGTGGCCTTTAGCGCCGCGTTGCCGTGCTGTCGGGCAATCTGCGCGGCGGCGAACGGCGTCTTGCCCAGCAGCGTTTGCGTATCGCTACGGCCCTCGCCGGTGATCAACCAGTCGGCCCCCTTGCAGGCGTCGGCAAGCCCGACCATGCGGGCTACCGTTTGCGCCCCGGATTCAAATGTGGCGCCCAGCAGTTGCAGCGCGTAGCCGAGGCCACCTGCCGCGCCGGCGCCGGGCCTGTCCTTGGCGCGCCGTTGCAATGCCGCCTCCAGGCGGTCGGCGTAGGCATCGATCACCGCGTCAAGCTTGCCGATGTCGTGCTGCGCCACGCCCTTCTGCGGCCCGAAAATGGCGGTCGCCCCGCGTTCGCCGGTGAGTGGGTTGTTGACGTCGGAGAGCAGGGTGATCTCGCAATCGGCCAACCGCGCGTCGAGGCCGGTGACGTCCACCGAGATCAGCTTGGCCAAACCGTTCGGGCTGGGCGCAGTATCGCGCCGGAAGGTGCCGGTGAACTTCACACCCAGCGCCGCCAGCAGGCCCGCGCCGCCGTCATTGGTGCTGGTACCGCCCAGTCCGACGAAGAAGTGCCGGATACCCTCCGCAAGCAGCAGCCGGACCAGCTCACCGACGCCGTACGTTGAACGCTCGCCCACCGGCACCGCCATGTTGTGCGCGTCCTCTATGCCAACGATCTGCGCCACCTCAATGACGGCAGCCTCATAAATGCCGTGCTTGATCAGCGCGTAGGCGGCCTCGGCCGACTGCCCAGCGGCGTTCTTTACCAGCGCCTGCTTGCGTCGCGCACTGCCACTGGCACTTTGCGCGGTCAACACTGCGTCCAGCGTGCCCTCGCCGCCGTCTGCCATGGGACGCTTGACGATCTCTGCATCTGGCAACACGCGGTGCAACCCGCTTTCAACGGCGGCACAAACACGCTCGGCTGACAGCGAGCCTTTGAACGAATCCGGCGCAAGAACGATCTTCATGGCGGGCAATTGTCGCGACTGTGGCTGTCGGTAGTAGCGGTGCCGATCACGCTTCGTCCAGCGATGAGCCATGTGTCGCCCGGCGCAACCGGTCATTGACGGCATCCCATTCCGGGGTCTCCGGTGGCGTCTCCACGATCAGCGTGCCGTAGCGCTCCTGGTCAAGCTGCCGAAGCAGCGCGTAAAGTTCGTATTCCCAGGTTTGCGCATCCGCAGCGAGGCGAATCGTGCGTAGCCGTTCCATGGGTTCGGCATCGAACGAGTGCGTGATCACGCACCGCATCGGCTGCGCTGCCTTGGCGTTACGAAACGCGCGCAATTGCATCCGCAGTCGCGGCTCCGCCAGCATCAGCGTCTGCGTACGTGGCGCATAGTGCGACGCCAGTGCGCCGGACACACGCGGCACATCGCCCGTTGCGCTGCCCAACGGCGCCCCGAGCACACGCTCAATGTCACCGGTGCGCACCCGACCGGGTCGCAACACGCGGGGCTGCGGCCCGCTGACATCGACGATGGTGGATTCCACGCCAACTTCGCTGGCGCCGCCGTCAAGTACCAGCAGCGCTTGCTGTGGAAATTCCTCTGCGACATGCTGCGCCGTCGTCGGGCTCACCTGGCCAAACTGATTGGCGGACGGTGCCGCCACGCCAGCCGGCGCCGAGCCATCGCCGGCGAACTCACGCAGCAGCGATTGCGCCGCCGGGTGCGACGGCACGCGCAATCCAACAGTGTCCTGCCCGCCAGTGACGGCATCAAGCACATGCGATGCGCGCTTGACAATCAGCGTCATCGGCCCCGGCCAGAAGGCGGCAGCGAGCTTTGCTGCGGCGTCCGGCCACTCCGCTGCCCACGCCTTTGCCGCATCGGCGGACGTCACATGCACAATCAGCGGATGGTCCGCTGGTCGCCCTTTGGCAGCAAATATCCGGGCAACCGCGGTAGCGTCGCTGGCGTCGGCGGCGAGGCCGTACACCGTCTCGGTCGGCAGGCCAATCAATTCGCCGCTGCGCAGCCGCTGCACCGCTCGTGACACGTTGTCCGGCGTGGCGGCAACAATTTCTGGTGTCTGGGCTGGCTTCATGCTGGCGCTCACTGGTAAAGACTCGCTTCACCCGGCGGGCGCGTCTTGAAGCGCTTGTGGGTCCAGAGATATTGCGGAATGTTTTCGCGAACGCGGTCTTCGATAAACGCATTCACGCGCCGCGCATCGGCGACGTCGTCACCCGACGGAAAGTTGTCAAAGGCGGGGTAAAAGCGCACGTCGTAGCCAGCGCCGTTGCCTCGCTGGGTGGCAATCACCGGCACCACCGCGGCACCGGTCAGCTTGGCCAGACGCGACACGCCCGTAATCGTCGCCGCGTTGACGCCGAAGAACGGAACGAACACCGAATCGCGCAAACCAAAATCCATATCGGGCAGATAGTAGAACGGAAGTCCTTCCCGCATCGCACGAACGATCGGCTTGACCCCCTCTGTACGGGCCATGATCTTGGACTGGCTGAAGCGCGTCCGGCCCGCGAGGAACATGCGGTCGATGTCCGGATTGCTCTGCTCGCTGTAGAGCGAACAGCCCGAGGTATCCACCGAAATGCGGATGGCGCAGGCGTCGAGCCCGATGAAGTGCGGGCAGAGCCAGATCACGGGCCGTTGCTGCTCGCCCTCGCGAAAGCGCCGCCACTGCTGCTCGTCGTGCAGCGTCACGTACTCGCGAATTCGCTCGCCACTGGCGTTCCACAGAAAGCCATGCTCCAGCGCCGCCTGCATGTAGGCGCGGAAGTGCCCGCGCGCGATCGCTTCACGTTCGCCCTCGGACTTCTCCGGGAAACACAGCCGCAGATTGGTCAGCGCGACCCGGCGCCGTGACTTCGCCAGCCACCAGCCCACGGTCGATAGCGGCCCGCTGATTGCCGCGATCAGCCGCAGCGGCACCAGGGCGAGCAGTTTGCTGCCGATGAGCGTGACGAAACCAGCGACGGTCATGCTGGCTCCCCCGTCCCGGCGTGCGCCTTGTAGCGGTTGTAGCTCCAAAGAAACTGCTCCGGCGCCAGCGCAATCGCGGCTTCGACGGCGGCGTTGAGTTCGGTGGCTGCCGCCACGGCGTCGTCACTGAACGGCGCCAGCGGCGTGAAGACCAGCCGATAGCCCGCAGCGTCGCGCAGGCGGACGCAACCGGTCATCACCACCAGCGCACCGGTGGTCTTCGCGAGCTTTTGCGCCAGCGTCATGGTGTAGGCCGGGCGCCCGAAGAATGGCGCCCAGACGCCTTCGCCGCCCTTCGCCGGATCGGGCACCTGATCGGGCAGCAGGCCTATCGCATCGCCGCGCCGCAACGCCTTGAGCATGGCGCGAATACCGCTCATCTCGGCCGGCTCGGACTTGATCTGCATGCGGTCTCGCCCGGCGCGCATCATCGGCTCAGCCCACGCCACACGCGGTGGGCGGAACATCACGGTCAGCGGCATTTGCGAGCCGATGTAGAGCGAAGCGACCTCGAAGGTCGCCATATGCGGCGACAGGAATACCACGCCACGCCTGGCCTCATGCGCAGCCAGTATCGCGTCCCAGCCATCAACAATTTTGATACGGGACAGCACTACTGCATCCGGCGTGCGCCAGAGTCCCGCCGTCTCTACCGCCATGCGGCCAATGCTCGCCGCGGCCTGGGTAAGCGTGACGCGCTCCGCGTAGCCCGCCTGCGTGAGGTAGGTGCGCAGCCGGTTGCGCATGCCCCCCGAGAGCAGCATCAGCCGCCCCAGCGCGCCGCCGATGCGCGACTGCGTGGCGAGCGGGCGCCGCGCCAGCCAGCCGGCCAGCGCAGAGGCGATGCTTGAGAAAAAGGTGGACAAAGCGCGTTTTCGTTGTTGTTCGCTCGCTATGCGGGTGGGCGTCCGGGCGTCCGCCTGCAAGCTGCAATACAATTCTAGGTGGCGTCCGCTGAGTTATTCGACTACTTGCGGAGTGGGCGCTGGTGGCCTTGGCGCCGCGCGACCGTTCCGCTAAAGCGTCGCCGCTCGTGAAACCGCAGGAATCACCGGCTCGCCACAGTCGAACCGGTGTGATTTTTCAGACAAAGGTTTACTCATGAGCGACTACCTCTTCACCTCCGAATCGGTCTCCGAAGGTCACCCGGACAAGGTGGCGGACCAGATTTCGGACGCCATCCTCGACGCCATTTTCAAGCAAGACCCGCGCTCGCGCGTCGCTGCCGAAACGCTCACCAACACCGGCCTCGTGGTGCTCGCCGGCGAGATCACCACCAATGCGCACGTCGACTACATCCAGGTCGCACGCGACACCATCAAGCGCATCGGCTACGACAACACCGAGTACGGCATCGACTACAAGGGCTGCGCGGTGCTGGTGGCCTACGACAAGCAGTCGAACGACATCGCGCAGGGCGTCGATCACGCGAGTGACGACCATCTCAACACCGGCGCCGGCGATCAGGGCCTGATGTTCGGCTACGCCTGCGACGAAACGCCGGTATTCATGCCGGCGCCGATTTACTACGCGCACCGCCTGGTCGAGCGGCAGGCGATGCTGCGCAAGGATGGGCGCCTGCCCTTCCTGCGCCCGGATGCAAAATCGCAGGTCACCATGCGCTACGTGGACGGCAAGCCGCATTCGATCGACACCGTGGTGCTCTCCACTCAGCACAGCCCCGACCAGAGCGAATCGCCGACCAAGCTGAAAGCCAGCTTCTACGAAGCCGTGATCGAGGAGATCATCAAGCCGGTGCTGCCGAAGGAATGGCTGCAGAACACGCGCTATCTGGTCAACCCGACCGGCCGCTTCGTCATCGGCGGCCCGCAGGGTGACTGCGGCCTCACTGGCCGCAAAATCATCGTTGACACCTACGGCGGCGCCTGCCCGCATGGTGGCGGCGCCTTCTCCGGCAAGGACCCATCCAAGGTGGATCGCTCGGCCGCCTACGCCGCGCGCTACGTGGCGAAAAACGTGGTTGCGGCTGGCCTGGCCAAGCAATGCCAGGTGCAGGTGGCCTACGCCATCGGCGTCGCGAAGCCCATGAACGTGACGGTGTACACCGAGGGCACCGGCGTGATCTCCGACGAGAAGATCGCCGCGCTGGTCAACGAGCATTTCGATCTGCGGCCGAAGGGCATTATCCAGATGCTCAACCTGCTGCGCCCGATCTACGAAAAGACCGCCGCCTACGGCCACTTCGGCCGCGACGAGCCGGAGTTCACCTGGGAAGCGACGGACAAAGCCCAGGCGCTGCGGAGCGCAGCTGGGCTCAAGTAGCTCGCAATTTGCGCGGCAACAAAAAAGGACGCTCACGCGTCCTTTTTTTCGTTACCCCGTAGCCTCGATGCAGTGAAACGGAATCGAGGCATTTATTCATCGAGCCAAGGTAATCCTCGATTCCACTTCGTTGCATCGAGGCTACAGAACAAGTCCTGCTACACGTTAAACAGGAAGTTCAACACGTCGCCATCCTGCACCACATACTCCTTGCCTTCAGCGCGCATCTTGCCTGCCTCTTTGGCGCCTTGCTCTCCCTTGTACTGGATGAAATCGGCGAAGCTGATGGTCTGGGCGCGGATGAAGCCCTTCTCGAAATCGGTGTGGATCACACCGGCCGCCTGCGGTGCCGTGTCGCCCTTGTGGATGGTCCAGGCACGCACTTCTTTCACGCCAGCCGTGAAGTAAGTCTGTAGCCCAAGCAAGTCGTAACCTGCGCGGATGACGCGATTGAGGCCCGGCTCTTCGAGGCCGAGGTCTTTCAAAAACTCCATCTTGTCGGCGTCATCCATGTCGCCGATCTCGGCTTCCATGTTGGCGCAGACGGCCACGACCGGCGCCTTTTCAGTCGCAGCGTAGGCAACCACGGCCTGATAGTGCTTGTTGTGCGCAAGGTCGTTGGCGTCGGCCACGTTCGCCACGTACATCGTCGGCTTCGCGGTGATCAGCGTGAGCTGTTTGAGCACCGCTTTCTCTTCCGCATAGAAGTCAATCGAGCGCACCGCCTTGCCCTGATCGAGCACCTTCTGGCACTTCTCCAGCACGCCCATCATGCGCTGCGCTTCCTTGTCGCCGCCGGCGCGCGCGAGCTTGCTGTACTTGAGGATTGCCTTCTCAACGGTGGCCAGATCGGCCAGCGCCAGCTCGGTGTTGATCACCTCGATGTCATCAATCGGCGAGACCTTGCCCGCCACATGCACCACGTTGTCGTCCTCGAAACAGCGCACCACGTGGGCCGTGGCGTCGCAGGTGCGGATATTGGCGAGAAACTGGTTGCCCAGGCCTTCGCCCTTTGACGCGCCCTTCACCAGACCGGCGATGTCTACAAACTCCACCGTGGCCGGCACCACCTTCTGCGGCTTCACGATCTCTGCCAGCTGATTGAGCCGCTGGTCTGGCACCTCAACGATGCCGCTGTTCGGCTCGATGGTGCAGAAAGGGTAGTTCTCCGCAGCGATGCCCGCCTTGGTCAGCGCATTGAAAAGGGTGGATTTGCCGACGTTCGGAAGCCCGACGATGCCGCATTGGACAGCCATGATATTAAGGCGCTTTGTTGAGTTGTTTCGATAATTGTAGGAGTTGGGCCGCGCTGCAAGGACGAATGACGAAGGACGAGTGACGAAAACGCGTTACGCTCCCGGTCATCACTTTTTCGTCCTTCGTCATTGGTCATTCGTCCTGCGCAGCAAATGAACATCCTCTACCTGCACGGCTTCCGCTCCAGCCCGCAATCGATGAAGG
>Ga0116193_1001673_pt1 | contig 17889 bp, 17 predicted proteins | sample AD_UKC115_MetaG_FD_89892 | JGI IMG/M metagenome (GOLD analysis project Ga0116193, IMG submission 89892) | Active sludge microbial communities of municipal wastewater-treating anaerobic digesters from Hong Kong - AD_UKC115_MetaG | ecosystem: Engineered > Bioreactor > Anaerobic > Digestate... | reverse complement strand
TACCAGGGAAGGATGGAGCTTACCGAGTCTATGTTCCGCTATGTTGCAGAGAAGGTCTGCGGCACGACTCTGATTAAATACGGTGATCTGGAGCTTGACTTCGGAAAGCCCTTTGCGAGACTTACCATGAACGATGCGATCAGGCAGTATGCGGGCATCGATTTTGACAGTGTAACAACTGACGAAGAGGCGAGAGCACTTGCTGACGAACATCATATTGAATACGAGAAGTGGCATAAGAAGGGCGATATCATAAATCTGTTTTTCGAGGAATACTGCGAAAAGAATCTGCTGCAGCCTACGTTTATTATGGATCATCCTCTTGCAATATCTCCGCTCACCAAGAAGAAGAAGGATGAACCCGAGAAGGTTGAAAGATTCGAACTGTTTATCAACACATGGGAGATGTGCAACGCTTATTCGGAGCTTAACGACCCTATCGACCAGCGTGAGCGCTTTAAGGCGCAGGATGCGGCCGCCGACGCTGGCGACGAAGAGGCAAATCACACCGACGAGGACTTCCTCAATGCTCTGGAGCTCGGGATGCCGCCTACGGGTGGAATCGGTTACGGCATAGACAGACTGACGATGCTGCTTACTGACGCAGCGTCAATCAGGGATGTGCTTTTGTTCCCGACGATGAAGCCTTTGGTGTGAATAAGTCGTTATAAGTAGACTGCTGAATGCCTTTGTAGGGTGCTTAATCCAAAACTTACACCAATTAACACCAAAGGTAAACCAAACCCTACGAATAAAATCTGCGAATCTCCAAAGCTCTACAAAAGAATACGAATCTCTTCAACCCGGCGAGAAATCGTCGGGTTGTCTTTTTATCAGAACGTTCAGCCCGGCCATATATTGGATGGGGCATTGTACAGATCGGTTTGTCTTTCCGGTCTCATAATCCGTCGCAAAGAAGCAATGGATTTCTGACTATTGCCGGTGGTGGCAGTCATCACCTTATTTATATCACGAATAAGATCTCAAAAGATAGACATTTAGATAAGTAAAAAGGCCGCACAAATACCGGAAAATAAATTCGAAGCTGCATGGATTATCCAACCCGGGAGAATTGAACCATCAGCTTTCTTTTCATTAATATACCCCATTGTCCATCCAATAAGACCAGTGAAAATAACTATGGGGACTGCTTTAATGATTCCTGTATTGAATAACAGAATTCCGTGAATCAGTCCAAATACAGCTGCTTGTATGATATTCGATACTGTAAATCCAAACTTATTACTCAGTCTTTTTAAAAGAAAGCCTCTAAACAAAATCTCTTCTGGCATTGACGTATTAAATACTGCATACACTATAACAGCCGGAATCGCTTTGACACCTAATCCCGAAAACTTTGAGGTTGCCAGCTGCACATCTTTCAGCATATAAAGATCAAATGTCCCAAGAATAACAAAAGCAATCGCAGCGCCGGCAATCCATGCTGCCGTCTTATTTTCATGTACACTTTTGATTCTCTTTAATCCAATCCACCTAAAGAAACTGATATTCTTTTTATCTGTAATCAACCACCAAATTAAAGGAATTAAAGTAAAAAGAAGTATTTGCAAGATGCTGCTAGAAAATTCTGTTAAAAATAAATACATAATTAAACTCCGAAAAATAGCGGTTTGTTGATTGGTTTGTAAAAACATAGCCAGTTGCAATCACCTGTCAGCAACCGTCTTTTATTATATATAATTTACGCTTTATATGTAATGAAAAACTATATGTGATAGGATTGAGTTGCCTGATCGGGTTGTGGCTGACAATCAGATGTTAGCACCGGTAAGGCGCGGAAATAGAGCTTTTGGCGAGGAAGTAGAAATTATGACATTGAATCAGCTCCGGTACGCGGTGATGGTGGCAAAAAAAGGAACCATTACAGACGCAGCCAATGAATTATATATCGCTCAGCCCAGTCTGACAAAAGCTGTCCATGAGCTGGAAAAGGAAGTGGGAATCACCATTTTCGACCGGACGAACAAGGGCATCAAGGTGTCAAAGGAAGGCGAACAGTTTCTTGCTTATGCCCGTCAGGTGCTTGAACAGGCAGATATGCTTGAAGAGAAATATCTGAATAAGGGCGGAGGAGAACAGTCTTTCTGTGTTTCCACGCAGCATTATTCTTTTGCAGTCAACGCTTTAGTTGATCTGATTGAAGAATACGGCAGAGACGAATATGACTTCTCCCTGCGCGAGACGCAGACTTATGAGATCATCGAAGATGTGGCATCGCTGAAAAGTGAGATCGGGGTCTTATACATTAATGACTTTAACGAGACGGTCATAAAAAAGATTCTTAAGGCAAAGGAACTCGAATTTACAGAGCTCTTTACAGCAAAGCCTCATATCTTCATCAGCAAGACTCATCCGCTTGCAGACAGGAAATCCGTGAAGATGGAAGAATTGTCACCTTACCCGTATCTGCTGTTCGAGCAGGGAGAGCATAATGCTTTTTATTATTCCGAGGAGATATTCAGTACTGTGAACAGGCCGAAGAACATCCGGGTAAGAGACAGAGCAACGCTTTTTAATCTGCTTATCGGACTGAACGGATATACCGTCTCAAGCGGTGTGATTGATCCGGTATTGAACGGACCGGATATTATCGCTGTTCCGCTGAAGAAGGAAGGTGACATGCATATCGGATACATTACTCACAGAAAATCGCACCGAAGCAGATTGGGTACAATTTATGTCGAGGCGTTAAAAAAACACGCGGCTTCTGAATGATTTTTTTTGATATAGCCTGAAGCTATCGATAACCTATAATTTGATATATTTTACGTTCATGATGCGGTGAGTACAATTTAAAAGAGAGGTAAGACACCTCTCTTTTATTTACTTGCGATAAGGAGAATGATTTATATGAAAACATCGGTTATCGGATTTCCCAGAGTCGGATCATTGCGAGAACTCAAATTTGCGACTGAAAGGTATTTCAGAAGCGAGATCACGGAAGAGGAGTTGTGTGATACTGCCAGAGCAATCCGTATTGATGCATGGAAAAAACAGAAGGCTTCCGGCATCGACCTTATTCCTTCCGGAGACTTCTCTTTTTATGATGGTGTACTTGATACTGCATTTCTATTTGACTTAATTCCGGACAGGTACAGACAGCTTGATGTCTCGGTTCTGGATAAATATTTCGCAGCCGCACACGGATATCAAGGGGAAAAGGGCGATGTTAAGGCTCTTGCCATGAAGAAATGGTTCAATACAAATTATCATTATATAGTTCCGGAAATCGAAGACGACGCTCATATGAAGCTTGTTGGAACGAAGCCTCTTGATGAGTTTTCGGAAGCAAAGAATGAGGGAATTATCACAAAGCCGGTAATCTGCGGCCCGTTTACTTTCCTTAACCTTGCGAGATTTGTCGGTTCAAAAGACAGAAATGATTATATGGATGAAGCTGCGTCTGTTTACACGGCGCTGATAAAGAAGTTTGGAGACCTTGGCGCTGAGTGGGTACAGTTTGACGAGCCGTATCTTGTGCGGGATCTTTCTACAGATGATATTTCATTTTTCGAAGGCCTTTATAAGAAAATTCTTTCCGGAAAAGGAAACGTGAAGATCCTGTTGCAGACCTATTTCGGAGACATCAGAGACATATATGATGCAGTGGCGGCGCTGCCTTTTAACGGAATCGGGCTTGATTTTGTTGAGGGAAGAAAGACGGCTGATCTTATAAAGAAGAACGGTTTTCCTGAAGACCGAAAACTTTTCGCCGGAGTCGTAAATGGAAAAAACATCTGGAGAAATCATTATGATTCAACGCTGAAGATTCTCAAAAGCCTGAAAGATGCGGGCATCGATACGGTGATATCTACGTCCTGTTCACTGCTTCACGTTCCTTATACGCTTGAGAACGAGAGCAGGCTTTCGGAGGGTATCGCGCGTCATTTTGCTTACGCATACGAAAAATTGGATGAACTGCGCGAACTGAAAGGACTGTCGGAAGGCGCGGACGATGACGCTCTTGACAGAAATCGCCGCATTTTCGACGGTAACCGCTATCAGGCTGATGAGGCAGTCATAAAACGCGTAAAAAGTATAAAAGAAGAGGACTATACGAGAAAACCATTATTTGAGGAGAGAGAAAAAATCCAGAAAGCAGAGTTCTCACTTCCTGTTTTTCCGACAACGACGATCGGTTCATTTCCTCAGACAAAGGATGTCAAGGCAAACCGTACCGGACTTAGCAAGGGTACAGTGACGGAAGAACAGTACGAGAAATTCAACAGGGAAAAGATAAAAAGATGTATCCGTTTCCAGGAGGAAATCGGACTTGACGTACTTGTTCATGGTGAATACGAACGTAACGACATGGTAGAGTATTTTGGAGCGAATCTGGAAGGATATCTTTTCACCGAAAAAGCATGGGTGCAGTCATACGGAACACGCTGTGTGAAACCGCCGTTGATCTGGGGTGATGTGTCCAGAAAAAAGCCGATTACGGTTGAATGGTCGGTGTATGCTCAGAGCCTTACAGACAAGCCTGTAAAAGGAATGCTGACAGGTCCGGTGACAATTTTGAACTGGTCTTTTCCGAGAGAGGATATCAGCCTGAAGGAACAAACACAGCAGATTGCTCTTGCTATCCGTGATGAAGTGCTGGATCTTGAGTCAAACGGCATCCGGATCATTCAGATTGACGAGGCTGCTTTACGCGAAAAGCTTCCTCTGAGAAAAAGCGACTGGTATACGGAATATCTGGATTGGGCAATCCCTGCTTTCAAACTTGTTCATAGCGGAGTAAAGCCCAGTACACAGATACATACGCACATGTGTTACAGTGAGTTTACGGATATAATCCCGGCAATAGACAATATGGATGCCGATGTAATAACATTTGAAGCTTCTCGCTCAGACCTTATGATATTGGATTCGCTGAAGGAAAACAATTTCAGGACTGAGGTTGGACCTGGTGTTTATGATATTCATTCGCCGAGAGTACCGTCCGTTGACGAAATAGTTGAGGCACTTAAAAAGATGACAGAAAAGGTGGATGTACATAAGCTCTGGGTGAATCCGGACTGTGGTCTTAAGACCAGAGGTGAAGCGGAAGCGGAGAGAAGTCTGAATAATCTTGTAAAAGCCGCATCTGTTATGAGGAGTCGGTATGAAACTGACTGAAATTTACAAGAAACCCGGAAGAGTACTGTCGTTTGAGATTTTTCCGCCAAAGCATGATGAAGAACTGATTAATATCGATGCAACACTCGAACTGCTTTGTGAGCTCAAACCCGACTTCATCAGCGTTACGTTTGGAGCAGGAGGCAGCTCAAACAATAACGGAACGATCGCTATCTGCCGTCAAATAAAGGAAAAATATGGAGTTGAGCCTGTCGCGCACCTTACATGCCTTTGTTATAACAGAAATGAAATTGATGATTTCTGCCGCGAACTTGCCGACAGCGGAATCGAAAATGTTCTTGCACTGAGAGGGGACTATAATCCAAAGGCTCCGCCGAAGGGAGTATTCAGTCATGCTTCTGATCTGATTGAATATATCAGACCACGTACGAACTTTTGTATTGCCGGAGCCTGTTATCCTGAGAACCACCCGGATTCAGAGAACAGGATCAGCGAGATAAGGAATCTCAAAACTAAAGTTGATGCCGGAGCAGAAGTGCTTATGTCTCAGCTTTTCTTTGATAATGAAGATTTCTATTCATTTGTGGAAGATGCACGGATAGCAGGCATACAAGTACCTGTTACCCCCGGGATAATGCCATGCCTTTCGGCGAGAACAATAAAGCGGATGGTCACCACATGCGGAGCAAAGCTGCCTGATAAGTTCCGGAAGATCATCGAAAAGTATGAAGAGAATCCTGATGCGTTATTTGATGCAGGCTTATATTACGCAATCAGCCAGATCATAGATCTTCTTGTCTCAGGCTGCGACGGAATTCATATCTATACCATGAATAATCCTGTTGCGGTGAAGCGTATCTGTGACGGAATTAAAAATATAGTTTAATTGTGGAAGATAATGTGGAAACAGGAAACCTGTTCTGAACTTTCCTTAGAAATGAAAATTTTACAGTGTCACCTGCAGCCGGCGATAGAATCGAGAACCGGGGAAATGAATTCAAACTGCGTTTGAAATATGTTATGATTATACAGAATTAAACTTCTGCTGCCGGGCAGAGAAAGAACAGAGCTTCGGAACCATACCAGTAGGCCTTTGAAGGTATGGATGTCATGAGCTCTTTTTTTGCGGAGGAAAAGTATGCAGTGGATTATGTTGCTTCTGGCAGGTATATCGGAGATTACATGGGCATATTTCATGAAGTTATCAAATGGATTCACAAAGGTTGTTCCAAGTATTACAACACTTATCTTTTATGTTCTCAGTGCAGTTTTTCTGTCACTTGCATTAAAAAAACTTCCGTTGGGAACAGCCTATGCGATGTGGACCGGTTTTGGGATTGTCGGAACATCGGTGCTGGGCATATTAATTTATAAGGAGACACTGAATGCAGCACAGATAATATGCATAGTGCTGATTGTATGCGGTATTGTCGGATTAAAAATATTCTAAGTAAAAAGTTTCTGCATGGAAATCTATGATTCCGGTGCGGATAACAGGGAAAATAAATAAAAGGAGAATAATATTATGACGGGAACAGAGAAAGTGGGTACGGATCAATTTCTGCTGATGTTCGCAGGGGCTGCACTTTTTATACTGGTGCCGCTGCTGATAGCGATAATCTGGAAAGTTAGGAAGAAGGAACGTTTCACCACCATATTGATTGGTGCAGCGACATTTATGGTTTTCGCGGTCATACTTGAGAAAATTATCCAGAACGTGATAGTGTTCCCGACGGCGATGGGACTTCCCGATAATCCGGTGAGCATATTTCTGAGTGCGAACCCTATATTGCTTTCTATCGTCGCAGGACTCTTTCCGGGCGTGTTTGAAGAGACCGGGCGTCTGGTTGCATTCAGGACCGTGCTGAGAAAACGCAGAAACAGGGAGACCGCTATCTCATACGGAATAGGGCACGGCGGATTCGAAGTGATGTTTATTCTGGGAACTACGTTTATAGAATATATCGCTTTCGGATTAATGATCAATAACGGAACATTCCAGACAATGATGACTGCTTCCGCATCTGAAGTTTCCGGACAGCTGCAATCTTCAATCGACAGTCTTGCTTATACAGTTACGTCATTTTCGTTTAATGTTTTTGCAATATCGATTGTCGAGAGAGTATTTGCTTTTCTTTTCCATGTCGGAGCGTCGATCATCGTGTTCTATGCGGCAAGAGATAAAAAATTCTGGCTGTATCCTCTGGCAATTCTGCTTCATACTGTCATGGACACCGTGGCGGCACTGAGTATTTTCAAGGTTATAGACATCTCTTCATGGGCGTTGGAAGCCTATGTCGCAGCCGTAGGGCTTCTGACTTTCTTCGGTGCGTATTGTCTGCTTTATAGGAGGGACAGGGAGAAGCCGGAAGAAGCAACGGGTGCTTTGTAATCATCGATAAAGGCATTACAGAAAGAGATTATATATGTCTGACATAAGGAAATACACATATCTTACCGACGATGCGAGATATATTCGAACGAAGGTGTTTGTTGATGAACAGTCTTTTCGCAACGAGTTTGACGATAAGGATGACAAGGCAGTTCATTTTGTGATGTATAACGAAGCGGAGAAACCTGTTGCCACGTGCCGCGTTTACGAAGGGGCGGACAAAGGATGCTTTATATTCGGAAGAATAGCCGTCATAAAAGAATACCGGGGGTTGGGATTAGGCTCTGAGATGCTCTTGGAAGCCGAGGACACAGTCAGGAAGATGGGTGCGAAAGTTCTGATGCTTCATGCGCAGTGCAGGGTAGTGAAGTTCTACAGCACGCTTGGGTTCATGGAGACAGGCCCGTCGGATGATGAAGAGGGACTTCCGCATATCTGGATGCAGAAAAAAATCCGGTGACATATTTGTTCTGATTTTTCGAAAATTGTATTTGACCTGGAGTTAACTCCAGGCGGTATAATAAGAAAAAAGTCAGGGGATACTGTTATGATTTACAGAGATTTCAAAGGCGAGAAGCTGTCCGGGCTCGGACTCGGAATGATGAGACTGCCTGTTATCAACGGCAACGATGCCGCAGTAGATGAGAAGGCTGCCGCAGAGATGATAGAATACGCGTACAGACACGGGATTAATTATTTCGACACAGCATGGGGATATCACAGCGGCGCGTCGGAGCTTGTCGCAGGAAAATATCTACACGGATATCCGCGCGACAGTTTCTGTCTGGCAACAAAGTTTCCGGGCTATGACAATTCAAATATGCCGAAAGCAAGAGAGATTTTCGAGAAACAGCTCGTAAAGCTTCAGACGGATTACTTCGATTTCTACCTGATTCATAACGTCTATGAAGGGAACATCGACGATTACCTTGACCCTGAGTTCGGTATACTTGAGTACTTTCTTGAACAGAAGAGACTCGGCAGAATCAGACATCTGGGTTTCTCGTGTCACGGATCATCCTCGGTTCTGAAGCGATTTCTTGATTCAGCGTACGGAGAGCATATGGAGTTCTGCCAGCTTCAGCTCAATTATATGGACTGGCATTTTCAGAAATGTGATGAGAAGGTCGCGCTTTGTGAGGAAAGGCAGCTTCCGGTCTGGGTTATGGAACCTCTGCACGGAGGAAAACTCTGCAACGAGCCGGATGAAATGACCGGTGAACTGCGGAAGATGCGTCCGGATGAAACTGTTACGGAGTGGGCGTTCAGGTTTTTGCAGGCATTGCCCCAGGTAAGAATGGTTCTTTCCGGAATGTCTGACATGGAGCAGCTTAAGGCCAACATTGATACATGGAGTGTGGATAAGCCGCTGAACCGTGAAGAGTTTGACAGGCTTGTATATCTTATGGATGAGGAAGTAAAGCGCGGCGGTCTTCCCTGCACGGCGTGTCACTATTGCACGAGTCATTGTCCGAAGAAGCTTCCGATTCCGGAGCTTATAGCTTTATATAATGAACATAAGCTGGCCGGCGGCGGTTTTCTCGCGCCTATGGCTGTCGGCAGTATGGAGCCTTCAAAGAGGCCGGCAAACTGTATAGGGTGCAGGAGCTGCGAGAAGGTGTGCCCTCAGCAGATAAAGATATCCGAGGTCATGAAGGATTTCTCGGCAATGATAGGAATGTGAGAAAAATACCGAGTGACGCTTACTATGAGAACCTGCAAAGCTTGACCCGGAGTTAACTCCAGATTGTATAATTCAGACATAAAGCAACCGGAGGAATGTATATGACGATAAATGAAGTGAGCCTTATGACGGGGCTGTCACAGGATACCCTGCGTTACTACGAGCGCGTGGGAATGATTCCGAGAGTAACAAGAACGGCCGGTGGAACAAGAAATTACGGCGAAGAGGATATAAGATGGGTTAATCTTGCCAAATGTATGAGAAGCGCCGGATTGCCTGTGGAAGTTATGATCGAGTATCTGGAGCTTTTCAGGCAGGGAGATGACACGATTCCGGCAAGACTTGAACTGTTGAGAGAACAGATGATTGTTCTTGAGGAACAGAAGAGAGCAGTGGAAGAGACTATGGAAAGGCTGTCGTACAAGATTGACAGATATGAGGATGCGCTTGTTACAGGCAGGCTCGACTGGGACGGTAAAGATAAAGACAGGAATACGGACACGAAGAGAGGATAAAAAATATGAAAAAATTAGTTGCGTTTTATTCAAGAGCAGATGAGAACTATTTCGACGGAAGCTACCGTTATATTGAAGTCGGCAATACAGAGAAGGTTGCGCGGATGATTGCCGGAATTAAGGGCGCAGATATGTTCAGAATTGAACAGAAGATTCCATATGCCGCGGATTACAGCACTGCAACAGCCCAGGCAAAGAAGGACCGTCAGGAGAACTTACGGCCGGAGCTCAAGGCACTGCCTGATTTAAGCGGTTATGATGAGATTTATCTTGGGTATCCTAACTATTGGGGAACTATGCCGATGGCAGTCTACACATTCCTGGATAGTTCGAACTTTGAAGGCAAAGTGATTCATCCGTTCTGTACCCATGAAGGCAGCGGACTTTCGGGTACTGAAAGTGATATTGCAAATGAAGTTCCGGCAGCCACGGTTACCAAAGGTCTTGCGATTAAAGGCAGTCTGGCGGATGAGGCGACGGATTCGGTTGAAAGATGGGTGTGACAGGTATGAATTATGATAAAGGCTATGTTTACAAACTGATGGATGAAGGCGGTCCTACAACTGCAACTGAAGAATACTTTAAGGAAGCCGCCGATGAAATGATCAGGGCAAGAACGCTTTGCTTCAAGGCAAATTCAACATCACCGGATGACCCGGCTTATGTTGGATTTTTAGAAGAGCTGTTTGGAAGAAAGCTTGATGATGTAAGAATTCTTACACCGTTTATATGTGACTTCGGCAACCGTGTGACTTTTGGCAGTAATGTTTTCATTAATCATTCGGCAATACTGTCAGCTTCGGGAGGGATTGCTTTCGAGGATGGTGTTATGCTTGCGCCCGGAGTCAGGATAGCGACAATCAATCATGATTTTGCGCAGAGACATACAGTATATACATACGGGAAGGTCACTATCAGGAAGAATGCGTGGATTGGTATGGGAGCTACAATTACTCCGGGTGTTACTGTCGGCGAGAACGCTGTTGTTGCAGCAGGAAGTGTTGTAACGAAAGATGTTCCTGATAACACCGTGGTTGCAGGTGTTCCCGCCAAAGTGATAAAGAGTTTATCAGCGTAACAGCCGCTTTTCAAAAAGCGTGACCATTCTCGCTGTGAAGCTTTCTCTTTGTGACATACATAAGGTTGTCAGCTTCCTTGATATATTCCGTAAGCGGCTTCTTGTAGGTCCTGTCGCTCAGAATAAAGCCCGAGCTGACAGAAAGAGTAAAAGGATTGTTCTCTTCCCGGTTAATCCGGCTTATGTAACTTACTATTGAACTCTGGCAATCCTGAGCCTCGGTCTCGTCGGTTATCCCGCCGATAATAAGAAATTCATCTCCGCCGAAACGCACTGCAATCCAGTCAGGCTTGATATTGGCCATGATTGCGCTTGCCGTGGCTCTGATGGCACTGTCGCCGCTTATATGTCCGAAACTGTCATTGATAAGCTTCATATGGTTGATATCTATAAACATAACCATGAGCATACGTCTCAGTCTCTCACATTCGTGGTATATGGGAATAGCTTTCTTCTCATAGCCCAGGCGGTTGTAAAGACCGGTCATGGCATCAATCTGTGACATTCTCTTGAGACTTTCGTTATATATATGAAGCTGAATGTTTGACCGCTGAATCTTGAATGCAAGCATAAGTTTCTCAAGATTAGAGTGCAGATCCATATGCCCGAGCATCAGCTTGGATTTGTCAGATATTACACAGTAGCCGTAATTATACCGGCCGTTATGAAGCGGCATAAGGTAATAGATATGATTCGTTCCGGAATCATGATCATACAGAGGAATAAGCCTGTGCCTGTCTGTATCGAGTCTGTCGCACACTTTTCCTTCGCTGATTGCAACAATCGAACTGAGCCGGCCGCGTTCTCCGTCTTCGAAAACCGCATTATCATCAGACATAACATCTTCCAGATACTTGTTATGAATGACAATGAAGAAATCGTCACCGAAAATATCGCGGTTTGCGGAATAGAAGTCGATAAGTCTTTTATTCAGTCCCTCATATTCTGTGGAATCGGTTATCAGCTGCGTAAGAGTACGTTCGCTGGATTCGAGCTTCAGGTGATCCAGATACCGTGAATAGGTGTCTCTGGCATTTTCCTTGCGCCTGGTATCGAAAAGTTTTGATTCAAAGCATCCGCAACTCTCACCGAGCACAAGCTTTGACGGAATTTTAAAATCTGTCGAAATACTGTATCCGTCGCCGGCATCGTTGAATAACTGAATACATTCTTGTCCTATCGTTGAATAATCCGAAGATACCGTAGTTAAGACAGGGTAGAAAAGCTGACCGCGGATGATTGAATCATAGCCTGTGACAATGACGTCTTCAGGAACCCTTATATTGAGTCTTGCAAGCTCTGTGGTGCAGGCCAGTGCCATAATGTCGTTAGCGCAGATAATCGCATCCGGCAGACCATCCGGATTTGCCGCAAGACTGTCGGTTATAATGGTAGTCTTGACATTTCCCCAATCGCCGTAAAAGATATCCTTGTCATTGATATCAAGCCCGTGTTCATGAAAAACCGTTCTGCATGTATCAATGCGAACGATGCTCTCGGGGTGGTCGTCCTTGCCACCTATGATCACAGCGTGCCTGACATTGTGCATCGTAATCAGATGTTCGCACAGCTCACGTATTCCGGTTGTATTGTCAATATCAACATTAATGGCACCTTCCACTCTGATTCCTATGCTGACGACAGGAGTCCCGCAGTCAACAGCGCGCTTCACAAGCTCAACGCCGCTGCCGCATGAATTAAGGCAGTTGGTAAAAACAATGACTCCGTCAAAATCTTCAATATACGGCAGCCTGTAAATAGCAAACTCGCCGTCATTCATCTCTTCAGGGTCGTCATAAGAAGTGTGACTCAGGAAAACAAGGTAATCATAGTTGTTGTAGAATCCCGACTGCTCAATGCCGTTAAGCATGGATTGCAGAAACTCCATGCTGTATCCGTTCGCGAAAATGGCAATTCTTTTGCGCATATTATCACCTCGTATAAAGGTTACAACACAACTGTTGCGTCATGATTAATTATAAAATAACAATTTATATATTAACAGATGCAACAACAGCTTAAGCCGGAATGTTTTGCCTTTCGGGCGAAGGTGCTGTCAGTCATACTAAATGTTATAATCTGAAATTAACATAGCCTGTTACTGAAGAGGGGTAATTATGAAACTTAACTACAGGAATACATTTCTGGTCGGTCTTGCATTTATGTCAATCATTGCGTTCTGGCAGCTCTACGATAATATCGTTCCGCTGCTTCTTACCAACACCTTCCACTTTAATGAGACGGTTTCCGGAGGAATAATGGCAATCGACAACATCCTCGCGATTGTTCTTCTGCCTGTGTTCGGCAGATTGTCGGACAGGACTCATACGAGAATCGGAAAGCGCATGCCGTACATTATAACAGGAACTGTTATTGCAGCAGTTCTTATCACATTTATCCCGGTGATTGACAACGGTGTCGCGGCCGGAAGGACAGGCGCGTTCTACAGTGTGTTTGCTTTTATCGCGGTTCTTGCAATGCTGCTTCTTACAATGACGGTTTACAGAACCCCCGCGGTGGCGCTTATGCCTGACATTACTCCGAAGCCTCTTCGTTCACGCGGTAATGCGATTATCAATCTGATGGGCGCAGCCGGCGGAATAATATACCTGGCCTTTGCCGCGATCATGTACCCGAAATCAAAGACACAGGGTCTTTCACATGTTGACTATTCCGCACTCTTTATTTTCATGTCTGTCTTCATCGTTATCTGCGTAGGAATAATGTTCGCCTTTGTGCGCGAGAACAAACTTTCCGCAATCAACGATTCCATAGAAGCAGAGCATCCCGAGTGGGATCTGAATGCTGAAGGCAGGTCAGACAGTAAGACAGGAAGCAAACGTGCGCTTACCGGACCGGTACGCCGCTCCATGATTTTCCTCCTGGTATCCATAATGCTCTGGTACATGGGTTATAACGCTGTAACCACGTGGTTTACAACCTATGTAAGCCGGATAATGGGCGAAGGAATCGGCGGCGCCTCACTCTGCTTCCTTATTGCAAATGCCGGCGCGATCGTGTCATATTTGCCGCTCGGCCTTCTTGCCTCACGCATAGGCCGCAGGAAATCAATATTCTTCGGTACGATCCTGCTCACTGTATCGTTTGCTCTGTGCGGAGTTCTTACTGTGACAAGCGACCATATCAGTGTGCTAATGTATATCGTCTTTGCTTTGGTCGGTGTGGCCTGGGCGGCGATAAGCGTAAATTCTCTGCCGATGGTCGTCGAAATGTGCAAGGGATCAGAATCGGGTGAATACACCGGACTGTATTACACTGCGGCAATGCTCGGTCAGGTTTTGACGCCTGTTCTCACTGGATTCCTTATGCGCAACGTCAGCTACAGGATTTTGTTTGTTTATGCAGCGGTTTTCGCATTTGCAAGCTTCATTACAATGATTTTTGTGCGCCACGGAGATGTCTGCGCAGATGCCCCAAAGGGCCTTGAGACATTTGAAGATTTTGAGTGACGTGTCCGGGATAAATTCCGACGGAAATTACGGAGATAAATGTATGACAGGGATTGTATTAGATATTGATGATACTCTATATGATAGACAGAAGTTGATATCAGACGCAGCCGGGGAAGTGCTGGGCATAACGTTTGATGAACAGCAGAGACGCAGATTTGTTGACGAATTCTACCGCTGCTCAGACAGCAATCTCGCCAGGCTGGAACGCGGTGAGATTACGACCGTAGAATCCAACAGTTGGCGATACGGGACGGTCATGGAGATGTTCGGACTCGGTGACATAAACGCGGGACACCGCGCGGCCGAACTGTATCTCTCCATGCAGTCTTCTATGGCGGTGTCGCCGCTTCTCAGCGCGACACTTGACAGAATTTCAGTCATCGATGACGTCATTCTCGGAATCATTACTGCCGGTCAGGCCGGACACCAGTGGAGCAAATTTGACAGACTCGGACTCGACCGCTGGGTTGACAGAGACAGGACTATCGTCGCCGGTGAAGTCGGGTATACCAAACCGGATGTCAGAATTTTCGAGATGATGGAAGACAGACTTGGACTGACACCTGAGAATCTGTGGATGGTCGGTGACTCGATGAAGCATGACATAATTGGCGCAGCGGGAGCACGCTGGCATACAATCTGGTTCGACAGACGCGGCTCGTCTTCAGACATTTCCGGTGTGTCGTACCGGCCGGATTTTACCGTACATAGTGAAGAAGAGCTGTGCGACGCATTATGTTCTGTTTGCGTGACAAATATTCCGTTAACATAAATTTACACACTGTTTTATTTATCTTTTTGAGAAGATGTTAGTATTTAATCAGATAATGAAACAGGAGGACATAACAATGGGTACAATGCGTCTGGTAACCAGGAGTGATTTCGATGGCCTGGTCTGTGCAATGCTTCTTCGGGAGCTTGATATGATTCAGGATATCAAGTTTGTCCATCCCAAGGATGTTCAGGACGGGAAAGTTGATATTACCGGTAATGATATTACGACAAATCTTCCGTTTGATCCGAGAGTCGGAATCGCTTTTGACCATCACGAGAGCGAGCTGGTTCGCAACAGTCCTGACAGCTTCAAGGGCAGATATGTCTGCATACCTACCGCGAAATCAGCCGCGAGCGTGGTCTATAATTACTACGGCGGAAGAGAGAAGTTCAGGACGGTTACGCCGGAGATCCTCGAAGCGGTTGACAAGGGTGACTGCGCCGATTTTACAGTAGATGAGATATTGCATCCGTCGGGCTGGGTGCTTATGGATTTCCTTATGGACGCGAGAACCGGTCTCGGAAGATTCCACGATTTCCGCATTTCCAATTATGATCTGATGATGGAGCTTATCAGCTATTGTACAGATCACAATGTGGATGAAGTTCTTGCGCTTCCGGATGTCAGGGAACGCGTTGACATGTATTTTGAACAGCAGGAGAAGTTTGTCGCTCAGCTTCGTGACACCGTAAAGATTGTCGGCAAGGTGGCTGTCATTGATTTACGTCCTTTGGACATAATCTATACCGGAAACCGGTTCATGGTATATGCCCTTTGGCCGCAGGCTGAGATCAGCGTCCATGTGGCGTGGGGCTTTCATAAACAGAATACTGCGGTGATGATAGGTAAATCCATTGTAAACCGTGCGAACAGAACTGATATAGGAGCGCTTTGCCTGAGCTACGGTGGCGGCGGTCACGCCAACGCCGGAACCTGTCAGCTTGATAACGATGTCATTGATACGGAGCTTCCGGTCATTCTGGCCAAACTCAACGCCACATATCAGGAATAGACGGCTGCCTTCACTGACATTGCCGCTTGACATATCCTGACTTTTAAACTACGATGTTCAGGCACGGGGAGCTTGCGTAAACAGGCTGAGAGTAGGTGATATATACCGCCTAGACCCACAACCTGATTTGGATAATGCCAACGTAGGAACGCTGAAGAAGATTACTTAAGCAACGGGTACACCAATTCAAGGTGTATCCGTTTTTATTTGCTTATACGCGCATAAACGTAGACAGAGACAAACGGTTCAAAAACATCTTTATTCAAGGAGGAACATTATTATGTTCAGTAAATGTCTCGAAAATGTGCGTTCAAAAGCGCCGCTCGTTCACTGCATAACAAACTATGTTACTGTGAACGATGTTGCCAATGTGATTCTTGCCTGCGGTGCAAGTCCCGTTATGGCGGACGATCCATGCGAAGCGGGTGATATCACTGCTATATGTGACGGCCTGTGCGTAAATATCGGCACGCTCAACAGCATGACAATTGAGGCAATGCGTGTAGCATGCGCCAGGGCACAGGCTCTGAAGCATCCGATGGTTCTTGATCCGGTCGGAGCCGGAGCGAGCAGACTTCGAACCGATACCGCAAGGAAGCTTCTGGATAATTATGACTTTACCGCAGTTCGTGGCAACATGTCGGAGATAAAGGCGCTTGCTTCAGGTTCCAATGATACAAGGGGTGTGGATTGTTCAGGGCTTGATGCTGTATGCAAAGACAATCTTGACGATGCGGTCGGCTTTGTAAGCGGGTTTGCCGCGCGCGAGAATCTTACCGTCGCGGTTACGGGCGCAATTGATATAGTGAGCGACGGCAGGACAAGCATTGCAATTTACAACGGCAGACCGGAGATGGGAAGAATAACCGGTACGGGTTGTCAGCTGTCAGGTATGACGACTGCCTGTGTCGCGGCAGATATGATCAGTGACGCGGGCAGTGCCGGTACGGTCTTTGCCGTGGCAGCCGCAGTCAGCTCCATGGGAGTCTGCGGTGAGACTGCTTATGCCAATCTCAAAGAAGGCGAAGGCAACGCTACTTACAGAAACCGCATTATTGACGCCATATACAACCTTTCCGGAGAAGAACTCGACGGGAGGTGCAGATATGAGATTAGATAAGAAATCTCTTCTTGTTTATCTTGTGACTGACAGCAGATGGCTTGAAGGCAGATCACTTGAGAGTCAGGTGGAACAGGCAATAGAGGGCGGAGTGAGCTTTGTTCAGCTCAGGCAGAAGGATAAGTCGGGCGCGGAACTCGCTGACTTTGCAAAGAATACTCAGGAAGTCTGCAGGAGACACGGCGTGCCGTTTGTGATTAATGACGATGTCGACGCGGCATTTTTGTGCGGCAGTGACGGAGTTCATGTGGGTCAGTCAGACCGGTGCGTAGCAGACGCACGGGCGATTCTCGGAGACAGTAAAATAATCGGAGCTTCGGTACAGACAGTGGAGCAGGCGATTGAAGCTCAGAGAGACGGGGCAGATTACCTTGGTGTCGGTGCGGTTTTCGCGACAGGGTCAAAATCGGATGCCGACAGCGTTGATCGGGAAACTCTCACGGAAATATGCCGAAGCGTCACAATCCCGGTAATTGCTATCGGCGGAATTACAGCAGAGAACATAAGTGAGCTGAAAGGCAGCGGAATTTGCGGAGTTGCGGTAATCAGCGCGATTCTTGCGCAGAGAAATCCGCGTGAGGCGAGCATGAGACTTTGCCGGGCGGCAGCCTGTCTATGAGAACAGCACTTACCATAGCAGGCTCGGATTCTTCCGGCGGTGCCGGCGTTCAGGCAGACCTCAAGACGATGATTGCCAACGGTGTCTACGGTATGAGCGTGATAACTGCGATTACCGC
>Ga0116193_1001672_pt1 | contig 17905 bp, 20 predicted proteins | sample AD_UKC115_MetaG_FD_89892 | JGI IMG/M metagenome (GOLD analysis project Ga0116193, IMG submission 89892) | Active sludge microbial communities of municipal wastewater-treating anaerobic digesters from Hong Kong - AD_UKC115_MetaG | ecosystem: Engineered > Bioreactor > Anaerobic > Digestate... | reverse complement strand
TGCGCGTCCAGCCAGTGCAGGAATTCGGCGTCGATGATCGCCCCGTACTTCATGACCTCGGCCAGCCCCGCGCGCAACTCGCGTGGCGGCAGGCTGCGCAGCACGCTGGTATCGGCGATCACCGCGCGTGGTGGATGGAAGGCACCGACCAGGTTCTTGCCCTGCGGGATGTCCACCGCGGTCTTGCCGCCGACCGAGGAATCGACCATCGCGAGCAGCGTGGTCGGCACCTGTACGAAATCCACGCCGCGCATCCAGCAGGCCGCTGCGAAACCGGTGAGATCGCCGACCACGCCGCCGCCGAGCGCGATCAGGCACGCATCGCGGCTGGCCTTCAGCGCGGCGAGCGCCTCGAACACCCGCGCGGCGCTGTCGAGCGTCTTGTAGGACTCGCCGTCGGGCAGGATCAGCGAGTCCCAGGCGAGGCCATCGAGCGCCGGCGCGAGTCGGTCGAGATACAGCGGCGCGACGGTCGCGTTGCTGACCACGAGCACGTGCCGGCCGCGGATCGCCTGACGCCACAGGCCCTCACCAAGCAGGCCCGCACCGATGTGGATCGGATAGCGCCGCGCACCGAGTGCGACCTCGAGTTCGTGCATGGCGCTCATGCCGCGCACCGCGTGCGCTGCCAGCGCGTTTCGAGCAGGCCGGCGAGCGCGTGTGCCGCTTCCGGCACGGTTGCGCTGCGCGGGTCGAATATCAGGTCGGCGAGTTCGCGATAGATCGGGTCGCGCTGCGCGGCGAGTGCCTCGAGCCGTGCGCGCCGGTCGGGCGCGGCGAGCAGCGGACGCTTGCGGTCGTTGGCGAGCCGGCGCAGCTGCTGCTCCACACTGGTCTGCAGCAGGACGACGTAGCCGCGCTCGTGCAGCAGGCGGCGATTCGCCTCGGCCAGCACCGCGCCGCCGCCGGTCGCGAGCACGATCCCGTCGCGTGCCGCGTATTCGGCCAGCGCCGTGGATTCGCGCCGGCGGAAACCGGCCTCTCCCTCCATTTCGAAGATGAGCGCCACGCGCACGCCGGACTGCTGCTCGATGATCTGGTCGAGATCGAAGAACGGCAGGCCGAGGCGTGCCGCCACGCGTCGGCCGATCGTCGTCTTGCCGGCACCCATCGGTCCGATCAGGAACAGGTTCGGAGCGGGATTCATGCGGCGATGCTAGCACGCGCCCGTCAAGCGTCCGGTGCGTGCGGTCGGCGTCGTCACGGACGAAACGCTAAGCTATGCGCCTCGCCGCCGATCTGCTGCCCATGCTGCGCTTCCTCCTCGTTTTCGTGGTCCTGGTGTTCGTCCTGTTCGGTCTCGAACTGCTCGAGCCCGTCGAGCGTCTGGTGATCGTGCCGTTCACCAGCCTCGTGGCCAAGGCCAGCGGTGTGGTGATCCGGCTGATCGATGCCGACGCGATCGTGCAGGGCAAGATCATCTCGAGTCCGGCGCACAATTTCGCCATCTCGATCGAGCGTGGCTGCAACGGCGTCGAGGCGATGATCATCTTCGGCGCCGCGCTGGCCGCCTTCCCGGCGCCGTGGCGCCACAAGCTGCTCGGTCTAGGCATCGGCTTCGCGGCCATCCAGGCCCTGAACCTCGTGCGCATCGTCAGCCTGTTCTATCTCGGCCGCTGGAACATGGCCTGGTTCGAGTGGTTTCATCTCTACCTGTGGCAGGCGCTGATGGTGCTCGACGCGCTGATCGTGTTCCTGCTCTGGCTGCGCAGCCTGCCTCGGCCGGGTGGGCCTGCACCGGCACCACTGGCGACATGAGCAGGCGCGGCGCCTGCCTGATCGCCGGGTGCGGCGACGTCGGCGGGCGGCTCGCCGCGTCACTCGCGGCGCGCGGCGAGACCGTCTATGCGCTGCGCCGGTCCTCCGCCCCGTTGCCGCAGGGCGTGACCGCGGTGCACGCGGACCTGACGGACCGTGCATCGCTGCGCGGCCTGCCTGGCGACATCACCCGTCTCGTCTTCCTGCCGGCGCCGGACGCGCGGACCGAGGCGGCCTATCGCGGGCTGTACCTCGACGGGTTCGCGCATCTGCTCGAAGTGCTCGATCCGGCTCGGCTCGAGCGCGTGGTGTACGTCTCGTCCAGCGCGGTCTACGGCGAACATGGCGGGGCCTGGGTCGACGAGGATTCGCCGTGCCGGCCGCTGGCCTTCAACGGCACGGTGCTGCTCGCAGCCGAACGGCATCTGGCCACGCTGCCGGTGCGCGGCGTGGCCATGCGTTTTTCCGGCCTGTACGGTCCGCGGCGCACGCAGCTCCTCGCGCAGGTGGCCAGCGGACGTGCCGTGGCGCATGCCGGCTGGACCAACCGCCTGCACGTCGAAGATGCCGCGCGGGCGCTGGAGCACGTGCTGGATCTCGCCGATCCGCAGGCATGCTATGTCGTCAGCGACGACGAGCCGGCGCCGATGGCGGACGTCGTCGCCTGGCTCGCGGCGCGTCTCGGCGTGTCCATGCCGGCCGCCGATTCCGGCCGTGCGGCGGTCGGCGACAAACGACTTGCCAACCACCGCCTGCGCGCGAGCGGCTTCCGGCTGCGTTTCACGGACTACCAGGCCGGCTACTCGGCGCTGCTCGACGATCGGCGGATGTCCGGTTCCGGCGCAGGCTGGAGTTTCCCTCTCTAGATTCGTCATTTATATTTCGACGATTATGTGTCGCCGCGTTGCGCTTGCGCACAGCCGCGGCGGTCCGCCTGGATCCAGGGGGCGGGCAACGGTATCGGCGGCCAGGGCGGTCGCAGGGCAGCAGGGCGTCGCGCTTGCCGGAGCCGCAGCGACGATGCCTCACCCGGACGGGCGCGGCCTGCATTCCGCACCGTTCCGCCCGCAAGCGCCGGATCGCAGCGCGGGCAAGGGTGGCGCCGCCGCGGGACAGGACGACCTGTACGGAAATGCGGAGGGGGCGGCGTCGGGGCGGCAGGCCTCGTAATTGCAGGTAAGGCAGCGGGCATGCGTCATGCAGCGTTCGGATCGGCGAGGAGCACCGGCTTCCCGGATTGCGGATCGCACTGCATCGGGCATGCGCCATGGCCGTGTCGAGGCGAGGTATGAGCGAGCGCGAGGTGGTGGTCGGGTTCCTCGAGGACGATCCGGATCAAGCCGCGATGATCGCCCACTGGCTGCGTGAGGACGGTTACCAGCCGCGGGTCTTCCACACGGCGACGGAGTTCCGGCGCCGACTCGGCAGCGAGGCGGTCGATCTGCTGCTGCTCGACTGGATGCTGCCGGACTCGACCGGCCTGGACGTCGTCTCATGGATCCGCAGCTCGCCGAATGCGAGTCTCCCGGTGATCTTCCTGACGGCCCGGGCACGCGAGGAGGACATCGTGCGCGGGCTGCAGAGCGGTGGCGACGACTATGTCGTCAAGCCTGCCAAGCAGGGCGAGCTGCTCGCGCGGGTCGCCGCCGTGCTGCGCCGGCGCGGCGTTGAAGCCGACAACGGCAGGATCCTGCAGATGGCGCCGTACGAAATCGACCTGCAGCGCCGGCGCATCAGCCTGTACAGCCGCGAGATCGAGCTGACCCAGCGCGAGTTCGACCTAGCCTGTTACCTGTTCCGTCGCCAGGGCCGCATCGTCAGCCGCGATGCGCTGCTCGAGGATGTATGGAACATGAGTCCCACGGTGACGACACGTACCGTCGACACCCACGTCAGCCGCTTGCGCCGCAAGCTCGAGGTCAACGGCGAGCATGGCTGGCGTCTGACTGCCGTCTATCAGCACGGCTATCGGCTCGAGCAGGTCTGAGCCCGGGCACCCGGGTAGGTCGCCGGGGTGTTGCGGATGCTGCGCCGTTGGCGACGTCACGCGTGACACGCGTGCTAGCATCCGGATTTTCAGACGACACCAGCGCTCGGAGAAGACGATGCCTCTGTATCACGAAGCTCTCGACGAGTTTCGCGCCCTGCTCGCGGCGGCCGAGGCGGCCGGGGATCCCGAACCGACCGCGATGACGCTTGCCACCGCCGACCGCGCGGGTCGCGTGCATTGCCGGGTCGTCCTGCTCAAAGGCATCGAAAGCGACGGTTTTCGCTTCTTCACGAATTACCAGAGTGCCAAGGGCGACGAGCTGGACGATCATCCGCAGGTCGCGCTGTGCTTGCACTGGAAGACCCTGCGCGAGGGCGTGCAGGTGCGCATCGAGGGCGTGGCTAGCAAGGTATCGGCCGCCGAGTCGGACGCCTATTTCGCGACCCGACCGCGGCAGAGCCAGATCGGTGCCTGGGCCTCATTGCAGTCGCGCACCCTGCCGGATCGCGCCGAGTTCGAGATCCGCATCGCCGAGTTCGAGCGCCAGTTCGATGGCAAACCGGTGCCGCGACCGCCACACTGGGGGGGGTACGTCGTGCTGCCGGACACGATCGAGTTCTGGTACGGCGCACGTTTCCGCCTGCACGAGCGCGTGCGCTACGAACGCGCGGGTAACGTCTGGAGCAAGCGCCAGATCTATCCATGAGCCACGCGCAGACGCCGGTGCGAATCGCGCAGCACACCTTCGTCGTGCATACGCGCGGTCGTGGCCTGGTCGAGATCAGCGATCGCTTGCGCGAGGCGCTCGCACAGACCGGGCTGCACGCCGGCGTGGCCTCGGTCTTCGTGCATCACACGAGTTGCTCGCTGATCGTCGGCGAGAATGCCGATCCGACCGTGGCCGCTGACCTCGAGCGATTCTTCGCACGCCTCGTCCCCGACGGCGATCCGCTGTTCCGGCATGATGCCGAAGGGCCGGACGACATGCCCGCGCACGTCCGTTCGGTGCTGACCGGCGTCTCGCTCACGATCCCGTTCCACGCCGGACGGCTCGCGCTCGGCACCTGGCAGGGCGTGTTCCTCTGGGAGCACCGCAGCGCACCGCACCAGCGCCGCGTCACGGCAAGTTTCCTCGGGCATTGATCTGGGCGTGGAATCCGGCGTGCCGACCCACGTTATCCTGCTGCGCGGCGTCATGCCGACCGGCCACAACCGCGTGCCGATGGCAGACCTGCGCGTGGCGCTGACCGACGCCGGGCTCGAGGAGGTACGCACGTACATCCAGAGCGGCAACGTCATCGCTCGCTCATGCTCGACGCAGCGGCGCTCGGCGAGCTCGTTCGCCGGGTCATCGCGGAGCGGATCGGTGCACGGCTGGCGGTGATCGTGCGCAGTCCCGCGCAGCTCGCCACGGTCCTGGCATGCAATCCGTTTCCACCCGGCGAGGCCGTGCGCACCTACTTCACGCTGCTCGCGGCATCTCCCGGGCCCGACCGCTGCCGCGAGTGGCTCGACCTCGATTTCGCGCCGGATGACGTGCGCCTCGCGGGTGACACGATCTATGCACGCTACGCGACCGACTACAGCGGCTCGCGGTTCAACAAAAACTTCTTCGAGCGCCGCCTCGAGGTTGCCGCGACCACGCGCAATCACAACACCCTCTCGCGGCTGGTCGAACTCAGTACGTAGCCCGTCCCGCGCGCACCGTGCGCATGTCCGGGCCCGGCTGCACCGCCTGTCTCGCCGACGATGAGCTGGGGCTTTCGCGTGATGCGGTGAAGCGCTTCTCGCGCCGGTCAAGGCCTGGCGATGGCAGGACGGACTGGTGCGAGGCACCATGGAGGGGCCATGTACGGTCCTCGACGCATCGTCTGCCTTACCGAAGAACCTACCGAAGTGCTGTATGCGCTCGGTGAGGAGAGCCGCATCGTCGGCATCTCCGGCTTCACCGTGCGACCGGCGCGTGCACGACGCGAGAAGCCGCGCGTCTCGGCTTTCACGAGCGCCCGGATCGACACCATCCTCGCCCTCGATCCCGACTTCGTCGTGGGCTTTTCGGACATCCAGGCCGACATCGCGCAGGCACTGATCCGTGCCGGCGTCGAGGTCTGGATCAGCAATCACCGCTCGGTGGCCGGGATCCTCGACTACATCCGCCGGCTCGGTGCGCTGGTTGGCGCTGCGGCGAAGGCGGATGCCTATGCCCGCGAGGCCGAGGCGCATCTCGCGGCCGTCGCCGCGCAGGCGCGTGCATTGCCGCGCCGGCCGAAGGTCTATTTCGAGGAATGGGACGAGCCGCCGATCAGCGGCATCCGCTGGGTTGCCGAGCTGATCCGCATCGCCGGCGGCGACGATGTCTTCCCGGAGCTGGCCGGGAAGCCGCTCGCGCGCGATCGCATCCTCGCCGATCCGCACGAGGTCGTGCGGCGCGCACCGGATCTGATCCTCGGCTCCTGGTGCGGCAAGCGCTTGCGCCCGGAACGCATCGCCGCGCGGCCCGGCTGGGAGGCGATCCCGGCGGTGCGCGCCGGCCATGTCCACGAGATCAAGTCATCGATCATCCTGCAGCCCGGTCCCGCCGCGCTATTCGACGGACTCGATGCGCTACACGCGCGGATCGCCGCGGTGGCGCGGGCCCCGGACTGAGCCCGGCCGGGCGCTACGGCCCGGCCGGCCAGGGCATCACTTCCGTTCGTCGAGGAACGCGATCACGTCGGCGCGTTCCTCGCGGCTGTCGAGGCCGTCGAACTTCATCTTGTCGCCGGGCACCACGGCCTTCGGATGGGCGAGATAGGCGTCGAGACGTTCCGCGTCCCACACGAAACCGGCACGGTGCATCGCCTCCGAGTACTCGTAGCCGGCGACCGTGCCCGCGGTGCGGCCCACCACGCCGAACAGACTCGGACCCTTCTTGTTCTTGAGGGTCTTCGCCACGCTGTGACATTCGGCGCAGTTGGCATCGAATACGTCCGCACCGCGCACGGCATCCGCGGCCTGCGCGAGCACCGGCGCAGCCGCCAGCAAGATGGCCACGAATCCATGGCCGAGGGCACGCGATGCGGACGGGACGAGCGGGGCGCGGATCATCAGAAGGCCGTCCAGACGAAGGCGAACAGCGTGTTGTTGTCGTTCGCGCTGCGGCCGAAGCCGTCATAGTCGTGGCGCGCGCCGTTGAACTTGCTGTACGCGGTGTATTGCAGGCCGAGGCGCACGTTCGCCCACGGCGAGTCCCACGAACCTTCCTTGCCGAATGGCGTCCAGTCGGCCTGCAGCACGCTGCCGCGCGTGTCCGGCTTGCCGGTGCGGCTGCCGACGTCGGCTTCCGGCGCGTACAGCGTGGTGTCGCGCGAGCCGCGCGTGTCGAACAGGCCGACGGTCAGACCCCAGGTCCTGTCGTAGTACCACGAGGCGTCGAGATGCAGCGTGTCAAGCGAATGCCCGGCCGCGGCCGCCTCGTCGGCCGCATAGGCGGCATCGAGCGTCTGGTGTTCGTGGATGAAGCTCGCATTGACGCTGAACACGTGGCGCCGCGTGCCGAGGTACTGGTAGGTCGCGTCGAGGCCGATGTCGTTGTAGCGGTTGCTCTGGCCGGGTTCGCGGTCCGGCTGCAGGCGCGCGGTCAGGCCGACCAGGCCGACCGAGAACGCCTGCGAGTGCAGGTCGCGGTTGTAGGCCACGCGCCAGTACGGCGCCAGACCGGAGATCCGGCCGGCCTCGTCGCCGATGCCGAGGTCGCTCAGCAGGCCGCGCGACAGCGAGCGATACGCGCCGAGCTCGGTGTACCAGCGGTCCTGCCAGAGGCCGTAGGCCGAGGCGCCGATCACCTGGTGTTCCAGCGCGCCGGCGAGCAGCGGTGCGGCCGCGGATTCCGGCCCGAGCTCGGTGCCGGTGTACGGGAATCCCCAGGCCGGCAACGTGTTCCACAGGTCCTGGATGCCCGGATTGTTGTTCACGCCGAGGCCGACGGTGGCCTCGCTGCCGAACAGGCTCGTGGACTTGCCGTAGCGCACGTCGACGTTGTCGAGTGCGGCCTTGCGGTCGATGTCGGAGTAGGTCGCCTGGACGAAGGCGCCGAGGTTCTCGGCGAGCCGGCCGCCGAGGAACAGCGAGGCTTCCTGCATCGAGAAATTGTTGTTGGTGCCGTCGTGCGGGCCGGGCGCCTCGCTGAGGTCGGCCGAGGTGTGCGTGTAGGACGCCACGACCATGCCGCTGAGCGGCACGGCCGGCGCGTCGCCGTTGCTCTCGGCATAGCCTTCGAGCTTGAAGCGCTGGCCGTGCGGCGTGAGCTGCGGACCGAACGCGCCGACGTGACAGGCGGCGCAGTCCTCGCCGGTCTGGCGGGCGAAGCTCGGCAGGGCCAGGCCCGGCAGCGGCAGGCAGGCGGCGAGCAGGGCGATACCGCCGAACAACCGGCGCAGGCGGGCGGAAGCAGGGGCTGGGTTCACGGCGTACCTCACGGTGCGGGTATGGAATCGGAAGGGACGGGCGGCGCCGGTTCGGGAGTGGCACGGACCCTGCGGCGCGCGCGCCACGGCAGCATCGAAGCGAGTACGCCGTCGCGGATCACGAGGTGATGCCAGAGCGCGGCGAGCGCATGCAGTACGGCCAGCGCGATGAGCGTCCAGGCCACGACCTCGTGCGCCTGTTCGAGCGCATCGGCCAGATCCCGGTTGCGCTCCAGCAGCGTCGGCAGCGGCAGCACGCCGAGCAGCGCGAGTGTCTGACCACGCGCATTGCTCAACGCCCAGCCGAGCAGCGGCGTCGCCACGAGCCCGACGAGCAGCAGCGCATGGCCGAGCCGGGCGAGCAGGCGGAGCGGCAGCCGCATCGCCATGCCGTTGACCGTGCCGACGCGCAGCAGCGGGTTGAGCACCGCGCGGATCGCGGCCACGACGAGCACGCCGAGACCGAGCTGGCGGTGCGCGTCGAGCAGTTGCCGTGCGAGGCCGCGGTCGTCCACGGCCTCGCGCGCAAGGATCACACCGAGCGCACCGACCACGACGATTGCGCCGAGCCAGTGCAGGGCGATCACGCCGGGACGGTGGCGCGGCGGGCTGGACTCGCCGCTCAAGCAATGACTCTCGTTTTCGACATGGGCCGGCAGTTTCCGCAATCAAGCTTTGGTCACGCTTAAGGCCGCACGGAGCGCCGCAGCGTGTCGCCCGGCCTCCGGCCCAGGCCGCAAGGTGCAGCTGGCGGGCATTGGCCTGCCGGCCGAGGTGGTGAGGGATACCGGTCGCGATGGATGTCGGTGACCGGGCGCGCGAGCGTCGCGCTCAGGACGCGGATCGGGGGCCGTCCACGCAGGCGATGCAGATGAGGCCGTCCACGCTCGCATGCAGACGGCCATCGTGCAGCGCGAAATCGAGTTGCAGGCCGAGTGTGCCGGCGATCGACCTCGCGAGCGCGAGGCCGAGGCCACCGTGTGCCTCGGGCTCGACGCTCGCATCGCCGCGCCAGTGCGCCTCGCCGAAATGACGCAGCCGTTCCGGCGTCAGGCCGGGCGCGGCATTGGCGATATCCAGCCGTGCCGATTCGCCACGCGCCCCCATCGCCACCTCAATGCGCGTGTCCGATGGCGCATAGTCCACGGCGTTGTGGACGAGGTTCGCGACGATGCGTTCGAGCAGGAGCGGATCGCTGGATACCCAGATCTCGTCGGGCGACGTGACTTGCCATGCGAGTCCGCGCTGCTGGGCGCGATCGCGCTGCAGCGCGATCTGTGCGAGCACGAGTGCGCGCAGGTCGAGCGGCTCGTAATCGACATGCGCGAGTCCGGCCTCATAGCGCGCCAGCGCGAGCAGGCCGTCGAGCGCACGCGACATGCTCTCGGCGACGACGAGCAGGCCGCCGAGCGCCTGCCGCATCTCGGCCGGATCGGCATGGCGCAAGGCGAGCTCCGCCGTTGCACGCAGCTCGGCGAGTGGCGTGCGCAGCTCGTGCGCCGCGGTGCGTGCGAACCGGCGTTCGCGCTCGACGGCGGCGAGCAGGTGGGCGAACGCGGTGTCCAGACTGCGCGCCATCGGCACGAGTTCGAGCGGCATCGGCACGGCCTCCGGGCCCGGGGTGCGCGGCGCCGAGGCGAGGCGCGCGGCGCGCTCGCCGAATTCGCGCAGCGGGCGCAGGCCGCGCTGCACGGCGATGCCGGCGAGCACCGAGCTCACCGCGAGGGTGAGCACCAGCACCGCAGTCAGGATGTAGTGGGCGCGGCTTTCCATTGCGTTGAGCGTGACGGTCTCCTCGGCGACCATGACCGTGATCGGCTGGACGACGTGGCCAGGCAGGCTGTCGACGCGTGCGCGGATCGCCGCTGCGCGGCCGGAGAGGCCGTTGGGCAACACGACGTCGAAATAAGCCGGTCCTTCGCCGGCAAACGGAGGCGGCTCGGGCATGTCGCCACCGCCGCACGAATCCGATTTGCTGAGCGTCGTGCCGGCGGCATCACGGATCTGGAAGAAATCGCTGTGCACGTCGCGGCGGAATTCGGGCATCAGCGCGTTCATCGGATCGCCCATGGCCTCCGGTGTGGAATGGCCCAGCACGGCCAGCACGACGCGCGCCTGGTTGTGCAGGCTGTTGTCGAGTTCTCCGAAAAACGCTTCGTCGGCGGTCCAGTCGAAGGCCACGAACATCGCGGCGAGGACCAGGCCGAGCCCTGTGCACAGCGTCGCGGTCAGGCGCAGGCGCAGCGAGCGGTTGAGCCACCTACTCCACGACATAGCCGTACCCGCGCCGCGTCTGGATCAGGTCGCGCAGGCCGGCGCGCGCAAGCTTGGCACGCAGCGTGCTCATCAGCACCTCGATGACCTTGTCCGAGGCCTCGCTCTCGCTGTCGTACAGCCGCTCGAACAGGGAACGCCGGCCCTGGGTGCGGCCGCGCTCGCGCAGCAGCAGCTCGAGCAGCGCGTATTCCTTGGGCGACAGCGCCAGTACCTCGCCAGCGACGCGCGCGACGCGCTGCAGGGTGTCCACGCGCAGCGGACCGGCCTCGATCACCGCGCTGCCGTGGTTCAGCCGCCGCCGGCCCAGCGCCAGCAGGCGCGCACGCAGCTCGTCGTGGGCGAACGGCTTGACCAGGTAATCGTCGGCGCCGAGGTTGAGCGCCTCGACGCGATCGCCGACCTGGTCGCGTGCGGACAGCACGAGCACGCGCGTTTCGCCCGGCGTGGCGCGCAGGTGGCGCAGCACGCCGAGCCCGTCCATGTCCGGCAGCATCAGGTCGAGGATGACGATGTCGTAGGCGAAGCTGGTGAGGAAGGCCAGCGCTTCGCGTCCACACGCGGCCGGGTCGACGGCATGCCCGTCGTCGCGCAGCGCACGCTCGAGTGTCGTGCGCAGCCGTTCGCTGTCCTCGATCAGCAGGAGACGCATGCCGGTCCCGTCAGGCCGGCGGACCGGGAGCGGCGTGGAAATACTGCTCCGGTGGCATCACGCGCTGCCTCAGTCGCCAGCGAATTCCTTGCTGAATTCGAGGCTGAGCGCCCTGTCGGCGCCGGCGGGCACGACCTCGACCTCGAAACGCAGGGTATCCGGTGGAGCGACGGGGAAGTCGCCGATGTAGTCGACCGTGTCGCCCTCGCGGATCTCGCGCATCTCGATGCGCTGGCGATGGCCGGTGAGACCGATGGCCGTGACCTGCACCTTGGCGGCCAGCACCTGCGGCACGGCGCCGGCGGCCTCGCGCTGCACGCTAATGTTGACAAGGCCGCGCCGGTTCGAGCGCTCGAAGCCGTAGGTCGAAGCCATCGAGGCCGGCAGATGCTCGGTCGAGAGCGCGTTGTAATGCACGACGACGTCGCCGATCCGGCGCGACTGCTCGGCGCTCGCGGACGGCGGCACGCCGAGCAGGAGGAAGGCGGCGAAGGCGATGAAGCGGTGGAGGCGGCGCATCGGGATTCCTCGCGGAGGTCGTGGAAGGCGGGCAGGCTCAGAACGGGAAGGCCGGCATGCCGAGATAGCGCAGCACGTACTGGGCGAGCTGGATCGCGAGGCAGGCCCAGAGCGGCGACAGGTCGAAGCCGTCGAGCCGCGGCGGCAATCGGCGGAACGGGCGCAGCACTGGCTCGGTGAGCGCGTAGAGCACCTCGACCGCGGGATTGCCGTAGTCCGGCGAGAAGAAGCTCATCAGCGCGCGAATCACGATCGACCAGAAATACACGCCGAGCGTGAACTGCGCGACGCTGCCGATGCCGACCACGGCCAGCGTCAGCGGCGGCAGGTGCAGGCCGCCGAGGGCGAGGATCACGCTGATCTCGATGACCGCGAGCAGCCAGGCGACCAGGATTCCGGCGAGGCTGACGTTGCGCCAGTTCGGGACCAGCCGCGACAACGGCGCGAGTACCGGATTGGTGATCCGGTAGACGATCTGGCAGACCGGGTTGCGGAAGCGCACGCCGGCGATCGGCAGCAGCACGCGCAGCACCGCGACGAACAGCAAGAGTCCGAAGATCACCTGCGCGGCGAGCGCGCCGATTCCAGCGAAGAAGCCCATGTGTTCCTCAGTCGTCGAGTCGGGCGGAGAGTTCCCGGCCGCGCCGTGCCGCGGCGGTCACCGCACGTGCCACGCTCTGCCGGAAGCCGTCGGCGGTGAACTGCTCGAGCGCGGCCTGGGTCGTGCCGCCGGGTGAGGTCACGCGCTCGCGCAGGCGCGCGGGCGGCTCGCCGTCCTCGACGAGCATGCGTCCGGCGCCGAGGCAGGTCTGCGTGGCCAGCGCGCGTGCGGTCGCGCGCGGCAGACCGAGCTCGACCGCCGCTTCCTCGAGCGCCTCGACGAGCAGGAAGAAGTATGCCGGCCCGGAGCCGGACAGCGCGGTGACCACGTCCATCGTGGCCTCGTCGTCGATCCACACGGTGCTGCCCGCCGCGCCGAGGATGCGCACGGCGGTATCGCGCTGTGCGGCCTCAACCCGCGGGTTGGCGCACAGGCCGCTCGCCCCGGCGCCGATCAGCGCTGGCGTGTTCGGCATCGCCCGCACCACGGCCACGTCGCCGCCGAGCCAGCGCTCGATCTGGTCGAGGCGGATGCCCGCCGCGATCGAGATTACCAGCGGCCGTTCGCACCGCACGGTGGCGGCAAGTCCGGTACAGACCTTGTGCATCACCTGCGGCTTGACCGCGAGCAGCACGGTTCCGGCACCGGCCGCCGCTGCGGCGTTGTCGGCCTGCGCGTCGACCCCATGCTCGGCGGCCAATGCCGCGCGCAGCTCGGCGTTCGGCTCGGCCACGCCGATCGCGGAGGCCGGGAAGCCGGTACGGCGTAGGCCGCCGATCAGCGAGCGGGCCATGTTGCCGCCGCCGATGAAGGCGATGCGGCCAGGTTGCGGAGCGGGACGTACGGGGATCGCCATGCGGTCGGGCCGGGTCGAGGACGGGCATAGGCACGCGGTGACGGCGAAATCGCTTCGCCGGCGGTGTGCGCGCGAAGCATAGCCAGTCCGCCAGGGTCACGACAGCCGGGCCGGCGATCGCGCGTCGGCGGCGTCATTCGGCCGGTGCGGTCCGGCGCGGGCCGAACAGGGCGGTGCCGATCCGCACCAGGGTCGCGCCGTGCGCGATGGCCAGCTCGAAATCGTCGGACATGCCCATCGACAGCGTATCGACGGCCGTGTGCTCCGTGCGCAGGTGTTCGAACAGCGCCTGCATGCGACCGAATGCCGCCGCGCGTCGCGTCGCTTCGGGATGCGGCGCGGAAATCGCCATCAGGCCGCGCAGGCTCAGGCGCGGTTCCGCGGCGATCGCGGCGGCGAGCGCGGCGACTTCGCCCGGCCGGCAACCGGACTTGCTCGCCTCGTCGTCAATGTTCACCTGGATCAGCACCTGCAGCGGCGGCAGGTGTGCCGGGCGGTGCCGTGCGAGCGGCGCGACGAGCTTCGCCCGGTCGAGGCTCTGCAGCCAGGCGAAGTGCCGGGCGGCCTCGCGGCACTTGTTCGACTGCAGCGGGCCGATCAGATGCCATTCGAGATCGAGATCGGCGAGTTCGCGCTGCTTGGCGATCGCCTCCTGCACGTAATTCTCGCCGAACGCGCGCTGGCCGAGCCCGGCCAGGCCGCGTACCGCGGCGGCGGCCTGAGTCTTGCTGACGGCGAGCAGACGTGCCGGATGGCCGGCGGCACGGGCGGCCGCCTCGATGCGTGCCCGGATGGCGGCGAAGCCGGTCGCGGCGGAATTCATCAGCCGCACCCGATTGCAGAAAAAGTTGCCGGGCTATACTGCGGACGCGGTACGCTCGGGCGTGGCGTCCGCGTCAAAGGGGAACTTCGCATGGATATTGCCGAGCTGCTGGCCTTTTCGGTGAAGAATAAGTCGTCGGACCTGCACCTGTCCGCAGGCCTGCCGCCGATGATCCGCGTCGACGGCGACGTCCGGCGCATCAACATCCCGGCGCTGGACCACAAGCAGGTGCACGCACTGGTCTACGACATCATGTCGGACAAGCAGCGCCGCGACTACGAGGAATTCCTCGAATGCGACTTCTCGTTCGAGATTCCCGGCCTGGCGCGCTTCCGCGTCAACGCCTTCAACCAGAACCGCGGCGCCGGCGCGGTGTTCCGTACCATTCCGTCCGAGGTGCTCACGCTCGAGGACCTGGGGGCGCCGAAGGTGTTCAAGGAGCTGATCGAGCAGCCGCAGGGCCTGATCCTGGTCACCGGTCCGACCGGCTCCGGCAAGTCGACCACGCTCGCGGCGATGATCGACCACATCAACAAGAACGAGTACGCGCACATCCTCACCGTCGAGGACCCGATCGAGTTCGTGCATACCTCCCAGAAGTGCCTGATCAACCAGCGCGAGGTGCACCGCGATACGCACGGCTTCAACGAGGCGCTGCGCTCGGCGCTGCGTGAGGATCCGGACTACATCCTGGTCGGCGAAATGCGCGATATCGAGACCATCCGCCTCGCGCTGACTGCGGCGGAGACCGGGCACCTGGTGTTCGGCACGCTGCACACGTCCTCGGCAGCGAAGACCATCGACCGCATCATCGACGTGTTCCCGGCCGGCGAGAAGCCGATGGTGCGCTCGATGCTGTCCGAATCGCTGCGCGCGGTGATTTCGCAGTCGCTGCTCAAGAAAGTCGGCGGCGGTCGCATCGCGGCGCACGAGATCATGGTCGGCATCCCGGCGATCCGTAACCTGATCCGCGAGGACAAGGTCGCGCAGATGTATTCGGCGATCCAGACCGGCAGCCAGTACGGCATGCAGACCCTCGACCAGTGCCTGCTCGACCTGGTCAAGCGCGGTCTGGTCACGCGCCAGCAGGCGCTCGGCTATGCGAAGAACAAGGAAGCCTTCAAGTGACCCGGGACCGGGGCCAGGGAGCCGGGGATCCGGGACTCCGAGGAGGCGCGGGACTGCCCGCAGACGGCAGCCGCATGTGCGGCACGGTTCACCGATGGGGATATGGCGGGAACGGCGGCCGGGATGAGGGATGTGGCGAGGGCGTGATGGCTCTCCGCCGGGTTCCGAATCCCGGGTCCCGGGTCCCGGGAGACGCGCCATGAGCAACGTCGATTTCACTTCCTATCTCAAGTTGATGACGCACAAGAAGGCGTCCGACCTGTTCATCACGGCCGGCGTGGCACCCTCGATCAAGGTGCACGGTCGCGTCACGCCGATCACGCAGAACCCGCTGACGCCTCAGCAGTCGCGCGACATGGTCCTGAACGTGATGACCCCGGCGCAGCGCGAGGAATTCGAGAAAACCCACGAATGCCAATTCGCGATCAGCGTGACCGGCGTCGGCCGCTTTCGCGTGAGCTGCTTCTACCAGCGCAATTGTGTCGGCATGGTGCTGCGCCGGATCGAGACGCGCATCCCGACGATCGAGGAACTCAACCTGCCGCCGGTCATCAAGACGCTGGCGATGACCAAGCGCGGCATCATCATCTTCGTCGGCGCGACCGGCACCGGCAAATCCACCTCGCTCGCGGCGATGGTCGGTTACCGCAACCAGAACTCGACCGGCCACATCATCACAATCGAGGATCCGATCGAGTTCGTGCACAAGCACGAGGGCTGCATCATCACCCAGCGCGAGCTCGGCATCGACACCGACACCTGGGAGAACGCGCTCAAGAACACGCTGCGCCAGGCGCCGGACGTGATCCTGATCGGCGAGGTGCGTACCCGCGAGACGATGGAATACGCGATCAATTTCGCCGAGACCGGCCACCTGTGCCTGTGCACCCTGCATGCGAACAACGCCAACCAGGCTATCGACCGCATCCTGCACTTCTTCCCCGAGGATCGCCGCTCGCAGCTGTTCATGGATCTGTCGCTGAACCTGCGCGGCATCGTCGCCCAGCAGCTCATTCCGACGCCGGACGGCAAGGCGCGGCGCGTGGCGATGGAGGTCCTGCTCGGTACGCCGCTGGTGCAGGACTACATCCGCAAGGGCGAGATCCACAAGCTCAAGGAAGTGATGAAGGAATCCACCAACCTCGGCATGAAGACCTTCGACCAGAGCCTGTTCGAGCTGTATCAGGCTGGCGAGATCAGTTACGAGGATGCACTGCGCCACGCCGACTCGGCGAATGAGGTGCGCCTGCGGATCAAGCTCGCCCAGGGTGGCGACGCGCACACCCTGAGCCAGGGCCTCGACGGCGTGGAATTGATGGAGAGCTGAGCGCGCGGGCAGGCGTCGGGCCGATCACGCAATGCGTGCCCGTGCGCGATGACGTCAGCCTGCAGCCCGCCGCGGTGTGGCGACGGGCTGCAGGCTACGGACTACGGAGTGGGCGCGCGGTACCGCACGTGCTGTGCCGTGCGCAGGCCGCGCTCGCCCAGTTCGACGCTGACGTCGCCATAGTCCATCCACTCGCGGTAGCGCGCATACATCTGGCGCTGGATGTCCAGGAAGGCGGTCTGCTGCGGATCGCCCTTGGGTGCGAGCTTGTCGAAGAACTGTGCGTAGAGTCCGTAGATCTCGCCGCTGAAGCGCAGGTGCAGCAGCATCCGCCCATCGCCGGCAGGCGCGGCGAGATAGGCGCCGACCGCTGCCTCCGCGTCGTCACCGATGGCCAGCGCCAGAGCGCCGGTACTGCTCGCCGCGAAGATCTTCCTGTCCGGCAATGCCGAGGGCGCTGGCAGCTGCACCGGCTTGCCGTCGGTAGCGAGCTTTATGTCCTTGAGATCGGGCACGGCCAGCTGGGCCATGCTGACGATCAGCAGCGGATTGTCGCTGGCGATCAGCACGCGCATCGCGAGCTGTTTCGTATCCGGCATGCCGTTCGCATCCAGCGCGAAACGGTCGAGGGTCACGCGCAAGCCGAGAATGTTGCTGAACGGCGGCGGGACTGTGCGTTCGAGGCTGGTCTTCAGCTCGGCCATGCCGGTGTTCAGGCTAGCGAGCTTCCCGCACCGGTAGGGTGACGCAGTGACCGCATTGGCCTGCTTGAGCAGGAAGTCCTTCCACTTCAGCACCGGTACCGCGAGGGCCATGTCGGCCAGCGCCTTGTCGTCGGCTGCCATGCCGGGCAAGGGCTGCGCGAGGGATTTCATCTGCTCGCGCAGCGCGGGGTCGAGTTCCAGCTCGGTGACGAAGGTCTGTTCCTGTGCGTCGAGGCGGGTCGCGCCGAAGGTCAGGCGTGGTGCCTTGGCCGCGATGCCGGCGATCTCGGCGCGGCAGGTTGGGTCCAGGTCGGCGTCCTTGGCATCGAGCGCCCGCGCGAAATCCGCGTCGCTGCCTTGCAGTGGCGTGGAAAGGATCTGCGCGATGCGGGTGAGGTCGACGTAACCCGATCCGTAGGCCAGGTAGCCGCGCTCCTGGTTCAGGCGTTCGAGCGCGCCGCTGGCGGCGAGGCTCTTTGCCGGGCGATCGAGGCCGAGCAACTGCCTGAGCGTGGCGTCCGGTGCACCCTTCGGTGCGAGCGCGAGCACGAGCTGCCGGCCTTCCAGCGCCAGCATGCCGGACAGCGGCGCATCGGCCGGGCCGAGGCGCCAGTATTCCTGCTCGCCGATCTTGGCTACGGCGAGTTTCTCGCCGGTCTTGGCCTCGACCCGACCGAGCATCGCGCGGAAGGCCTGCGGATCGGCGAGTTCGAGCCGCATCACCGGCGCCAGGCCGATGCCGTACAGCACCGCGTGCGCTTCCGGCGTGAAGCCGATCTCGCGCCATTTCTCCGGCGTATCGCGGTCGCGGATCTCGGCGAGGACGGC
>Ga0116193_1001669_pt1 | contig 17941 bp, 15 predicted proteins | sample AD_UKC115_MetaG_FD_89892 | JGI IMG/M metagenome (GOLD analysis project Ga0116193, IMG submission 89892) | Active sludge microbial communities of municipal wastewater-treating anaerobic digesters from Hong Kong - AD_UKC115_MetaG | ecosystem: Engineered > Bioreactor > Anaerobic > Digestate... | reverse complement strand
GCCAGCGGCAGGTCTGCCGGTGGCTGGGGCGCGGCGACGGCGGGAAAGCCCGTGCCCTTGGGGAAGAAGTCGAACAGGAAGCGCTTCCAGTGGAACTGGTAGCTCGAATCGATGGCGCCCGCCTTTTGCAACAGCGCCAGCGGCGCGGTGTGCGTGGCGCGGCTGGCCTCGACCACGGCCTTGTATTCGGGCGCGTTCTTGTCGGGGCGGAACAGAATTTTGTAGAGCTGCTCGCGGATGGGCTGCGGGCACTCGCCCTGGCCCAGTTGCTCGGCCCAGTCGGCGATCTGCTGCATCACCAGCTTTTTCTTTTCGATGGCGGCCAGCGCCTGCTGCAGGATTTCGGCCGGGGCTTTCTTGAAGCGGCCCTTGCCGGCGCGGCGGAAGTAGTGCGGCGCATCGTAGAGCGCGAACAGCGCGCCGGCCTGCTCGGCCAGCGTGGCGCTGGCGGAAAAGTAGTCGCGCGCCAGGTCGGCAAAGCCGAATTCTTCCTCGGGGGCGAATTCCCAAGCCAGGGGCAGCTCGATGGTGGCAGCCACGGCCTGGGCCTGGGCCATCAGTTCGGCGGGAGCGGGCTTTTCGAACTTGAGCAGGATGTGGGCGGCCTTGGCCTTGACCCGCTTGCCGGAATCGAGCTCGATCTGGGCTGAGGTCTCGGCTTCGGACAGGATGCGACCGGCCAGGAACTTGCCGGCTTCTTCAAACAATGCGTACATGGGCGCGATTGTCCCATGGGCTTGCCGCAGGGAGGGGTCAGGCCAGTTCGAGGAAGTCCACGATGGCGTCCAGGTGCGTGTCGAAGTCGCTCAGCGCATGGTCTCCGCCTTCCAGCAGGCGCAACCGGGCCTGGGGGTAGCGTGCCACCATCTCGCGCCAGTCCAGCACTTCGTCTCCCTTGGCGATGATGGCCAGCTCGGGCCCGGCCGGGGGCTGGCCGCGCAGGTCCAGCGCGCGCAACTCCTGCACGTACTCGGGCCGGAAGAAAAAACGCTCCTCGGGCTGGTGCCAGGCGGTTTGTTCGCCGATGTAGCGCTCCAGGTCGCGGGCCGGGTTCACCGCCGGATTCAGCAGCACACTCGGACAGTGGGCCTGGTGTGCCACCCAGGTGGCGTAATAGCCGCCCAGTGAAGAGCCCACCACGGCCATCTGGCCGCGCGGCCACTGGGCGATGCCCTGGGCCACCTGCTCCATGGCCAGGCGCGGTGAGGGGGGGAGCTGGGGGCACCAGAAGTGCAGTCCTGGGTGGTGCTGGGCCACATGCTGCGCCATGCGCCGGGCCTTGGCAGACTGGGGGGAGGAGCGAAAACCGTGCAGGTAGAGCAGATGGGTTGTGGCCATGGTGCGACAAAAAGAGGAGCCGGTGCAAACACTGGTACAAAGCGCAAGCGCAGGCATAAGATGTGCGAACAGACTGTTACAAACCCAGGCCCACGATGCCCGATTTTGCCCCGCTCTCCACTGGCAAGCGCCTGCCGCCCGGAGGCAGTGCACAGCCTGCCGCCGTGGGGCGCTTTGAACTCAGGCGCCTGCTGGGCAAGGGGGCGCAGGCCAGCGTGTGGCTGGCACACGATCCGCGCCTGCAGCGCGAGGTGGCCATCAAGCTGCTGCCGCCGGTGCAGGGGCAGGACGCCGCCGCGGTGCTGGAGCATTGGCTGCGTGAGGCACGCCATGTGGGGCGCCTGGCGCATCCGCACATCGTGCCCGTGTTCGAGGCCGATGTGCAGGGCCAGCAGCCCTACATCGTTTTTGAATATGTGCCCGGCTGCACGCTGGCCGAGCACCTGGAGCGGCAGGGGCGCTGTGCGCCACACGACGCGGTGTCCCTGGTGGTGGATGTGCTCGACGGCCTGCAGGCGGCCCACGCGGCGGGCATCGTGCACCGCGACCTGAAACCCTCGAACGTGATGGTGGACGCCCAGCGCAACGCCCGTGTCATGGACTTTGGCCTGGCTGCCGCCGTGGCCAGCACGCCCGATGCGCAGTTGGCCAGTGGCACCCCGGCCTACATGGCGCCCGAGGCCACGGCCAGCATGCCGCCCGCGCCTGCGATGGACATCTACTCTGCCGCGCTGGTGCTGGTGGAGCTGCTGACGGGCCGCCCCCTGATCCACCAGACCGATACCTGGCAGGCGCTGTACCGCATTGCCAACGACCGCATCGAGCTGCCCGAAGACCTGGGCAGCGGTGTGGACGATGCCTTGCGCGCCATCCTGCAGCACGCCTTGGCCCGTGACCCGGCGCAGCGCTATGCCTCGGCAGCGGAGTTCCGCGATGCGCTGCAGGCCTGGGCCGCACCGGTGAGTGCCTCCACCACAGCGGGCAACGCCACGCTGGACTTTTTGCTGCGGCGCATGCGCCACAAGAGCGACTTTCCGGCGCTGTCGGATTCGGTGGCGCGCATCCAGCGCGTGGCCAGCTCCGAGGACGACAGCATCAGCGACCTCACACGCGAAATCCTCAAGGACGTGGCGCTGACGCACAAGCTGCTGCGTCTGGTCAACAGCGTGCTGTTTGCGCATGCCAGCCAAGGCTCGGTCAGCACAGTCTCGCGCGCAGTCAGCCTGGTGGGCTTCAATGCCGTGCGCAACATGGCGCTGGGCTTGGTGTTGCTGGAGCACATGCAGGACAGGCAGCATGCGGGGCAGATGCGCGAAGAGTTTCTGCGCGCCATGATGGCTGCGTCGCTGGCCTCCGAGCTGGGTGGCGCGGCCATGTCGGAGGAGTCGTTCATCGGTGCACTGTTCCAGAACCTGGGCCGCATGCTGTGTTCCTTCTACTTCGCCGAAGAGGCGGCGCAGATCCGCACCGCCGTGGCGGCGGGCACTGAGGAGGAGGCGGCCGCGATGCAGGTGCTGGGGCTGGGGTTGGAGGACCTGGGCGCTGGCGTGGCGCGGGTGTGGGGCCTGCCCGAAACCTTGCAGCGCTGCATTCGCAAACCGCTGGGGGCGCCGCCCCACCGCCCGCCCGAAAAAGGGGCCGAGGGCCTGCGCTGGCTGGCGCGGGCGGCCAATGAAGTGGCCACGGCCATCCTGCAGACGGAGCCGCAGCAGTTGGACGCTCGCCTGCAAAAGCTGGGTTCGGAATGGTCGCGCACCCTGGCCCTGCAGCCACAAGCCTTTGCCGATGCGACCTTGCGCGCGCGCCAGCAGTTGGTGGCGCTGGCGCAGGCGCTGGAGTTGCAGGTGGCCCCCGACAGTGCCGCCGCACGTCTGCTGCGCTTGCCTGCGCCGGTGGTGGATGTCGCCGCCAGCGATGAGCTGGCGCCGCACGAGCTGCATCCCCATGCCACCCAGCCGCTGACGGTGCAGGCCCCTGTCAGCGGCCCCCAGGCCCAGGCGCAGATGGCGGAGGTGCTGTCGGCCGGCATCCAGGATGTGACCAATGCCATGGTCAACGAGGGTTTTGCGCTCAACGATGTGCTGCGCATGATTCTGGAGGCCATGTTCCGCGCGCTGGGTGCGCGCCGCATCGTGTTTGCCCTGCGTGATGCGCGCACCGACGTGCTCACGGGACGCTTCGGGCTGGGGGAGGGCAGCGAAGCGGCGGTGCGTTCCCTGGCGGTGCCCTTGCGCGAAACCGCCGACCTGTTCACCGCCGTCTGTCTGCGTGGGGCCGATACCCTCATCAGCGACGCCACCGAGGCCCGCATGCAGGAGCGTCTTCCTGCGTGGTACCGCAAGGGGCTCAATGCGCCCACCTTCTTGCTGCTGCCCCTGCAGATCAAGGGGCGGCCGTTTGCGTTGATCTATGCGGACCAGGAGCGCCCCGGCGCCCTGGCGGTGGATGACAAGGTGCTGGGGCTGCTGCGCACGCTGCGCAACCAGGCCGTCATGGCGTTTCGCCAGCGGACCTGACCCTGGAGGGGCTGCGCGCTGGCCGCGATAATCGCGGGATGGCCACCACGATCGACAAGCCCACCCTGCTGCAACGCGTCCTCCCCTTGTTCAGGGGATTTGACGGCTGGCTGGTGGCCATTGTCCTCATGCTGGCAGGCGTGGGCTTGGTGGCCATGTATTCGGCGGGCTATGACCACGGTACACGGTTTGTGGACCATGGGCGCAACATGCTGATCGCAGCGGGCATTTTGTTCCTGGTGGCCCAGGTGCCACCCCAGCGCATCATGGCGTTTGCCGTGCCGCTGTACCTGGCCGGGGTGGCATTGCTGGTGGCGGTGGCCCTGTTCGGCATCACCAAGAAGGGGGCGCAGCGCTGGGTCAACGTAGGCATCGTCATCCAGCCCAGCGAGATTCTCAAGATTGCCATGCCGCTGATGCTGGCCTGGTGGTTCCAGCGGCGCGAGGGGCAGTTGCGTCCGTTGGACTTTGTCGTGGCGGGGCTGTTGTTGGCGCTGCCCGTGGGGCTGATCATGAAGCAGCCCGATCTGGGCACGTCGCTGCTGGTGCTGGCAGCAGGGCTTTCCGTGATCTATTTCGCCGGCCTGCCCTGGAGGCTGGTGCTGCCGCCCGTGGTGCTGGGTTTGGTCGGCATTGCCGTGCTGGTGGCGATGGGCGACGATTGGTGTGCCGACGGCGTGCGCTGGCCCATCCTGCATGATTACCAGCAGCAGCGCATCTGCACGCTGCTGGATCCCACGCGCGACCCCCTGGGCAAAGGGTTCCACATCATCCAGGGCATGATTGCCATCGGCTCCGGCGGGGTTTTTGGCAAGGGCTTCATGGCGGGGACGCAGACGCACCTGGAGTTCATTCCGGAGCGCACCACGGACTTCATCTTTGCCGCCTATTCCGAGGAGTTCGGGCTGCTGGGCAACCTCGTGTTGGTGTTCGGTTTTCTGATGCTCGTCTGGCGAAGCCTGGCCATTGCCATGGGTGCGGGAACGCTGTTTGGCCGACTCATGGCAGGCGCGGTGTCCATGATCTTCTTCACCTATGCGTTTGTGAACATGGGGATGGTCAGTGGCATGCTTCCCGTGGTGGGGGTGCCACTGCCGTTTGTGAGCTACGGGGGCACGGCCATGGTGACCTTGGGCCTGGCGCTGGGCATTCTCATGTCGATTGCGCGGGCGCAGCGCCTGCCGGTTCCCGGCAAACCGGTGGTGGCCTGAGGCGCACTGGGCCGTGGCCGCCTAAAATCCTGCGGATGACCTCTCGCCCCACCCTTGGCGCGCCGCGCAGCGCGCCCACCATTGATCGCATCGCCCAGGCCCAGCAGTGTCTCCTGGCCCCTTTTGGCCTGGACGAAAGCCACCTGGCACGGGCCCTGGCAGAGATCCGCGCCCACCGCGTGGACGATGCCGACCTGTACTTCCAGACCACCCGCAGCGAGGGCTGGAGCCTGGAGGAAGGCATTGTCAAGACCGGCTCGTTTTCCATCGACCAGGGGGTGGGCGTGCGTGCCGTGTGCGGAGAAAAAACGGCCTTCGCCTATTCGGACGACATCTCCGAAGCCTCCCTGTTGGACGCTGCACGCACGGTGCGCAGCATTGCGGCGGCGGGGCATTCCGCGCGGGTGGCTGCCAAGGCACGCAAGGTGGCCAAAAGCCGCAGCCTGTACCCGGCCGTCGATCCGATTGCCACGCTGGACAGCACGGCCAAGGTGGTCTTGCTGGAGAAGGTGGAGCAGCGCGCCCGTGCCCGCGATCCGCGCGTGGTGCAGGTCATGGCCGGGCTGGCCAGCGAATACGACGTGGTGCTGGTAGCGCGTGCCGATGGCACCCTGGCCGCCGATGTGCGCCCGCTGGTGCGCCTGTCCGTCACGGTGATTGCGGAGCAGGGCGGTCGCCGGGAGGTGGGCTCTGCGGGCGGGGGCGGGCGTTTCGGCCTGGCGTATTTCGACGACGTCCAGATCGGGCGTTATGTGGAAGAGGCGGTCAACACCGCGCTGGTCAACCTGGAATCCCGCCCGGCGCCGGCCGGCGAAATGACCGTGGTGCTCGGGCCCGGCTGGCCCGGCATCCTGCTGCACGAGGCCGTGGGTCACGGGCTGGAGGGCGACTTCAACCGCAAGGGCTCCAGTGCCTTCAGCGGGCGCATCGGCCAGCGCGTGGCCGCCAAGGGCGTGACCGTGCTGGACGACGGCACGCTGGCCGACCGGCGCGGCTCGCTCAATGTGGACGACGAGGGCCAGCCCAGCGGCTGCAATGTGCTGATCGAGGACGGCATTCTGCGTGGCTACATCCAGGACCGCATGAATGCCCGGCTGATGAACGTGGCGCCCACCGGCAATGGCCGGCGTGAAAGCTATGCCCACATTCCCATGCCGCGCATGACCAACACCTACATGCTGGCGGGGGACAAGGACCCGAAGGAGATCATTGCCAGCATCCGCAAGGGCCTCTATGCCACCAACTTTGGGGGTGGGCAGGTGGACATCACCTCGGGCAAGTTCGTGTTTTCGGCCAGCGAGGCCTACTGGGTGGAGAACGGCAAGATCCTCTACCCCGTCAAGGGCGCCACCATCGTGGGCAGCGGCCCCGAATCGCTCAAGAAGGTCAGCATGATCGGCAACGACATGCGCCTGGACAGCGGCGTGGGCACCTGCGGCAAGGAGGGCCAGAGCGTGCCGGTGGGCGTGGGCCAGCCCACCCTGCGCATCGACGGGCTGACGGTGGGCGGCACGGCATAGGTGGAGGGGGCACCCCCCTTGTCGCCTTCGGCACCTTCCCCCCGCTCTCGCATTGCTGCGCAATTCGGGCAGGGGGACGCTCCCTGCGCTGCGGGGCGGCCCTTGCGCGGGAGCCCTGGTGGGGCCGCGCCCGCTACTGGGGTTTGGGGCGGAAGGGCCCGCAGGTGTTGCGGCCATGCACCACCTCGGGGCTGGGGGCGTCGGTGGCCGGTGCGCATGGCGGGGGAAGGTTGGACAATCGTGCCATGGCTGCCTCTCGCCCCTTGTCCTTGCAAACGCTCCAGACATTTGGCGATATCAGCCGTTTTTTGCGCGAGGGCGTGGCGGACGAGGATTCGCGCCAGATGCGCGACAGCGTGGGTGCTTTGGCCCAGGTGATCGACGAGGCCGTCAAGGTGCGCCATGCGCGCCACGAGGCGGCGCTGGTCACGCAGCATGCGCAAGGCCTGGTGGGTACGGTGCGTGAGCACCAGCGTTTCATCACCGGGCTTGGCTCGGCCTGGCATGCGTTGTACGAGTTCGGTGCTTACCAGAGTGCTCTGCGCGAACTGCGCAGGGCGGCCGAAGACTGGCTCAAGGCGCTGGAGCGCCGCAGCAGCCGCGAAGGCGCCGCTTTTGACCGTGTGGAACTGCTGGCCTGGCGCACTCTGGGCGAGGGGGTGTTGCTCATCGATATGTATGAGCAGGGCGGCACCAGCCTGCTCAGCGGTGTGCCGGAGTCTTCGCCACCTCCCAGCACCACGCCCTGGATGCGCATGGCGGCCTGGTGGAAGCGGCTGCGTGGCTGAAATGCCGGGCGCGGGCGCGATACTGCAGTGCAACGCAAATATGCTACATTCGACCCCTATGCCATCGCGCTTCGCTTTTTACTTTTGGTTTTGGTTCTCGGTCCCAGGCGGATGAGAGGCGAGCGCGCGAGCACCCAGACACTTCCCACCCAACCGCCGAAGCTGCAAAGCCCGGCGGTTTTTTGTTTTTGAGCGTTTTTCTTTTCCTCCACTTCTCACAGAAAGCACCCCATGAGCCCCAAAGCCCTGAGCGCCAGTGATGCCTGGTACCAAAGCGTCGAGAAAACCAGCGAGACCGACGACGAACGCATCAAGGACATCACCGTGCTGCCCCCTCCCGAACACCTGATTCGCTTCTTCCCGATCCGTGGCACGGCGGTGGAGCAGTTGATCACCCAGACGCGCAAGACCATCCACCAGATCATGCACGGCAAGGACGACCGCCTGCTGGTGGTGATCGGCCCGTGCTCCATCCATGACCCGGCGGCTGCGCTGGACTATGCGCGCCGCCTGAAGGAAGTGCGCGCCCAGTACCAGGACACGCTGGAGATCGTGATGCGCGTGTACTTCGAAAAGCCGCGCACCACCGTGGGCTGGAAGGGCCTCATCAATGACCCCTATCTGGACGAGAGCTACCGCATCGACGAGGGCCTGCGCATCGCACGCCAGTTGCTCATTGAGATCAACCGCCTGGGCGTGCCGGCGGCCAGCGAGTTCCTGGACGTGATCTCGCCCCAGTACATCGGCGACCTGATCGCCTGGGGTGCCATCGGTGCGCGCACGACGGAGAGCCAGGTGCACCGCGAGCTGGCCTCGGGCCTGTCGGCGCCGATCGGCTTCAAGAACGGCACGGACGGCAACATCCGTATTGCCACCGACGCCATCCAGTCGGCCAGCCGGGGTCATCACTTCCTGTCGGTGCACAAGAATGGCCAGGTCGCCATCGTCAATACCAAGGGCAACAAGGACTGCCACGTCATCCTGCGCGGCGGCAAGGCGCCCAACTACGATGCGACCAGTGTGGCCGCCGCCTGCAAGGAACTGGAAGCCGCCAAGCTTCTGCCGACGCTGATGGTGGACTGCAGCCACGCCAACAGCAGCAAGCAGCACGAGAAGCAGCGCGACGTGGCGGGGGACATTGCCGCTCAGATCGCTGCGGGCTCGCACAACGTGTTTGGCGTCATGATCGAAAGCCACCTGGTGGCAGGCGCGCAGAAGTTCACACCGGGCAAGGATCAGCCCGGTGCACTGGAATACGGCAAGAGCATCACCGACGCCTGCCTGGGCTGGGACGACTCGCTCCACGCGCTGGCCGACCTGTCTCAGGCCGTTCTGGCGCGCCGCCAGCGTGCCAAGGTGTAAGCTAGCGGCTGTTTCTTATCCCCCACTGAAAGGCATTTCATGCATAGCGTAGTGACGGTTTCCCTGGGTCAAAGTCAGGAATTTCGTTTCGAACTCGATGGCGTCGCACCCATGGCGCACGAAGAGGCGCGGCTCTGGCTCGATGGCGAATTCACTGCCATGGAGTGCGAGCCTCTGCGTGCCAGCGGCAAGGTGCTGCTGGCCGACAAGGTGCTGGTGGTGGCGCGGGATGCGGGCGTCTCCCGGCTGGGCGATCGCGAGTGGCTGGGCCAGTTTGCACGCGCAGTGACTGCAGCGCTGTCGCGCCCTGTGGTGCGTATTGACCTGCAGGGCATGACCATCGCTTACTGATGGAATAGGTGCTTTGCGCCCATCGATAGGGCGCAGAGCGCTACAAAAATAATAGCTAATGCGGCGCGGGCCGCATCAATGGGCTTTGCCCAGCGCTTGCAGCAAGCGCTCGTGCACGCCGCCAAAGGCGCCGTTGCTCATACAGACGATGTGATCGCCCGCTTGTGCGGCCTGCACCACCTGGGCCACCAGGTGCTCCACATTGGGGGCCGTTTGTGCGCGGCCACCGGGGCCGGTGCCCAGGGGCGCCAGCGCTGCGGAGGCATCCCAGTCCAGCCCAGCGGTGTGGCAGAACGCCAGATCGGCGCTCTCCAGTGCCCAGGGCAACTGCGCTTTCATGGTGCCCAGCTTCATGGTGTTGCTGCGTGGCTCGAAAACGGCCAGGATTCGCGCGCTGCTTCCCACCTGCCGCCGCAAGCCGTCCAGTGTGGTGCGCATGGCCGTGGGGTGGTGGGCAAAGTCGTCGTACACAGTGATGCCGCGCACCATGCCGCGCCGCTCCATGCGGCGGCGCACGTTCTCAAAGCGGGCCAGGGCCTGGGCTGCATCCTGCGGTGCCACACCCACATGGTGGGCTGCCGCGATGGCGGCCAGCGCGTTGAGCTGGTTGTGCACGCCGCCCAGTGCCCATTGCACCTGCGCGACTTTGTGGCCTTGTTGCAGCACGGCAAAGTCGTGCGGCTCCCCCTGTGCGGTGAAGTCGCACACTTCCGCGCCAAAAGTCAGCACCGGGCTCCAGCAGCCCTGGTGCAGCACGCGGGTCAGGCTTTCCTCCAGGCCGTTGGCCACCACGCAGCCCGAGGGCGGTACGGTACGCACCAGGTGGTGGAACTGGCGCTCGATGGCGGCCAGGTCGTCAAAAATGTCGGCGTGGTCGAATTCCAGGTTGTTCAGCACGGCGGTGCGTGGCCGGTAGTGGACAAACTTGCTGCGCTTGTCGAAGAAAGCGGTGTCGTATTCATCGGCTTCGATCACGAACAGCGGTGCCTCGCCCTTGGGACCAGCGCCGGGCTGGGGCCGCCGGGCGGCGCCCAGCCTGGCCGAAACGCCGAAGTTCAGCGGCACCCCACCCACCAGAAAGCCTGGCTCCTGACCCGCGCATTCCAGGATCCAGGCCAGCATCGAGGTCGTGGTGGTTTTGCCATGCGTGCCCGCCACGGCCAGCACATGGCGCCCCTGCAAGATATGCTCGCTGAGCCACTGGGGGCCGCTGGTATAGGCGGCGCCACTGTCCAGAATGGCTTCCATCAGGGGGAACTTGGGGCTGCCGTCGGCCAGGCGCGCCCGGCTCACGACGTTGCCGATGACGTACAGGTCAGGCTGCAGCGCCAGCTGGTCGGCGCTGTAGCCTTCGATCAGGTCGATGCCCAGTGCGCGCAGTTGGTCGCTCATGGGAGGGTAAACGCCTGCGTCGCAGCCCGTGACGCGGTGGCCCGCCGCGCGCGCCAGTGCGGCCAGCCCGCCCATGAAGGTTCCGCAAATGCCCAGGATATGGATGTGCATGGATGAATTCTTTGAATGAAATTGGCATTCAAGGCGCATTCTAATTGCGCAAATAGCTATAAAAATAATAGCATTTTTTTGCCTGAACAGCCGGGGCGGCCCTGGGCTGCGCGGGGAGATCGCCCGGTCCGGACCGCGCAGCCGTCACAATGCGCTTGCTATGACCTCCTTGCCCCTTGACGCTGAAATTGCCCAGGCCGCCGCCCGCATGGTGGTGGAGGAGGGGCTGGAGTATGGTCCCGCCAAGCGGCGGGCGGTCAAGCTGCTGGGCCTGCCGGCGCGCAGCCCTTTGCCGGACAACGATGTGGTCGAGGACGCGGTGCGCGAGCACATTGCCCTCTATTGCGCAGACACCCAGCCGACCGAGTTGCGTGCCCTGCGTGCGCTGGCGCTGGAGTGGATGGAGCGCTTGGCCGCTTTTCGACCCCACCTTGGCGGAGCCGTGTGGCACGGCACGGCCACGCGGCTGTCGGACATTTACCTGCAGTTGTTCTGCGATGATCCGAAATCGGCAGAGATTGCCCTGATCAACCAGGGCGTGAACTACGAGCCTGGCTCGGTGCCGGGTTTGCATGGCCAGACGGTGGACGTCCTCAGTGTGGCCTGCCCGCTCCGTTCGCTGGGGCTGGTGGTCGGAGTGCACCTGCTGGTGTACGACCTGGACGATCTGCGCGGTGCGCTGCGTCTGGACCGCAAGGGCCGCCCGCCACGGGGTGATGTGCAGGCGGTGCGCCGCTTGTTGGAGAACGAAACGTGAATCAGCGTATGACGGAAGAAGCGCAAGACCCGGCCCAGGCCGAGATGAAGGCGGCGGCAGGGGAGGTTCCACTGCTGTCGCGTCGGCAATGGGCGCTGCTGGCGGGCGTGGGTGTGGCGTCGGCCGCCGCCGGGGGCGGCTGGGCCTGGTGGCGTGGTCGCCCCACGACAGCGGAACAGGACGCGGGCAGTGCTTTTTGGGGCCGCAGCTTTGAAACACCCGTGGGCGAGACCCTGTCCATGCAGTCGCTGCGCGGCAATCCGCTGTTGGTGAACTTCTGGGCGACCTGGTGCCCTCCCTGCATTGCAGAGCTGCCCTTGCTGGATGGTTTTTACCGTGAAAATGCGTCAAAAAACTGGAAGGTGCTTGGAATTGCGGTCGATCAGCTTGCATCCGTCAAAGGATTCCTGGAGCGCTCGCCGGTGACATTCCCTGTGGCCATGGCGGGTCAGGGTGGCATAGAGCTGGCGCGTTCTCTGGGGAATCTGCATGGCGGCCTGCCGTTTTCGGTGCTGTTCGGTGCAGATGGGCGCATCTTGCATCGTAAAATGGGACAGGTGACCGACGGTGACCTGCGCGCCTGGCTGCGCCTGGGCTGATGGCCGCTGGCCTATGGCCTGTAGTTGGCGGCTATTGAATTAAAAAGTCGATCGTAGGCCAAAGATGACGTGAATTGGGGTACATTCGCGCCCTGTTCAGTTTTGCTGAGGAAGCTCACATGGATCTGCGAAAACTCAAGACCCTGATCGACCTGGTCTCGGAGTCCAACGTCTCCGAACTGGAAATCACCGAGGCCGAGGGCAAGGTTCGCATCGTCAAGAGCGGCCCCACCGTGGTCCAGCAGTATGTCCCCGCAGCCGCCCCTGCGCCCGCAGCCGCCGCCCCAGCGCAGCCCGCTGCGGCTCCGGTGGCTGAGTTGCCCGCTCCGGCGGTGGCCGAGGTCAAGGGCCATGTGGTCAAGTCGCCCATGGTGGGAACGTTCTACCGTTCCTCCAGCCCTGGTGCCAAGCCCTTCGTCGAGGTGGGTAGCCAGGTCAAGGAAGGCGAGACGCTCTGCATCATCGAGGCCATGAAGATTCTCAACGAGATCGAGGCCGACAAGAGCGGCACGGTCACGCGCATTTTGGGTGAGAACGGCCAGGCAGTGGAGTACGGTCAACCCCTGTTCGTGATCGAGTGATGGGGAGCAAGCCCGTGAGCGGCTGTGCAGCTTCTCCCATGTCTCGCGGGGCTGCCGCCTCCGGGAGGGGAGATACCGCCGACGCCCGAACATGGGAGTGCTGCTGGCCCTTGTGCGGGGAGCTTCAATTGCAGGCGCCGCATTCGCATTCATCACGTCGCATGGTGGACAAACAACATGTTTAAAAAGATTCTGGTCGCCAATCGCGGCGAAATCGCCCTCCGTATCCAGCGTGCCTGCCATGAACTGGGCATCAAGGCGGTGATGGTTTATTCCGAGGCTGACCGTGACGCCAAGTACGTCAAGCTGGCCGAGGAGGCCGTCTGCATAGGCCCTGCGCCCTCGCCGCTGTCTTACCTCAACATGCCGGCCATCATCTCGGCGGCCGAGGTGACCGACGCCGAGGCCATTCACCCCGGCTATGGCTTCCTGTCGGAAAACGCCGACTTTGCCGAGCGCGTGGAGCGCAGCGGCTTTCAGTTCATCGGCCCCACGCCGGAGTCGATCCGCATCATGGGCGACAAGGTGTCGGCCAAGCAGGCCATGATCAAGGCAGGCGTACCCTGTGTGCCGGGATCAGATGGCGAACTGCCTGACGATCCGGTGCAGATCAAGCGCATCGCCAAGGCCATTGGCTATCCCGTCATCATCAAGGCCGCAGGTGGCGGTGGCGGGCGCGGCATGCGCGTGGTGCACACCGAAGCGGCACTCATCAACGCGGTGCAGATGACCAAGGCCGAAGCGGGTGCCGCGTTTGGCAATCCGGCGGTCTATATGGAGAAATTCCTCCAGAACCCGCGCCACATCGAGATCCAGATCCTGGCCGACAAGCATCGCAACGCCGTGTACCTGGGCGAGCGCGACTGCTCCATGCAGCGGCGCCACCAGAAGGTGATCGAGGAGGCGCCTGCTCCGGGTATTCCGCGTCGAATGATCGATCGCATTGGCGACCGCTGCGTCGCTGCGTGCAAAAAGATCGGCTATCGGGGCGCGGGCACGTTCGAGTTTCTTTACGAGAACGGCGAGTTCTACTTCATCGAAATGAACACCCGCGTGCAGGTGGAGCATCCGGTGACCGAATGGATCACCGGGGTGGATATCGTCAAGACGCAGATCATGGTGGCTGCGGGCGAGAAGCTGCCCTTCACCCAGCGCCAGATCGAGATCCGTGGCCACGCGATCGAATGCCGGATCAACGCCGAGGACCCGTACAAGTTCACACCTTCCCCGGGGCGGATCACGATGTGGCATGCGCCGGGCGGGCCGGGCGTGCGCGTGGACTCCCACGCCTACACCAACTATTTTGTGCCGCCCAACTACGACTCGATGATCGGCAAGCTCATCGTGCACGGCGACACGCGCGAGCAGGCGCTGGCGCGCATGCGCACAGCCCTGTCCGAGACCGTGATCGAAGGCATCAACACCAACGTGCCCTTGCACCGCGAACTGATGGTGGACGCCAAGTTCATGGAAGGCGGCACCAACATCCACTACCTGGAAGAGTGGCTGTCGCAGCGCCAGCGCTGAGTGAAGCAGGTGCCCATGCCGGGTGCCATTTGCGGGAAACCTGAACATGCATGAACTGAGCCTGCTGTGCCCGCAAGACCGGGTGGAAACCTTGAGCGAGGCGCTGGAGGCGCTGGAGGCTCTCAGCGTGTCGGTCGAAGATGCCGACGCGCAGACCGACGCCGAGCAGGCGCTCTTTGGCGAGCCCGGCATGCCGCCGCCCCAGGCAGGTTGGCAGCGTAGCAAGGTGGTTGCCTTGTTTGCCACCGAGGCGGCGGCCCTCGAAGCACAGGCGCTGTTGGCGGTGCAGGACTTTTTTGAAGGCTGTACCGTGGTGGCGCTGGCGCCGTTGCAGGACCAGGACTGGGTGCGACTGACGCAGTCACAGTTTGCGCCGGTGGACATCACGCCCGATTTCTGGATCGTGCCCACTTGGCACGAGCCGCCCGCGCAGGCGCAGCGGGTGATTCGTCTGGACCCCGGCTTGGCGTTCGGCACCGGTACGCATCCCACCACGCGCATGTGTCTGCGCTGGATCGCGCGCCAAGGCTCCCCGGCCGCATTGGGCCGGGTGCTGGACTATGGCTGCGGCTCGGGCATTCTGGCCATTGGTGCGGCCAAGTTCGGAGCCACGGACATCGATGCGGTGGACATCGACCCGGCGGCCGTGGAGTCCGCGGCACTCAATGCGCAGGCCAATGGCGTGCAGTTGCGTACGGGCTTGCCCGAACTCGCCCAGGGCAGCTACCAGACCGTGCTGGCCAATATTCTTGCCACGCCCCTGCGCGTGCTGGCGCCGCTGCTGTGCAGCCATGTGGCCGAAGGCGGGCACCTGGTGCTGGCGGGCATTCTGGAGCGGCAGGCCGACGAATTGATGCAGGCCTACGCCCCCTGGGTTCAGCTCACGGTGGCCGACCAGGAAGACGGCTGGATCCTGATGACGGCCCGGCGCTGACGCGCCACAGCGCCGAAGGCGGTGAGCCGGCCCTACAATCCACAGCCCATGAGCCAGACCACCCGCTGCCCATCCTGTGGAACCCTGTTCAAGGTGGTGGCAGACCAGTTGCGCATCTCGGACGGGTGGGTGCGCTGTGGAAGCTGCCAGCAGGTGTTCGATGCCTCGGCCCATCTGCAGGCGACCGCTCCTGCCCCCTTGCTACCAGACATGGCGCTCGATCGCCTGCGCCCGCCGCCAGCGCCCGTGCGGCGCGCGGAGCCTGGAGAGCGGCTCTGGGGTGCCCCGGAGTCAGCGCCCGCGCTCGAGGCGGAAGCTGCTTCTCGGCCGGAGAGCCCGGTATCGGCTTCCACCACTGCGCCCAGCGATTCGGCGGGTGCCGTTGCCGCCCACGAGCCTCCGGTGCAGTCGCCACCGCCTCCAGCCGCGCCGCCACCCGTTCCCTCGGTCTTGCATGTCCCCGAGCCGGTGGTGCCTGCCTTTTTGGTGGAAGGGGCGCAGCCTGTTGGCGCAGCAGAGGTGTTGCCTTCGCTGCTCGCCGCCGTTGCGTCCACACGCCCACCCAAGGAAGTGCCTGCCGCGCCCGTCATGCAGCCTCGGGCAGAAGAGGATGGCGGCGTGATCGAGTGGCCCTCGATCGAATTGCCTGCCCCATCCTCGGCGGGGTATGAATTGCCAGTGCCAGACACGGGCTCCGATGGGGCGGAAGCGGCATTTGCGCCGCTGCCGGAGGTGCCGCCACTGGAGTTGTTGCCCAAGGCCTCAGACCGGGCCTTCGCGCCTTTGCGTTCGACGCCGCGCCCCCTCTCTTCGCCCGTGGCTGAGGCCGAAGAAACGGTGGTGCCACCCACCGAGCCCAAGAAGGGCGCCACACAGGAGCCACCGCTTACCAAGGTGCCGGACCCCGACACCCGCGCTGCGGTGCCAACCGAAATCCCTGCGCCGTCCCCGATGGCTGTGGAGCAAGCCACGGCGGACGATTCCCTGCCAGAGGGCCGCGACCACGACGCCGATGCTGCCGAACCAGGGGTGCAAGAGTTGTCGTTCATGCGCGCGGCCCGGCGCAAGGCCTTCTGGCGCAAACCCTGGGTGAGGGCGGCGTTGTCCGTGGTGCTTCTGGCGGCCGTGGCCTTGCTCGCTGCGCAGGTGGCGGTGCAGGAGCGGGATGATCTGGCAGCGCGTGTGCCTGCGCTGCGGCCGGGCCTAGAGGCCTTGTGCAGCCAGTGGGGCTGCGTGTTGGCGCCGCGGCGTGACATTGCTGCGGTCGAAGTGGACAGTTCCTCGTTTCAGAAACTGCGCGGCGACGAATACCAGTTTTCGCTCGTGCTCAAGAACCGTTCGGCCATCGCGGTAGCGATGCCTGCCGTGGAGCTGACCCTGACGGATGCCGCAGACCAGCCGGTGCTGCGCCGTGTGCTCCTGCCAGCGCATTGGAACGCACCGCAGGAACTGGCGGCCCATGGTGAATGGAGTGTTTCGCGCACCCTGGTGCTCAGCGCCACAGGGGTCCGCATCACAGGTTACCGGGTGGTGGCTTTTTATCCCTGATTTCCAGGCCGCCACTGGGGTGGCGCAAACAACGAAAGAGACTATGGCTGTTCTGATTTGTGGCTCGCTGGCCTTTGACACCATCATGGGCTTTGAGGGGCGGTTTGCCGAACAGATCCTGCCCGACCAGTTGCACATCCTCAATGTGTCGTTCCTGGTGCCTGCGCTGCGCCGCGATTTCGGGGGCTGTGCGGGGAACATCGCCTACAGCCTGCGTTTGCTGGGCGGTGAGGCGGTGCCCATGGCCATGCTGGGCAGCGATGGCGAGTCTTACCTGCAGCGCCTGCAGGCGCTGGGCATCACCACCCGCTGCGTGGGGCAGGTGCAGGACACCTACACCGCCCAGGCCATGATCATGACCGACCGTGACAACAACCAGATCACGGCCTTTCATCCTGGCGCCATGATGCAGGCCCACACACAAACCATCGGCGCCGGGAATGCGCAGGGCATTCGCCTCGGGATCATTGCGCCCGACGGGCGTGACGCCATGCTGCAGCACGCGCAGCAGATGCATGCGGCCGGCATTCCATTCGTGTTCGATCCGGGACAGGGGCTGCCCATGTTCTCTGGGGACGAGCTGCTGCGCTTCGTGGAGCAGGCCACTTGGGTCACTGTCAATGATTACGAGGGCAAGATGCTGTGTGAGCGCACCGGCCTGGATCTGGCCGGCTTGTCTCGCAAGGTGCAGGGCTTGGTTGTGACCCTGGGCGGCAAGGGCTGTGAGGTCTGGGAGCGGGGGCAATGCACCCTGGTTGCTCCCGTGGCTCCTGCGGCTGTGGTGGATCCCACGGGTTGTGGCGATGCATGGCGAGGCGCCCTGTTGTTTGGACTGGAGCGTGGCTGGCCCTTGGCGCGCTGCGCCGAGCTGGGCAATCGGATGGGGGCGCTCAAGATTGCCGCCCGCGGGCCGCAAAACTACGTGCTGGACTTTGATCCAGCGATTGTGGCCGCCTGATTTGCCATAAAAAACCCGGTGCTGGGCACCGGGTTGGAGACAGGGCCAGGGGCCCTGAATCTCAGGGCTTTGCGCCCGTAGGGAAGGGCCAGGCCGCCTGGGGATTGAGCGTGGTCTGTGCGGCAGGGGCAGCAGGTTTTTCTGCAGCGGCCTTCTTCGCAGAGGCTGCGGCCTTCTTTGCAGGAGCAGCGGCCTTCTTGGCAGGAGCGGCAGCCTTCTTGGCGGGGGCAGCGGCCTTCTTTGCAGGAGCAGCGGCCTTCTTGGCGGGTGCAGCCTTCTTCGCAGGAGCAGCGGCTTTCTTCGCAGGAGCAGCGGCCTTCTTGGCGGGTGCAGCGGCCTTCTTCGCAGGAGCAGCGGCCTTCTTGGCGGGTGCAGCGGCCTTCTTTGCAGGAGCAGCAGCCTTCTTGGCGGGTGCAGCGGCCTTCTTGGCGGGTGCAGCGGCCTTCTT
>Ga0116193_1001668_pt1 | contig 17941 bp, 16 predicted proteins | sample AD_UKC115_MetaG_FD_89892 | JGI IMG/M metagenome (GOLD analysis project Ga0116193, IMG submission 89892) | Active sludge microbial communities of municipal wastewater-treating anaerobic digesters from Hong Kong - AD_UKC115_MetaG | ecosystem: Engineered > Bioreactor > Anaerobic > Digestate... | reverse complement strand
GAACCAGTCGATCAGCCCCGCCGCTCGGGTCCAGAACCCCTCACGGTCCTCGATGCTTTCACGGCAAGTGCTCTCGTAAAGATCGGCCATTCAGATTCTTTCGTGACCTGTCTTACACGAACGGATTCTCGCGGCTGCAGAGTTGTGCGCCTACGACATGCCAGGAGATTGCCGCACGACGCCAATGCAATACCAACCTGGCCGACACCGAAACACGAATCGCTCCCGAGCAGGAATGATGATTGCAAATACCTCTTGTTAGAAAACGAGCAACAAAATTTGGACTCAGGCTTCTGAATTCGATCTGGGCGAGCTTGATTGCCTGTAGATTGCTGGCCGAGCAAGCCGACCTCTCACAGCTACATCGTTTGGGCGTTTATCATTATAGATTAATCTGTTAGTTGGATTGAATGATTGCTGAAAATGAAGCACCAAGAGGCTTTGGCCTCAGAACCGAACAATGTTCGATCATATGCCTAGTCGATTCGTACCCAAAAGTCGTTGAGCCAAATCAATGCCAAGGCGAGTGACCGTCTCCATACTCACTTTATTAGATGGCGCGTTGGCCGGCCAGGAGACAACAGAGTGGTCAAGGTCAAATATGTCGAAAATGATGGTGCTGAGCATCTCGTGGATGTCCCGGAGGGCTTTTCGGTGATGGAAGGCGCCAAGCGATACACCATTCCAGGAATTGACGGCGACTGCGGCGGGGCCGGAGCGTGCGCGACGTGCCACGTGTATGTCGAGTCCGGCTGGTTCGACCGGCTACCTCCACTCGAAGAGCTTGAGCAAGATATGCTCGATTTCGCTTTCGATGTGAAGCCGACGAGCCGCTTGTCCTGCCAAATCAAGATTACGGCCGATCTCGAGGGGTTGGTCGTTCGCACTCCGCCACGCCAATATTAGCGCAGAATGGGAAAGGAGGAAGTCATGAATACAGCAGTTCAAGACTCGGGCACGAAGGATAATGACTGGAAAGTCACCATGAACCCCGACGAGGTCTATCGCAACCCAATGAGTATTGCTTGGACTTTCAAATATGTGATGCCCGGCGACAAAGTAGAGGACCTCTACAAGCGGGCCAAACAAAACCAATGGGATTCGGACGAATACCTTCCATGGGATACGGAAGTGGATCCATCCAAGCCGCTGCTGACGACCGGCTCATCGATGTACCATCGCATGCCGTTCTTCCAGAAACTGTCCCAGACCCAGCGGGAAGCCTTTACCGCACATTCAACGGCGCAGCTGATGAGCCAGTTCCTGCACGGCGAGCAGGGAGCGGTCATGACGGCTGCCTGCGTGACCCATTCGGTTCCGGATATCAATGCGAAGCTCTATGCCGCCACTCAGACGATGGACGAGGCCCGACACGTGGAGGTCTTCGCCAAGTATTGCGAGAAGGTGGCGATCGTCTATCCGATGGCCAAGGGTCTGAAGGGCGTGATCGATGCCACGCTCAAGTCCGACCGGTTCGAGAAGGTCATGATCGGGATGAACATGATCGTTGAGAGCATGGCTCTCGGGTCATTCAACAACGTCTATCGGACCACCCAGTGTGAACTTCTAAAGAAGCTCATGTTCGGCGTCATGCGGGACGAGAGCAGACACGTGACCTTCGGCCATACTTATCTCGGGCCATTGTTTGCAAAAATGCATCCCGACGACCTTGAAGATTGCGCCGAGTTCGCGTTTCAGGCTGTGTCCATGATGTGGCGCCGCCCGGGTGCAGCGACAACGACCGACAGCGTCGACAAGGGATTCCTTGAGGTGCTGGAGAACAGCAACATCGACCCAGCGGACTTCTTCAAGGGTATGAAGGAAGCTGCCGAACAAGGGATTACCCAGGAGTTGCCGCCCGGCCAAATCCACTCGCTCAACGATCTGATGATGCCAGCCCTAGCCAGGGTCGGCTTGTTCACCCCCACTATTCGCAAGAAATACGACGAAGCGGGGATCACGATCTTTGAAGATCAGCGGGTGCTTGAGGCGATGGAAGGCGGAAATCCCGTTGCCTGATTGATCCTGTACCGGCTGGCCGCATTGTCCTCGGTGCAAGGCGGCCAGCCTAATGAGTTGGAGGCGGATTTGTGACCCACGTTGGCGAACCTGATGACGAACTTCGTTCGGATTTTTTCAGCCTCGTTGTGCGAAATTTGCCCGAAGCTGTGATCGTCACCCGCCCGGATGGCGTGATCACATATGTCAACAGTACAACAGAGTCGTTGCTGGGTTATTCGAGTGAAGAACTTATCGGGCAGCCGATGAGAAAGCTCGTTCCGCCCGATCCATCGAGGAGGGCGGATCCGGTCAAATGGCTAGCAAAATGGGCGGCAGCGTCGGACCTTGAACAATCGCGATTTCTGGAATTGACGGCACGTCGATGCGACGGAACTGATCTCACCGCAGAAGTTCGCGTTCGTGAGGGCCCGATCGAAGGGCAACAGCGCTATTTCATAACGGTGCGGGACAATACGGAACGCCGCTTGGCCCAGATCGCTTTGAAGGATGCAAACCTGCGAGCGGAGCGATTGTTGCTCGTCGCGGCCGATGCGACGGTGACGATCGATTCAGATCACCGAATCATCTTTTTCAATCCGGCGGCGGAACGGATGTTCGGGTTCAATGTGGACGAAGTTATCGGGCAACCGCTTTCGATCCTGATTCCCTCGCAGTTCCGCGACGATCACGATTCCCAGGTTCATTCGTTTGCGCAGTCTAAATCGCCGTCACGCTTGATGAGCGAGCGCGCGGAAGTTCAGGGGCAAAGGCGCAACGGGGACGTATTCCCGCTCGAAGCGACAATTACGCGCGTGTCGGCCGGAGGTCGGCTTACGTTTACAGCTCAATTGCGGGATGTGACCGAGCGCAACCGAACCAAAGCCGAACTGATCGAACGGGAGCGCCGCATCCGGGCCGTTTTCGACAATTCTCGGGAGGCGATCGTGCTTCTCGATCCGAACGGAAGAATCGTCGAAGCAAATCGTTCTGCGCACACCCTGACAACGCTCGGTCAAGCCGAAATTGGACGACCTATCTGGGAAACTGCGTGGCTTGGCGGCCAAAATGCGCCTGGTCCGGGCGGCGCGCTGGAACAGGCTGTTCGAAAAGCAGAAGCTGGAGTTGGTGGTATTCTGACCATAGATCGAGCCGCACAACGAGCCCGGTTGTCGATTACGATTACTCCGATTCCCGGTCAGGACGAGACCATCCAATATATTCTTGTCGAAGCCGGGGAAACGCAGGTGCCCTGAGCTCGAGGCGCTCATGAGCTGAAGCGGATGTTTGCTTGTATCCCTGGTCTGGTTTTTTGCTATCCGAACGCCGTTCGAGGCGGCAATCTGTCCTCACGTTGCTGGGAGATGTGGATTGAGCCTTGAAATTGTTGGTCCAGAGATTCCATTTTTCCACCGCGAGGGCAGCACTCTGAGGCCAACCCTTGCAAGTCGGGGGCCTTGGGGAGAGGAAACGCTCAGTGGCCGTGCAGTTGCTGGGCTGCTTGGCTCCGAAATCGAGCGGTGCCATGGCCATCCAGAGTTTGTCCCTGTACGCCTGACTGTCGATATGTTCCGGATGTCGAAGATGGCAACGGTAGAGATTTCCACCAAAATATTGCGGGCCGGGTCGCGCATCAAACTGGTTGAGGCCGAGTTCCGAAATGGCGGCGAAGTGGTGGCTCATGGTCTCTGCCAATTTTTGCGCCGCGGAGAACGCCCCGAGGGCGCAATCTGGCAGCCCTCTGACTGGTCGGTGCCAGGGCCGGACGAGTTGCCCTCAAATGAAGCGGCGACGTCTGCCCGGGGATTGTGGGACGTTCGTCAGATGACAGGTGATCTGCGAAAGGAAGTGCGCCAAAGGCGCGCCTGGTTAAGGGAAGTCCGCGAGCTGGTCGAGGGAGAACCATTGACCCCCTTTGCCAGGGTCGCGGTAGCAGCAGACTATGCAAGTCCGTTTAGCCAGATTAGCCCCGCAGGATTGGGTTATATCAACAGCGACCTGACGCTATACATCCACCGGCTCCCCGAAGGAGAATGGATCGGTTTTGAAGTTGTCGATCACGGAGCAACGGAAGGAATTTCGAACTCCGCCTGCAGAGTATACGACCAGGCTGGTGCCATCGGCTCCGTTACTATCGCGGCCCTTTCCCAACCGCGAAGGGGCTGAGACCTCCAAACAGAACAGTGAGCCGGTCGCCCGTTTGCGGGCGACCGGCTCAACTCATCACAAACGCGAGGGAATCAGCACCTGCATGCTCTCAAAGCCGTGGACGAACGGGGAAAAGCTGCGGACCGGTTCTTCAACCACCTCGATTTGCGGGAAACGCTTCAGAATTTCTTCCCAGATGATGGTAAGCTGCATCTCGGCAACACGATTCCCGACACAGCGATGCACACCGAACCCGAAGGACAAGTGCTGGCGAGGCCGTTCCCGATCGATGATGTAGGAATGGGCGTTCGGGATCATTGCCTCGTCGCGGTTTCCGGAAATGTACCACATGACAACCTTGTCGCCTTCACGAATGGTCTTCCCATTGAGCTCGACGTCCTTGGTTGCGACGCGTGCCATGTGGGCAAGCGGAGTTTGCCACCGGATGGTTTCGGACACCATCGAAGGGATCAGCGAGGGGTTTGCACGAAGTTTTTCGAATTCCCCGGGATTGCGGTGGAGTTCGTAAACGCTGCCCGAGATCGTATTTCGAGTCGTATCATTTCCTCCAACGATCAGGAGAACGACCGTCCCATGATACTGTTCCCGCGACATTGCGCGTGTCTCGGGATGACCGATAAGCATGGAAATCAGGTCAGCACCAAGCTCACCGCTTTCTGCACGTTCGTCCCAAAGCTTGTCGAAGGCATTGAAGCACTCCACCATGGCCTCGGCCTTGTGCATCCAGCTTTGGACGGGTCCATGTCCAGGAGAATTGGTTACCATGTCTGACCAGTAGGTCAGCTTTCGGCGGTCTTCGAACGGGAAATCGAACAGCGTCGCAAGCGTCATCGCCGTAAGCTCCTTCGAAACCAGATCCACCCAGTCGAATGGCGTCCCGATCGGCAGCGAATCGAGGATTGCCCCTGCCCGCTCTCGGACGATAGGAGCCATTTTGGCAATGTTTGCCGGCGCGACCGTAGGAGTTACTGTCTTGCGATGCACGCTGTGCTCCGGTTCGTCCATCGTGATGAAACCCGCACCGACCAGGGACCGCTTGCGGCCCATGGATTCCAAAACACGCGTCTGTTCAGCCAGGTTCTCAAGATTGACGAGTGAAATGCCCTGCGCAGAAGAAAAAGCGCCATGATCGGTATCGACCGCCATGATATCATTCCAGGTCGTAATCGACCAATAGGGTCCAAATTCACTGTCCGGGGTGAAGTGAACGGGATCCTCCCTCCGGAGGCGCTCGAACATCGGCCAGATCGTGTCGTTCTGAAAACGGACCGGGTCACCGGGGTTTATCTGGGCAAGCGGAATTGAGGCAATGGCTTCGGTCTCAGCAGACGAAAGATTCTTGACTTGCACGTTCATCACAGCGCTCCACGGGACGGTGAGGTAAGAATCAATCTCAAATCGATTCGAACAGTGTTTCGCAATCCCAAAATTCAGGTTGAATGGCGACAAGGAACGTCAGTCGGCGTCAACTTGATACACGTTGTCCGTGCCGGATACCATCAGTTCGCCAAGGTTATGATCCGCTTGCAGAGCGCGCCGCGAACTGCCTTAAGTTGCTTGTAGAACGATGTTCCGCACGCGACGCACTAGGTTTGTCCCACCTGCCAATCAAAGGTGCCTACAAATGAATGACCCAGGAAAGGTAAAGCTGCTCAACCTCGGCCTCGAACGAGCGGCGGACCGTCTCGGCGATGTCACGCCGCTGGCGATACAGCGGTTCCTTGACCGATTCCCGCAAGCCGATGCAGCTTTCGAGCTCCACTGGTCGGGGAGCAGACGGGAACTGGAAGGCCAAATGGTAGAAAATGCGCTGTATTGCTTGATGACATGGCTCGAAGATCCCCAGGACGTCGCCTGCCTGCTGACCGATTCCGTTCCCCATCACAAGCTGACGCTGCATGTCGACCCTGCCTGGTACGGCGGCTTGATCGATGCAACGGCCGAGGTCATCGCGGAGACGATCCCTGAGGAATTCGTCGACGAGATTGTCGTCTGGCAGGGACTAAGGGCAGATTTGCGTAATCTGGTATGCAACTGCGATCAGTATTGAAAGGATGCCAGGACATCAAAAACCGGGTACCGGGTCGGTCTTTGCCTCGATTGCTTCCGATGATGAAGGGGATTGGCCCAATCCTGCCCTAACGCGGAAGGCAAATCCTGAGCACATGTTCGATAATGTGCTCCAGTTCGGCAAGGGTGTTGCAAGTCTGGGCGATGTGACAAAACCGCTCGTAGCGCCGCATTTCGCTGTCGCCGCTTCCCCAATAAGTCTCCGGTTCAGGATTTAGCCAGATTACGGCGCGGCTGCGTTTCGCGATTTCCGCGAAGATGTCCAAACGGGCGCCTGCGTAATTCGAACGGGCATCGCCTAGGACGATCACGGTGGTATGCCGATCAAGACATGTCAGGTGCTTGTCGGCAAAGTCCTCAAGGGATTTGCCATAGTCGGTCTGCTGGAAGCCTATTTCGCGAAGGACCTGCCCAATTGCCTCTTCCACGGGTAACTGCGCCAGCAGGGAGTCGACCTCGATGAGCCTGCCGGCAAAGGCAAAGCTGCGCAAGTCATGCACAACCTCGTTCAGACTGTATAGAAACGTGAGGAGGAACTGCGCGGCCGCAGCAACCGACCTAGAGACGTCGCACAGGCACACGATAGAAGGCCGGTCGACTTTCTCTGTGCGCCAGATCAATTCGAAGGGTATGCCTTCATGAGCCAGGCTCCTGCGAACGGTCCGGCGGATGTCCAGCTTGCCGCGCATGGCCCGCTTGCGCTGACGCGAATGCCTATCGGCAAGTTGTTTTGCCATCCTTCGAACAGCCTTGCGCATCAACGCTTGATCGCCGGGGCTGAATCCTTCGTCGGCGTTCAGGGGTTGACGTACCAACTGCGCTTCGCGAAGTTCTTCGGCGGTGCGGCTCGCGTAGATCTGAAACTGCCGGTCAACCAGCGCCTGGGCTTGCGCGGCGATAGCCGCGCGCACGTCGGCAAGCCGCGCCGTCGCAGGCGTCTGTGGCGAGCGAGCGCGAGCTTTTGCAATGATGGCGTCCACTTCGGGCATGCCCATCTCATCCTGCAACCGCCGCGCGAGCAGATTGCGCTGGGTTGCAAAGCGAATTCCACTAAGGCCGATCCGGTTGGCTGCGCTGGCCATTGCCATCGACAGTGATGCCTCGTCACCGGAAAGCATTATTTGAGCCAAGGCGCTTCCCTCCGCCTCGGGAAGGACGTCGAGATTTTGCTGGCGACCTTGCGAAGCAGCTTCCCCGGTCTTGATTGCCTGGGATTCGAAAAACGCATCGAACACGATGTCAAAGACCGCTGCTTCGCCTCCGCTCTTGGCGAGCGTCGCACAAAGCGCATGCTTCGCCAGCCCGCGATCCGAGAATCCGGTAACGTCGATCGCGCGATGGGCGTCAATCGAATCGGCGGGGGAAATTGGTAACCCCGCGACACGCAATGCCCGGATCAGATCCTCAAGGGCTCGCTGCATGGTAATTCAATGCGCTCTCGCATTGGCGACCAACTCGTCTATTTCGGGAAGCACGGCCTCAATATCGCGTTCGAACTTGAGCAATACATTGAGCGTGTCCCGGACCACTTCTGCACCGAGTTCATCGGCATTGAGCAAGAGCAGCGCACGCGCCCAGTCGATGGTCTCCGATATCGAGGGGTTCTTACGCAGCTCCTTCTGACGCAGCGCCTGAACGAAGTCGACCAGCGCCCGGTTTAGCTTCTCGTCAATGCCTGGTATTCGCGAGGCAACGATCTCGCGTTCAAGCGCGCTGTCCGGAAGCGGGACGTGCAGATGGAGACAACGGCGCTTGAGTGCGTCTCCAAGGTCGCGCTGATTGTTGGAAGTAAGGAAGACCAACGGAGGCGTTTTGGCGGAGACTACCCCGAGCTCGGGAATAGAAACTTGGTAGGAACCCAGTATTTCGAGCAGGAAAGCCTCGAACGCCTCGTCGCTCTTATCCACTTCGTCAATCAGCAGAACCGCACCCTTTTCCTCGCGGAGTGCGCGGAGCAGTGGTCGGGGTTCCAGAAAATCATCAGAAAAGAACTGATCACCGAGCCCGCGAAGTCGTACCAAGGCGCTATCAAGGTCCGGCGCACCACCCAGCTCATGACCGATCGTGTCTTTCAGGATTTGGGTGTAGAGTAGTTGCTTGCCGTATTTCCACTCGTAGAGCGCGCGGGATTCGTCCAATCCTTCGTAACATTGCATCCGGATGAGCGGTAATCCGAGCAGCTTGGCCGCGGATAGTGCAAGTTCGGTCTTCCCAACCCCAGCTGCACCTTCAACCAAGAGTGGCCGTTCCAGATGTGCCGCCACGTAAAGCGCCGTGGAAATTCTGATGGATGCAATATAGCCTACATCCTCCAGTCCGGCCCGAACCGCTTCAACCGATGCGAAGGCGGGATGGTCAACCAGCGGTCGAGGACTGCTCGCAGGCAGCGTGGTCCCATTTTGTTTTGACATTTTCACCTGCTTGCTGTGGCAACACCGGCTGCGTTGAGCATCGACGCGAATGGCGTTTGCGCGTCACTGTCCCAGCTATGGCGCGGTCCGACCGTAATGCCGCCATCGACCGTAAGATGAACGCCGGTCACGAAGCGTCCAGAATCTGACGCAAGATAGAGGACTGCCTCCGCGATGTCGGACGGCAACCCGGCACTCTTGATCGGTTGGCTCCCGTGTCCGTTCTGCGCCACCATCGCCGCCATCTGGTCAGCGACCTCCCGCGTGAGGCCTTGCGAAGCTCCGAAAATTGACGTCGCAATCAGCCCCGGACAAATCGCGTTAACCCTGATGCCCTGCGGGGAGAGCTGGGCTGCAGACATTCGCGTGAAATGGATGAGCGCAGATTTCGCCGTGGAATAGGCCGGCGGTCCAAAGCCGGCCTGGAGTCCCGCGACCGAAGCGGTATTAATAATCGCCCCACCCCCGCGCTCAAGCATGAGCGGAATTGCGTGCTTGGTCCCAAGCATCGGGCCGCGCAACAGTATGTTGAAAATCCAGTCCCAGCGTTCGGCATCGATATCCGCGATATTCCGCATGCCGTCGGAAATTCCTGCATTGTTGAACAGTATATCAAGGCCGCTAAATTCGCTCTTTGCAAGCGCAACCGCTGCAGCAATTTCTGATTCGACAGTCACATCGCATCGGGCATAGCGAACCCGATTCGGGAACCGCTGTTCGAGCAGGGCTCCTTTCTCATCCTGGATGTCGGCCGCCACCACGCACGCGCCCTCAGCGACCAGCAACTCCAACGTTGCCAATCCGATCCCCGAAGCGGCACCGGTAACAATCGCTACCTTGTCACGAACCCGCCCGAATGGCGCAGTCTGAACCGACATGATTGGAACTCTCCTTTTCCATGAAGCCTAAGCTTGCGACCGATGCCGCAAAAGTTGGTGCCTGAGTCGGCTCCCTATCCGATAGTTGGCTCGAGAAGCCGCCCCCCATGCCTTGATACTGAATGAACGCCTAACTGCCGTCGAATCAAGGGCGCAAATTTTCGCAAGCTATCCCTCCCGATCCGAAATCCAAATTTCAGGTCAACTGCTGAAACAACGTTCGGCAACCGCAAAAGCCCACCCGAGAAACCTGTATCAGCCATTGAAAATCCTGTATCTTGCCATTGACCGTTCGCATCGAGACGATGTAGTCGGAATCAGCAGTTTCAAATATGGAGTATGTGAGATAGCAATGCAAATGCTGATGTCTCACGAACCCTTGAATTGAGGCCCGATCGGCGGGAGAGGACTTGCGCTCTCCCTGGCAGGCGCCTGCAGCTCGCCCTAGAACGGCTTGATAGAAAACAATATTGGCGGACGGACGGATGGAAAAAACAGTCTATATTGATGAACGGTTTCGTGGTCCACCGCGCTCAGGAAATGGAGGGTACGTCACAGGACTGGTGGCTAGGCTCGCCGGCGGGCACCGCGCGGTCTACCTGCGGGCGCCGGCTCCCCTGGACGTGCCGCTCAGATTCGAGTCAAGTTCAGACTCGGCGCGCCTTACCCACGACGGGAAGGTCATCGCTGAAGCCGTGAAGAGCGATTCCTCTGCCCTGCCAGAGGTACCTGCGCCACCCTCGCTTGAACAGGCTCGAGCGGCCGGGCGGCATGCAGCTTGCTCCCACCCGACCTGCTACTGCTGCGGCGACAAGGTCGCGCCGACCGAAGGCCTGCACGTGCATACAGGGCAAGTTTCCGAGTTGCCTCCCGGCTTCGTCGCCGGGGTCTGGAAGGTCGATGCTGCGGCCATTGGCGGCGATGGCTGCCTACAGGCCGAACACATCTGGTCCGCAATCGATTGTCCAGGCTCCTATGCTTGGCTGGCCAAGGATGGTATCAACGGCGGCCTTACGGCAATGATGCAAGCTGAGGTCTTGGAAAGCCCGCGTGTTGGGGACGAATGCATAATTCTTGCGTGGCCGTTGGATCAACTTTCGGACCGCCGCCGTACGTCGGGTGTCGCCCTGTTCGACAGGGATGGAAGATTGTTGGCGCGCGCTATCCAACTCTGGGTTCGTCCAAACAGACTGGAAGGACCGACGCCGCAATGACCGACGTTCAGTAGTTCGACATTTACAGATCTGATTGCGAGAGGTGCGAGATGGCGAAGCCACTTATTGATTTGAACGGCCCTTTGAAAGGGAAGCGCGCTTTGGTCACCGGTGCAAGCCGAGGCATCGGTGAGGCCATCTGTGCCCGTCTTGCCATGGCCGGAGCAAGTGTTGTTGCAACTGCGCGTACGACAGATGAAGGCGAAAGCAAGTTGCCCGGAAGCTTGCAGATGACTGTCGAACGCCTTCGTTCGGCGGGAGCCGACGCCCATTTTGTCAAAGCGGATCTGGCAAAAGGATTCGACCGTGAGCGATTGATCGCAGAAGCCGGTCCAGTTGACGTGCTCATCAACAACGCGGCAATCACTTACTTCATCCCGGTGGAGGAATTTCCGGAAAAGAGGTTCAAGCTGATGATGGAGGTTCAGGTCTATGCCCCCTTTCATCTCGCTCAGCTGGTCATTTCCGGAATGCGGAAGCGCGGCGGCGGAGCAATCGTCAATATCTCTTCGCCAGCTGGTCTGCATCCCAAACCACCCTACGGCGGAAGCCGCGGCGGAACCGTTTACGGCATGTGCAAGGTGGCTCTGGAAAGATTTACCACCGGTTTGGCTGCCGAAGTCCAGACGGACGGCATCGCGGTGAATGTGGTATCCCCTGGTTTGGTTGACACCCCCGGCGTCGCCGTTCACGGACTTATCAATGATCGCACCCGCGACCGTGTGCAGCCCGTTGAATTCATTGCCGAAGCTGTCTACCGGCTGGCCATTGCCGACGCGAACCAGACAACCGGTCGGATTCTTTATGCCGCGCCGTTTCTCGAAGAACTCGGTGTCGCGCCGGCCAGTCTGATTTGACCGTCAAGATCTGTTGCGAGCGCATCGAGGGTATTTCAACGATTCGGCGCATTGGCTTTGGAATATCTTCACTGATGCATGGCAAGGCTTCGGTGCGGGGAAGGCACCGTCCGACCGATCAGCATTGTTGGAACAGTGCGGCGGCGCCAATTCAATTGGCTCCGCCGTCTGTTTGCCCCTCTTTACTCGGGTTGTCTCAGACTGGCTCGGTTTGCCGTTGTTTGGCGTCGACGCAATCATAGACAAACTCTTCGCCGTCCAGATCGGTTGCAGGAATCTCGTGCCGCTCGGTCCAATAATCCTGGTTGTGGCGCCATTCGGGCTTGTCCCCCCGCTTGGGCAATAGCTTGATCCCTCGCATCAGGTAGCCCGGATTAAAGTTATCGGCTTCAATCCAGTCCAAGAGTTGCATCGCCCGGTCTTCCGCACGCAGCGCGACATCCACGCGCTTGGCACCCTTTTTGTCCATGTGGTTGAGCAGATTGCAGACGAAATCGCCCAGCATGTCGACCCGCAGGGTCCAGCTGGCGCGGAAATAGCCCATCACCCAGACCATGTTGGGAACCCCAGTGAACATCATCCCGCGGTAGTTGACGGTCTCGTGCCAATCGACTTCTTTGCCGTCGACGTAGAACGGGATACCGCCCATCATCAGCATGTTGAATCCGGTTGCAGCAACGATGATGTCGGCTTCTATCTCCTCACCAGACGAGGTACGAACACCCTTTTCGGTAAAGGTTTCGAGCGTATCAGTCATCACTGTCAGCTTACCGGCAACGGCCGCTTTGAAGATGTCGCCTTCCGGGCAAAAGGCCAGTCGCTGTTGCCAAACTCTGTATTTTGGCGTGAAGTGGGGTTCGAACGAGAAATCCTCCACACCGGTGAACTTCCGAACCAGCGTCTTGAGCTCCTCGAAGACAACATCTGGTTCCTTCAACGCTCGCCCAGACAGGCGCCCGCCATCATGCATGATCTGCGCTCGGACCACGCGATGGATGGTCGGTTCATCGATCCCGATCTCGCGCAGCCGGTCAGCCAATTCGTTCTTGTTTTCGGAGCAATAGAAATAGGTCGGCGATCGCTGCAACATAGTCACATGGGCGGCCTTTTCGGCAAACGCCGGGATCACCGTGGCGGCAGTTGCACCCGATCCGATCACCAATATCCGCTTTCCGCTGTAGTCGATGCTCGGATCCCATAGCTGCGCATGGATAAATCTACCCTTATAGCTGTCCATACCCGGCCAGTCGGGGATATGGGGCTTTTCGTGGTCGTAGTAGCCCTGGCACATCCACAAGAAGTTCGCGGTGAATGTCACCGCCGCGCCATTCGAAGCGCGGACCGCCTCGACGGTCCAGAGGTTGGCCTTGCTGTCTCATGAGGCCTTGGTGATCCGGTGGCCATAGCGGATATGTGGGGCGATGCCGTTCTCCTCGATCACTTCGCCCATATAGTCGAGAATTGCCTGCCCCGATGCGATCGGCGTGCCGACCCACGGCTTGAAGCGATAGCCGAAGGTGTAAAGGTCGCTGTCCGAGCGCACACCGGGATACTTGTGAGTTTCCCAAGTTCCTCCGAAGGTGTCCTTCATTTCAAGGATTGCGTAGCTCTTGCCCGGACACTGTTGCTGCAAGTGATAAGCCGAGCCGATTCCGGAAATCCCCGCTCCGACGATCAGCACATCAACATGGGTGGTGCTTTCGTCCTGCATCTGCGCCATTTCAGTCGCCACTCGTCGCCTCCATCTGGTTTAACCCGCCCCAAGCTCAAATTGTAACGACTCGGTACCGATTGCAGCGAAGTGGAACATTGACATAGATCAATTTTTAACATCTACTAATTTCGAAACAGTAGCGTAGTTTATGAAGGTTTATATTTCAAATTGTAAAGTTCGTAGCTATAACTGCTGGAAATAATTGAGTAATTAAATTGATTATTACTTTATGATACCATAATTCATCAACCATACCCAATCATTTAAAAATCGGCAACGACTTGCAAGGAAAGACTGCGCGCGGGGATGTAAGTCCAGCCGCCGCTGCTTGATACGTTCCAGCCGTAGACATTGAACGCGTTCAGTGCCTGCGCACGAACCACCAGGTTCTTGTCACTCACAGTGAAGCGATATCGTCCTCCAAGATTTACAACCGTTCGCGGCGGCGAGTTGACGGAATTTGCAGCATTCCCGGCGCGGCCCGACAGGCTCTCGATAGCGAGATCAAACGAAAGTGGACCGGCCCCCGCCTTAGAACGCCAATCAAGATTGAGGACGCTGCGTCTGCGGAGTTGCCCGACCGGCCTTGCTCCGATCCGTCCTTCGGAAACAGCTTCTCCGGATACCCGTGGGTCAAGGAACATCGTGCCGGCTACCACAGCCAGGCCGGGCGCAAGTCGCCCAGCCAAAGAAAACTCAATTCCCCTGTTGTCCAGATCTCCTAGCTCACGATACTTCAGCGACGCGTCCAAACCGAAATATGGCTTGGTAATCGAAAAGGCTCCGGCGATCAGAGTCAGCTTAGGCGCCAGTTTCACGCTCACACCAGCCTCGATCTGTCGGGTATGAATAGCGGCGGGAATCTCCGAGCGATTTGTCGCCGTATCCGGCGCGATCAATGCTTCCTCTCGGCCACTCGTCGCTGCAGCGTAAACTGTGACGCCAGAAACAATACGATAGGCCCCCCCAAAATTCCAGGTAACGGGACTCTCGCTCACGACAGGATCTGCCAAACTGGGATCGGCATAGCTGACTTCCTTACGGTAGTAGCTTTTCGAAACGCCGGCGGTCAAGGTGATGCCGGACCTGGAAACAAGCGAATAAGCTATTCCCAGACTCAGCTGATTTGTATGATCCGTATTCTTGGGGCCGATCACGATATCCGGCTCGGGGAAGGCTTGTCGCTCCAGAAGACTGGTCGCCCCCAAATCCAACGCCATGCTGCCCCCAAATCGACGCTGGCGGGAACGCCCACGTACGCTTGCAACCAGTCGCTGGTCGATCCTGCTTCCTGCCCATCGCTTGACTGCTCGTATTTCTCCTGAAAGCGATGCGTCGCGATCTCCGAGGTTCGCAACGATTCTATGGCGACCAGCCGATCCATTGGACGTCACATCGCTCAGGATATCCGAAAATGTTGAATGGTTGTCCTTTTCAGACCAGATTAAACCTGCCTCGATCTGAATTCCTCGCAACGAAGTCTTCAGGTTGGTGCCGATCAACCATGTGTCAGTATCGCGCCTGGCCCAGTCCTGCGACAGATAGAGTCCTCTTTCCAGCCTGGGAGGAGCGAGGCTGCCTGATACATAGATTGTCGGACGTGCCTTGTCTCCACGGACAAACAGACCGCCGCCAAACAATAGGATCTCAGTGTCACGCGCCGGGTGCCAGGAGATGGTTCCGCCGGCGGATTCGTAGTGGTACCGACTGCCTTCGGACGTAACCGCCTGCCGCCATCCCAAACCACCCGCGAGTCCTATGCCGGAGCCGCCTGGCGGCTTCTTGAACTCTGCCGAGCCCCCGTAGCCGCGGATTGAGCTGCCGCCCGTTTCCAGCGTAACGCTGAGGCCGGCTGCATTGCCCGGTTTGTTCAACGCATAGTCGACGAGGCCGGTGGGAGCAGGGAACGGAAACTGCAACGCTGCGGGCCCAACGCGAATGGAGCTCCCGTCGACAAGTCGAGGAGAAATCTTGTCAACGAGGTCGAAGTATAAGCCTTCCAATCTCACATTGCCAGCCTCGACCGGATCAAACCCTCGCACGTCGTCGCTGCTGTAAAGCCCGCTCTTTTCCGTCCCGACCGTTCGACCGAAAGCATCGCTCGACTGGGTTGTAACGTTGTCGGCTGCCCTCTGCGCAAAGGCAATTTCGGGGCCTAGCGAAATCGCCAGGCCAAATAAGGACAGCTTTGCGGCCGCTTCGAAAATGGTGCCTTGCATGAGCCCGTCACGACTTCGACATGAAAACGGTCTTACGCGGGCGTATGGGATGTTGCATCCTGGAGGATATCTTTCATCTGGATTTCCGGTTTCGACAGTTCCGAGGGTGATGGACGCGCTCCAGCTTCGATCAGCTTGCGTCCGTAGACGTAGTCCTTAGTGGCATTGATGCAGTCGATCGCGATGATCCGCCCTCTCTTCAAGTAGGCGACTGAAAACTCGCGATCAGAGAGTTGCCCTCTAACTACTGTTTCGTCGTAACCGATGGACAGGCCAGCCGTCTGGAGGCGCAGGTCGTACTGGTTGGACCAGAACCAGGGGAACGCCTGATAGGGAACCGGATCGCCGCAAATATGCCTGGCGACACAAGACGCCTGATCGTTAGCGTTTTGCACCGACTCGACGCGGATGACTGCCTTGTCAGCGTGCAAACAACTGAACGCAGCGCAGTCTCCAATGGCATAGACGTCGGGCACGGATGTGCGGCAATATTCGTCGACGAGAATTCCATTTCCGCCCTCTGCACCGGCAGCCAGCAAGGGCCCGACGCTCGGCACAATCCCGATGCCGACCACCACCGCCTCGACAGCGACTATCGAACCATCTGAAAGCCTCACGCCTTCGACGCGGTCTTCGCCAACAATCGCATCGACAGTGACGCCAGTTCGCAAATCCACTCCGTTTTCGCGATGAACGGTTTCGTAGAACGCCGAGAGCTCCGTTCCAGCTACGCGAGAAAGGACCCGATCAAGCGACTCGAACAGAACAACATCAACGTCCATTTTCCTAAGTACGGCAGCGGCTTCCAATCCAATATAGCCACCTCCGATGATCGCAATCTTTCTGACCCCGCGATCAACTTCAGCGACGAGATCGTCACAGTCCGCTCGTGTCCTAACCGCATGAATACCCTTCAGGGTTGAACCAGGGCAAGTTAGCTTGCGCGGGTCTCCTCCGGCAGCCCAAACTAGTCTGCCATAGCTAACGGTCTGCCCATCAGAGCATCGAAGTGTCTTGGTCGAAGGATCGACTCCTACGACCTCAATTCCGAGCCGCATCGAGATGTCCTTTTCCCGCCAGAATTCCGCCGGTCGGATCAGGAGACGATTAAAGGTCTTTTCTCGGGCGAAGTATTCCTTCGAGAGCGGAGGTCGTTCGTATGGAAACTCCTCCTCACGTCCGATTATCGAGATTGTCCCAAGAAAGCCATTCTGCCGAAGCGAAATTGCGCACTGAGCTCCAGCATGTCCCGCTCCTACAATGACGATGTCGGCGCAGATCATGACTTTGCCACCAGTTCCGGCACCGCGTTGAACAGATCCGCGACGAGGCCGATGTCGGCGACCTGGAAGATCGGGGCATCCTCGTCCTTGTTGATCGCGATGATGGTCTTCGAATCCTTCATCCCCGCAAGGTGCTGGATCGCGCCCGAGATGCCGACCGCGATGTAGACTTCCGGGGCCACGATCTTGCCGGTCTGGCCGACCTGGAAATCGTTGGGGACATAGCCTGCATCAACCGCAGCGCGGCTGGCGCCAACTGCGGCACCCAGCTTGTCAGCCAGCGGGAAGATCGTGGCCTTGAAGGTGTCCGCATCCTTGAGCGCGCGGCCGCCCGAAACGATTACCTTGGCGCTGGTCAGTTCGGGGCGTTCGCTCTTGGCGATTTCCGAGCCCATGAAGCTGCTGGTGCCGGCGTCGCCCGCACCCGAAACCGCCTCGACGCTGCCCGAACCGCCGCTGGTTTCAGCCTTGGCGAAAGCGGTGCCGCGCACGGTGATGACCAGCTTGGCATCGCTCGATTCAACCGTGGCGATCGCGTTGCCGGCATAGATCGGGCGGGTGAAGGTCTTGGGGCCTTCGACCGAAAGGATATCGCTGATCTGCATCACGTCGAGCAGAGCGGCGACGCGCGGGGCGATGTTCTTGCCGGTGGTGGTGGCAGGGGCAACAAAGGCATCGTGGCTGGCCATCAGGCCGGCCACCAGCGGCGCGACGTTTTCAGCGAGCGCATTGGCATAGGCCGCATCGTCGGCCAGGTGGACCTTGCCCACTCCGGCGATCTTGGCGGCTTCGGCGGCCACACCGGCGCAGCTCGATCCGGCAACCAGCAGGTGCACTTCGCCAAGCTGCGAAGCGGCGGTGACGGCGGCAAGCGTGGCGTCCTTGACCGAGGCGTTGTCGTGTTCGACCCAAACGAGCGTCTTCATTCTAGTCTTCCTTCGTTACAGTTCGCCCCCGCTTCTGTCGGGCGAAGAAAGGGAACCCGAAGAAGCGGGGACGGCGCGCACCCGGCCGAGGAGAGTGCAAGGCCCGGCACCCGACTGATGTGTGATTAGGCTGCCAACTCCTTGAGCTTGGCGACGAGGGCATCCACGTCGGCCACCTTGATCCCGGCGCTGCGCACCGGCG
>Ga0116193_1001667_pt1 | contig 17957 bp, 20 predicted proteins | sample AD_UKC115_MetaG_FD_89892 | JGI IMG/M metagenome (GOLD analysis project Ga0116193, IMG submission 89892) | Active sludge microbial communities of municipal wastewater-treating anaerobic digesters from Hong Kong - AD_UKC115_MetaG | ecosystem: Engineered > Bioreactor > Anaerobic > Digestate... | reverse complement strand
ACAGTTACAGGTGTAGAAATGTTTAAAAAATTATTGGATAGAGGAGAAGCTGGTGATAATGCTGGTTTATTATTACGCGGTATTGAGAAAAAAGATATTCGTAGAGGTATGGTAATTTGTGCTCCTAAATCTATTACTCCACATACTGAATTTAAAGGTGAAGTTTATGTGTTAAGTAAAGATGAAGGTGGACGTCATACTCCATTCTTTAATAAATATCGTCCTCAATTTTATTTCCGTACTACTGATATAACTGGAGAAGTTATGTTACCAGAAGGAACTGAAATGGTTATGCCAGGCGATAACGTAAGCATTACAGTAAAACTTATTGCACCAATAGCAATGGAAAAAGGTTTGAAATTCGCTATTCGTGAAGGTGGTAGAACTGTAGGTGCTGGTCAGGTTACAGAAATTTTGAAATAAGAGCCACTAAATTCCCCACAGAAATGAAGGGGAACTTTGGAAAGGTTTATATACATTTGCAAAGTACCGAAGTTGGCAAACATTCGGTACTTTGCTTTTTAAAAAGTTCTTTTTAAAAGTAGTTTAAAACTGCATTTACGGGCATAGTTCAATGGTAGAATAGAGGTCTCCAAAACCTTTGATCAGGGTTCGAATCCTTGTGCCCGTGCTGGTTTTTGAAATATTTTATTAGTAAAATTGATATAAGATGAATAAAATTTCAACATATTTTAGAGATAGTTATAAAGAGTTGGTAGAAAAAGTTACATGGCCTACTTGGTTACAATTACAACAAAGTGCTGTAATTGTATTAGTTGCAACTCTTATTATTACTGCACTTATTTGGTTAATGGATTCTGTAAGTAGCCAAGTATTGAAATTTATTTATTCGTTATTAAACTAATTATTTGAGTAATGGAAGAAACAATAGTTCAAGAAAATGCAACACAACAACCGCTTGAAAAAACCAAGTGGTATGTATTGCGTGTTGTAAGTGGTAAAGAAAGAAGTGTAAAGGAATATTTGGATAAAGATATTGCTCGTAATGGTTGGACGAATATTATAAAGCAGGTTTTTTTACCTATGGAAAAAGTATATAAAGTACAGAATGGTAAAAAAGTAATGAGAGAGAAAAACTATTTTCCAGGTTATGTAATGTTGGAAGTAATTGAAGGAAAATTAACTGATGATTTGGTTCAGCATATAAGCAATGTTTCCAACATTATGCACTTTTTAACGGATGGAAAAGGATCAAAAGGTAATATTATTTCTTTGCGTGAACCAGAAGTAAATAAAATGTTAGGTAAGGTTGATGCAATGAATGATTTAGGTGTAACCATAAGTGAACCATATATTGTAGGAGAAACCATAAAAATTATTGAAGGTCCATTCAACGACTTTAATGGTGTAATTGAAGAAGTAAATGATGAGAAGAAAAAATTAAAAGTTGTTGTAAAAATATTTGGAAGAAGCACACCTGTAGAATTGAATTATATACAGGTTGAAAAATTGAACTAATTTTTTTTACTTTATTAAATTGGAGGCTTTTGTACAGAGCCTCTTTTTTATTTTTGAAATGTACGGCTCTTGAAAATTATTTTACAACTGTAGTTAAAAATTTTATTACTACATTTATAAAAAATCGTAACTAAATATTTACTTTAGCTTTTTAACCTCAACTAACTAAAAATTAATTTATGGCATACGGATTATTAAAAGGAAAACGTGGTATTATAACTGGTGCATTAGATGCTAACTCTATTGCATGGAAAGTAGCAGAAAAAGCCTATGAAGAAGGTGCAACTTTTGTTTTAACAAATGCTCCTATTGCAATGCGTATGGGCGAAATAAATAAATTGGCAGAAAAAACAGGAAGTAAAATTATTCCTGCCGATGCTACAAGTGTTGATGAATTGACCACTTTATTTACTGAATCTCAAGAAACCTTAGGAGGTAAAATAGATTTTGTTTTGCACTCAATAGGCATGAGTGTAAACATAAGAAAAAAAGTACCCTATACAGAAAGTAATTACGATTATTTTATGAAAGGAATTGATGTAAGTGCCATGAGTTTTCATAAAATGCTTGCAGTAGCAAAAAAATTAGATGCTATTAATGAATGGGGTAGTGTAGTAGCATTAACTTATATGGCAGCCCAACGTACATTTCCTTTTTATACTGATATGGCAGATATAAAAGCCATGCTTGAAAGCATTGCAAGAAGTTTTGGCTATCATTATGGTGTAGAGAAAAAAGTAAGAATAAATACAGTATCTCAATCGCCCACAAAAACTACTGCAGGTACTGGTATTAAAGGCTTTGGCGATTTTTATGACTATGCAAATGCTATAGCTCCTTTGGGAAATGCAAGTGCAGAAGATTGTGCCAATTACTGCATTACTTTATTTAGCGATTTAACAAGAATGGTAACCATGCAAAACCTATTTCATGATGGAGGCTATGGCAATACTGGTGTTAGCGATGTTGTAATGAATAAATTTGGAATAGGAGGAGAATAATTATTACAAATTCTGTACTAATTACCAATACAAACTTATAATAAACAGCATAACTAAAAGCGTATGCCGAAGTGTACATTGTTTATTGGTAATAGATGAACAATGGAATGTTTGGCTGTACCTTTAACAGAGCAGCACTTTACCACTTCTCTATTTCAATTCTTTTAATATTTTTCCATACTCCATTTTGTTTTCTAAATAGCCAACAATTTGTAAAACCCGATTTGGGTGATGTAGAGATTGAATAAACAATTATTGCTTTGCTTTGTGTTATGTATGGCTTGTAAAATGTAATTTTCCCTGCTATGGTTGAGCATAGTGTTCCTTCTATTATTGTGGATTTGGTTAAAAGATATTTTCCTGTGTTAGTGAGTTGTGTTATATCTATTGAATCTAAGTTTAAATAATTGCCTTTTAATAAAAGCTCTTCAAAATCTTTTAAGTTATTCTCTTGAAATGATTTTAAAATGGACTTATTCAATTCTGAGGAGCTAACAAATGCAGCATCTACGCAAATACAGACTTTGTTCAAACTACCAACATGTAGTGTATCGTTAGGAATTTGAATTAACCTTCCTGTTTTATATGCAGTAGTATCAACTATCGTTAAGAAGTTATCATTAATCAAATTATAAAAGGATTGTTGGGGCTTTTCCGAACATCCAAGTATAAGAAAGAAGAAGAAAAGAAAAAATACCGTAAATCTCATTTTAAAAATTTCGACTAAATTGTATTTAGTAATCATAGTTAGTTTGCATTTTGAATTTGCGAAATTGAATTTAAACTAAAAATCATAAACACTATTAAAATTAAGATAGAAAATATTTGTTTACTGTTGGTAGCCTAAAAAAAAATATAGTTATTTGCAATCAATAAAATCAATTTAAAATATGCTGCCTAAATACAAACGTGTATTACTAAAACTATCTGGCGAAGCTTTATTAGGAAAAAATAATGGCGACCCATTTGATCCCAAAATAATTGAGCAATATGCTTATGATATTAAAGAAGTAATCAATTTAGGTGTTCAGGTTGCAATTGTTATTGGTGGAGGAAATATTTATAGAGGAATGAATGAAGCTGAAAGTGGTATTGAACGTGCTCATGGCGATTATATGGGTATGCTTGCTACTGTAATTAATGCAATGGCAATGCAGGCAATGCTTGAAAAAATTGGTGTTTATACTCGTTTGCAAAGTGCTATAAATATGGAGCAAGTGGCTGAACCTTATATTAGAAGAAAAGCTCTTAGGCATTTGGAAAAAGGACGTGTTGTGATTTTTGGTGCAGGTACTGGCAATCCATATTTTACTACAGATACAGCAGGAAGCCTTCGTGCAATAGAAATGAAAGCTGATGTAATTTTAAAAGGCACAAGAGTAGATGGCATTTATAATGCTGACCCTGAAAAAGACTCTACAGCTGTAAAGTTTGATAAACTTACTTTTCAGGAGTGTATTACACAAAATTTAAAAGTTATGGATATGACTGCTTTTACTTTGTGTATGGAAAATAAATTGCCTATCATTGTTTTTGATATGAATAAACCAGGCAATTTATTAAGTGTTGTAGAGGGTTTAAATGTTGGCACTTTAGTAAGCTAATTTTACTAACAATTTTTTATAAAATAATTTTCTTTAATCGTTACAATCGGTTGGTAATTTTGCTAACCGATTTTTATTTATTGTAAAGCAATTTGTATTGAAAAATAAATTATTAAAATTTCCGCTTAAATTTTTAAAATACACAGGTATTGGCTTGGGTATTATTTTGTTGCTCATGTTTTTATTGCCCTACGTTTTTCCTGGCTTTGTAACAGATAAAATAAAAACTTGGGCTAATAAATCTATTGAAAGCGAATTGAATTTTTCAAAAGTCAGGTTATCTTTTTTCAATCATTTTCCTTCCTTAACACTTACGCTTTATGATGTAAATTTAAAAGGGTCCGAACCTTATAAAAAAGACACTTTAATTGCTGCAAAAGAAATTGCTTTAGGAGTAGATGTAACAAGTATTTTCAGCGATGCCTTACGCATTAATGAAGTATATGTAACCAATGGAAAAATAAATATTTTAGTAAATGAAAAAGGATTGCCTAATTACAATATTTATAAAAGCTCATCAAAAGAAACAACTAACCATGATAAGGAAAATCATGAAGATGCTTCTTTGAAATTGGATAGAATACAAATAGAAAATTGTGCTTTAAATTACCATGATAAATCTATTCCAATACTTATCAAATCAAACAATGTAAACTATGTAGGCAAAGGCGATTTAAGTAAAGCAATTTTTGATTTAAGTTCAGCAATAAAAATGGAAGGGCTGGATATTGTGTATGATAATGAACCTTACTTAACCAATAAAGATGTAAAAGCAAAACTTATAACACGCATCAACACACATTCTTTAGAACTTGATTTTCAAAAAAATAATTTAAGAATAAATCATTTGCCCATTGAGCTAAAAGGAAAATTTAATTTTCTTAAAAATGGCTACAGCATTGACTTAGATGCTAAAACTAAAGCAACAGATTTTAAAAATTTGTTTACAGCTTTACCACCTGCTTTTGTTCAATGGATTGATAAAACCAATGTAAAAGGAAAAGTAAATTTAACCGCATCTTTAAAAGGCGATTTTATTAAAAGCCAAAATATTGCACCTTCTGTTTTATTGAGTATGAATGTTACTGATGGCTCCTTTACAGCATCAACCATTAAAGAGCCTATTAAAAATATTTTATTTTCATTCCATTTTAGTTTGCCCCAATTAAACACAGAAAAACTGAGTGTAAAAGTTGATACATTACATGCTGTAATGGGTAAAGATTTTATCAATGCTGCTTTAGAATTAACTAACTTAAATACACCAAACATTAAAGGATTTATCAATGCCAATACCGATTTGGAGCAATGGAATAATATTTTAGCATTAGATAGTATTGCTGGTGTACACTTAAAAGGACAATGCAATGTACAAGCCAAATTCAATGGTATATACAACATGAAAAAACAAGAATTTCCTGTTGTAAATGCTACAATACTTTGGAACAATGGTTATTTAAAAACAAGCCAATACCCTAATCCAATAACTAATATAGTTGTTGATGCAGCTATAAACAACACAAAAGGAAACACAAAAGATATAAAAATAAACATTAAGCCTATTGCCTTAAATTTTGAAGGACAGCCGTTTACTATTGCAGCCAACTTAAATAATTTTGATAATCTTGTGTATCAAATTTCATCTAAAGGAAATTTGAATATAGGTAAGTTGTATAAACTTTTTGCTATTAAGGGCTACGATATAAATGGATTTATTAAAACTAATTTTTCCTTAGCAGGTTCTCAGGAAGATGCTTTGGCTGGGCGTTATAATAAATTAAATAATCAAGGAAATATTGAGTTGAAAAATATCAATATTTCTACACCTTATTTACCTGAAAAATTTATTATTGATAATGGAACATTTCATTTTAACAACGATAAATTAATAGCTGAAAATGTATCATTAAATTATTTAAAAAACAATGCTGTATTAAAAGGGCAGTTTAGCAATATTATTAATTATGTAATGAAAGATAATGAACCTTTGAAAGGAGAACTTACCTTAAAAAGTAATCATTTATCTGTACAAGATTTTATGAGTTTTACTGCTGATAGTATTGTAAATATTTCTTCTCAAAAAAATACAAATAAAAACACAACACAAGAACAGCAAGGTGTTGTAATTATTCCATCAAACTTGAATTTACAATTTAATGCAAACATTAACACTGTTGATTATAATGGATTAAAAATGAATAATTGTATTGCCAAAGCTGCTATGCAACAAGGCAAATTAATTATTGGCAATGCAGGCTTTACTATTATTGGCTCTCCTGTAAATATGCAAGCAGATTATTTGCCTATTAGCACAAGAAGAGCTAAGTTTAATTACCATATTTCAGCCAAAGAATTGGATATTCAAAAAGCATATAAAGAAATAAAATTATTTAGAGATATGCTTACAACAGCCAATAAATTCAAAGGTTTGGTTTCTTTAGATTATACATTAAGTGGTTTATTAAACGATAGTTTATACCCTGTTTTTCCAACCTTACAAGGAGAGGGCGTTTTAAGTATTAAAGATGCAAAAGCTTATGGTTTTAAAATGTTTAATGCAATTAGTAAAAAAACAAATAAAGAATCTATTAACAATCCAGATTTATCGAAACATACCATAAACCTAAAAACAAAAATTGCTAAAAATATTATTACAATAGAAAGAATAAAACTTCGTGTAGCAGGCTTTAGACCCAGATTTGAAGGGCAAATAAGTTTTGATGGAAGATTGAATTTAAAAGCAAGATTAGGCTTACCACCATTTGGCATTTTTGGTATTCCTTTATCTATTACAGGAACTCAGGAAAAACCTATTGTTAAATTAAAAAGAGGTAAAAAAGCAGATGATTTAGAAGAAACTGATGCCGACGAAGAAGATAAAAAAGAAGCTGCCGAAGCAGAGGCTAAAGAAAAAGAAATGCAATGAAAAAGTATTCATATAGAGCAAAAGAATTAGCATCAAAACTTATTTTTTAAATGCCACACTTTAATTTTTCTTTAAAATTATTAAATACATTACTTTTGCACCCTTTCATTTTTTAAAATAAATCATGCCGTAACATGAAATTATCTCAATTCAGGTACGACCTACCTTTAAACCTCATTGCACAACATCCTGTAAAAAAACGTGAAGACAGCCGTTTGTTAGTAATTAATCGTAAAACAGGACACATGGAAAACAAGCATTTCCGTGATATAATGAATTACTTCGACGACAAAGATGTTTTTGTAGTAAACAATACAAAAGTTTTTTCTGCTCGTATGTATGGTAGAAAAGAAAAAACAGGTGCAAAAATCGAAGTATTTTTATTAAGAGAATTAAGTGCTCCAAACCGTTTGTGGGATGTAATTGTAGATCCTGCAAGAAAAATTCGTGTAGGTAATAAATTATATTTTGGCGAAAGCGAAGAGTTAGTAGCAGAAGTAATTGATAATACTACAAGTCGTGGAAGAACTATAAAATTTTTATGGAATGAAGATGAAGAAAGTTTTAGAAAAATGTTAGAAACGTTGGGCGAAACACCTTTGCCTAAATACATAAAACGTAAACCAGAAGATGAAGATAAAGAACGTTATCAAACAGTATATGCAAAACACGAAGGAGCAGTAGCTGCACCAACTGCAGGTTTGCACTTTAGCCCAGAGTTGGTAAAACGTTGCGAAATAAAAGGAATACGCTTTGCTGAAGTTACTTTACATACAAGCTTAGGAACTTTTAAACCTATTGAGGTAGAAGATTTAAGCAAATACAAAATGGATGCTGAGTATTACAATATTCCAGAACAAACTGCACAAATTGTAAATAAAGCAAAAGATACTGAACATCGTGTATGCTCTATTGGTTGTACAACTATGAGAGCAATGGAAACCAACTTTACAGCTCAAAAAAGATTAAAAGCATCTGAAGGATGGACTAACCATTTTATTCATCCTCCTTATGACTTTAGTATTGCCGATAGTTTGGTTACTAATTTTCATTTACCCAAAACAAGTTTGTTTATTATGACTTGTGCATTTGCAGGGTTCGATTTAACGTTAGAAGCGTATCAAAAAGCTATAAAAGATAAGTATCGTTTTTATAGTTATGGCGATGCTATGTTAATTATTTAATGATAGTAGTAAAACAACGATTATAAAAAAAGTGTATAGGCTTTTGCTTATACACTTTTTTATTTTTACCTGTGAAAATAGTAAGTAGAATAGATATTAATTAATTGAAGGCTTCTCTTATTTTATCAAAAAAACTTTTACCATTTTTTGCTGGTTGAGGTTTAAAGTTCTCGCTATTATTGAGTTTTTCCAACATTGCTTTTTCTTCAGAGGTTAAGTTTTGTGGAGTCCAAATATTTACATTCACTAATTGATCGCCTCTGCCATAGCCTTGTACTTCAGGAAATCCTTTTCCTTTCAGCCTAAAAATTTTGCCACTTTGTGTACCCGCTGGAATTTTAATTTTTGCTCTGCCATCTATTGTAGGCACTTCTACATTTGTACCAAAAACAGCTTCAGGAAAAGATAGATGTAAATCGTAAGCAACATTCAATCCATCTCTATGTAATTCTGCATGTGGCTCTTCTTCAATTTGAATAATTAAATCACCATATGCTCCTCCTCTTTCTCCTGCATTTCCTTTACCACTCATGCTTAATTGCATTCCATTTTGTACTCCAGCAGGAATATCAATACTTATTGTTTCTTCACCAAATACTCTGCCTTCTCCTTTACAAGTAGCACATTTTGCTGTTACAGTTGTTCCTTCTCCATGACAGGTAGGGCATGTTGTTACTGTTTGCATTTGACCTAAAAAAGTATTTTGCACTTTTCTTACTTGTCCACTTCCTCCACAAGTTGAACAAGTTTGCAAACTGTTTTTATCTTTAGCTCCATTTCCTCCACAAGTAGTACAGCTTACATATTTTTTTACTTTTACTTGCTTGGTTACACCATTAGCAATTTCTGCAAAATTTAATTTTAGCTTAATGCGTAAGTTGCTACCTCTTTGTCCTCTTGAACCTCTACTGTTACTACTTCTTCCTCCTCCAAAAAAGCTTCCAAAAACATTATCATCGCCAAAAATATCTCCAAAATTAGAAAAAATATCTTCCATATTAGAAGCATGAAAACCGCCACCACCATTGGTTCCTGGACCAAAAGCTTGATGTCCATATCTATCATACTTGGCACGTTTATCTGCATCGCTTAATACTTCATAAGCTTCGGCTGCTTCTTTAAATTTTTCTTCTGCAGCTTTATCGCCTGGATTTCTATCTGGATGAAATTGCATGGCAACTTTGCGATAAGCTTTTTTAATCTCATCGGCTGAAGCTGTTTTTGCAACTCCTAATATTTCGTAATAATCTCTTTTAGACATAATGTTGAAAGTTTATCTTTCATTGGTTGTGGAAATGAAAAATTTTTAAAAAATATTATTTGCCTACCACAACTTTTGCAAAGCGAATTATTTTATCGTTTAAATAATATCCTTTTTGAACTTCATCTATTACTTTTCCTTTCAAATCTTCTGTTGGAGCAGGAATTTCAGTAATTGCTTCATGTTTTTCTACATCAAATATGGTATGAACACTTTCTAAAACTTTTAATCCTCTGCTTTGAAGTGTAGAACGAATTTTATTAAACACCAATGTTACACCTTCTTTTTGGAGAGCAAAATCATCTGAGTTATTTATTTGATTTTCGGCACGGTCTATATCGTCTAAAATTTCCAATAAGGAAATAATAATATCCTTACCTGCAGTTTGTATTAGTTCATATTTTTCTTTAGAAGTTCTTTTTCTATAATTGTCAAATTCTGCTGCAAGTCTTAAATATTTATCTTTTTGTTCGTTTAATTCATCTTTTAATTTTTCAGTTTCATTTTCTACAATGCTTTCATCCATATTGGTAATACCTGCTGTATTTTCGTCAGCATTAATATTCATGGTGTTTTCTTGGGCTTCATTTGCCTGCATTTCTTTTTCTTCCATAACTATTTTAAGGTTTTTTTTAATTGTACAAATATGTTGCCGTGCAAAAAAAGGGGAAAAAATGGCAGATAGTTTTTAAAATAAATGCAATACTATCAGTTAATAAAAAGCTATTTATTATTGCATCATAGCTATAAAATCATCAAATAAATACCTGCTATCATGAGGTCCAGGTGCTGCTTCTGGATGATATTGAACAGAAAAGGCTGGTTTGTTTTTTAACCTTATTCCTTCTATACTTTCATCGTTTAAGTTAATATGTGTAATTTCTACATTACTGTTTGCTTTAACATCATCTGGTTGTACACCAAAACCATGATTTTGTGTAGTAATTTCGCATTGCCCTGTAATTATATTTTTTACAGGATGATTTAAACCTCTGTGCCCATGGTGCATTTTAAAAGTTGAAATTCCATTGGCTATTGCTAATAATTGATGCCCTAAACAAATGCCAAAAAATGGTTTATTTTCCTTCAATATTTCTTTTACAGTTTCTACAGCATAAGACATTGCTGCTGGATCGCCTGGTCCATTTGAAATAAAATAACCATCTGGTTGAAACTCTTTTATTTCTTCAAAAGTAGTTTTTGCTGGAAATACTTTTACATGTGCTCCTCTATCTACCAAGCAGTTTAAAATATTTTTCTTTACACCTAAATCTAATACTGCAACTTTTAGTTTTGCATTTTCATTTTTTATTTCGTACACTTTTCTTGTGCTTACTTTGCTTGATAGCTCTAATCCTTTCATATCAGGGCATTCAGCCAATTTCTTTTTCAATTCATCTATATCATCAATATCAGAAGATATAATACAATTCATGGCTCCTTTGGTACGAATGTGTGCTACCAATGCTCTTGTATCTACCCCTTCTATGGCTACAACATTATTTTTTTGCAAATAGTTTTGCAAAGATTCTTGAGCTTGATATCGGCTGTATTGTTCCTCTAAATTTCTTCCTATTAAGCCATTAATTTTTATGCTATCACTTTCTGCTTCTATATTTTTTATACCATAATTTCCAGTATGCACAGTATTCATTATTAGAATTTGCCCTGCAAAACTGGGGTCAGTAAAAACTTCTTGATAGCCTGTCATTCCTGTACTAAAACAAAGCTCACCAGTTGTTGTTCCTGTTTTGCCAAATGCTTTTCCATAAATAATTGTTCCATCTTCTAACAATAAAATTGCTTGTTGAGCTTGTACAGACATTTTAATTTATTTTTTTTAAATCTGATGCAAAATAAAAAAGGCAAGAATTAAATTCCTTGCCTTTTTTGTAAAACTTTTAAACATTCTATGCTGAATTATTTATTCTTCTGTTTTTGTTTCTACTTCAGTTGTTGTTTCTGTTGTTTCTTCTGTTGCTTTCTTTTTAGCACCACCACTTCTACGAGTTTTCTTAGTTGTTTCAGCAGCTTTTACAGTTCCTTTAGTATAAACTTCATTAAAATCAACTAATTCTATCATTGCTTTTTCTGCATTATCACCAGGGCGAATACCTAATTTTATAATTCTTGTATAACCACCAGGGCGACTTACAATTTTTGGTGCAATTACTGTAAATAACTCTTTAGTAGCTGCTTTATCTTGTAAATAACTAAATACTATACGATGCTGATGACTAATAGATTCTTTTGCTTCAGCTTTTTTTGTTTTTGTAATTAAAGGCTCTACATAAGTACGCAAAGCTTTTGCTTTTGCCAATGTAGTTACAATACGTTTATGAACGATTAATTGAGAAGCTAAATTACTTAACAAGGCTTCTCTGTGTGCCTTTTTACGACCTAAATTGTTTATTTTATCTCCGTGACGCATGACTTTTTTTGTTTTGTAGCTTATACCGTGTCAGGAATTATAAGCTGTATTAAAAAAAATTCTAAAGGCATTAAAGCCTTTAGAACATTATTATTAATTATCTAAATTATCTAATCCTAATTTTACCAAATCCATACCAAAATTCAAACCTCTTTCAGTTAAAACTTGTTCAATTTCTGATAAAGATTTTTGTCCAAAGTTTCTAAACTTCATCAAATCTTCTTGCTCATATTGTACTAACTCACTCAATGAATTAATTTTTGCAGCTTTCAAGCAATTAAATGCACGAACAGAAAGATCTAAATCTTCTAAAGGTGTTTTTAATACTTTGCGTAATTGTAAAACTTGTTCATCTACAACATCTTCTTTCTTGTCTTCTTTATTATCAAAAGTGATGTTTTCATCAGTGATAATCATTAAGTGTTGAATTAAGATACGAGATGCTTGTTTTACAGCTTCTTCAGGATGTATTGTACCATCGGTAGCAACTTCTAAAATTAATTTTTCAAAGTCAGTTCTTTGTTCTACACGATAGTTTTCAATAGAATATTTTACATTTTTAATAGGTGTATGAATTGAATCTATTGCAATATATCCAGCAGGAGCATCTTTCAATTTGTTATCTTCAGAAGGAATATAACCACGTCCTTTTACTATCGTAAGTTCAATATCTAATTTAGCGGTATTATCCATTGTGCAAATAACCAATTCAGGGTTCATTACTTCATAGCTTAAAGAAGCATCTGCAATATGCCCTGCATTAAATTCAGTATTGCCTTTAATAGATAAAGTAAGTTTTTCACTATTTACTTCATGTTCAACTTTTTTCTTAAATCTTACTTGTTTTAAGTTTAAGATTATTTCAGTAACATCTTCAGTAATGCCTTTAATAGTTGCAAACTCATGCTCTACACCTTCAATTTTTATGCCTGTAATAGCATAACCTTCAAGGCTGTTTAAAAGCACTCTGCGTAACGCATTACCAATAGTTAAACCATAACCTGGTTCTAATGGACGGAATTCAAATTGTCCTTCAAAGTCTGTAACTTTTTGTAAAACAATTTTATCCGGTTTTTGGAAGTTTAAAATGGCCATTTTATATTCCTTATTTTATTTGTTTAAATTTATTTTGATACCAGCTTTTGTACTTGTAGCAACCTTTGTTGCGTCGCACTCTTGTACAATTTGTATTATATACAGCAGTTTATTACAACTGCCAATTATTATTTAGAATACAATTCTACAATCAAAGATTCCTTAATGTTTTCAGGAACACTTTCTCTTTCAGGATAAGTAATAAAAGTTCCTTTCTTTTCAGTTTCATTCCAATCCAACCAACTGAATTTAGGATTTTTACCACGACTTTTACTTGTAATAGCAGTGTTATGCTCACTCTTAGAACGATAGGAAATAATATCACCTGGTTTACAAGAGTAAGATGGTACATTCATTACATCACCATTCACAGAAATGTGTTTGTGTGCTACTAATTGTCTTGCTTCTGGACGACTTGAAGCTAAGCCCATACGAAAGATAGTATTATCTAAACGAGCTTCTAATAATTTGATAAGGTTTTCGCCTTTAACTCCTTTCATACGAGATGCTTCATCAAACGTTTTTCTAAACTGACGCTCTAAAACGCCATAAGTGTATTTTGCTTTTTGTTTTTCTCTCAACTGTAAAGCATATTCACCTAAAGATTTACGTTTTCTTGCAGCACCATGCTGACCTGGAGGGTTGCTGTTTTTGCTCAACCATTTGCCATTGCCTAAAATAGGCTCACCGAAAATTCGGGAAATTTTGGTCTTAGGACCTGTGTAACGTGCCATAATTTTTTATTTCATTTCGATTTTTTTTGATTCGGTGATGCTATCGGTTAAAAATCGTAAAAAATAAATAGCTCACCCTTTGAAATAAATGAAACCTAATCGGCTCAATATATATTTTAAAATTATACTCTTCTCTTTTTTGGAGGACGACAACCATTGTGAGGCATTGGTGTTACATCTTTTATAGAAGTAACTTCTATACCACTTTGTGCCACACTTCTTATAGCTCCTTCACGTCCAGAACCTGGACCTTTTACAAATACATCTACTTTTTTCAATCCTGCATCTACTGCTACTTTAGCAGCATCGGCAGCAGCCATTTGTGCTGCATAAGGTGTGTTCTTTTTAGAACCACGAAAACCCATTTTGCCAGCAGATGACCAAGAAATTACTTGACCAGATTTGTTGGTAAATGCAATAATAATGTTGTTGAAAGTTGCATTAATTCTTACTTCGCCAGCAGCATCTACTTTTACTATTCTTTTTTTTGCTGCTGCTTTTGCACTGTTTTGTGCTTTTGCTGGTTTTGCCATGTTTAATTTTTTAGGTAGTCTTCTGTTTAATTTTTACGTCTCCTGTTAAGCTGCTTTAGCTAAACTATCCAACGTTTGTATAAAAAAACCAAAAGCCCTTAGCGTTTTGCTACGAGCTTTTAATTTTAATTGATTATTTTTTAGGTGCTTTCTTTTTACCTGCAACAGTTTTACGTTTACCTTTTCTTGTACGACTGTTTGTTTTGGTACGTTGTCCACGAACTGGTAATCCTTTTCTGTGTCTTAAACCACGATAGCAGGCAATATCTAATAAACGTTTAATGTTCATTTGTGTTTCACTACGCAATGCACCTTCTACTTTAATTTCTTCGTTTATAATATTACGAATTGCTGCTTGTTCGTCATCATTCCATTCGTTAACTTTCTTATCAAAGCTAATACCAGCTTTTGTAAGAATATATTGTGCTCTTGAACGACCAATACCATAAATATAGGTAAGTCCTATTTCGCCTCTTTTATTTTTTGGTAAATCTATACCGGCAATACGTGCCATAAATGAATATTATTTTTTAAAAAATTTATTACTAAATAGTATTAACCTTGTCTTTGTTTAAAACGAGGATTTTTTTTGTTAATTACATAAAGTTTACCTCCACGCTTAACAATTTTGCAATCTGCACTGCGTTTTTTAATTGATGCTCTTACTTTCATTGCTTTTAATTTAATTGCTTTATTAAAGCAGATTATAATTAGTTTGTTTATTGTTAGTTTTTACTACCGATTTTTTTTCTTATTTATATCTAAAGTTTATTCTTCCTCTACTTAAATCATAAGGGCTCATCTCAACTCCTACTTTATCTCCTGGCAAAATTCTGATATAATGCATTCTCATTTTCCCTGAAATGGTTGCTAATATTTCATGCCCATTCTCAAGTTTTACTCTAAACATTGCATTGCTTAAAGCTTCTAAAATTATTCCATCTTGTTTAATCAGTTGTTGCTTAGACATATTTTTCGGGCTGCAAAGATAGGAGTATGTACTTAATTACAAAAAAAGTTTAAAATTTATTTTTGGCTATGCTATTTCTTCAAAACTTTTATTGAAAACAAATAAGTTATTTTTTATATACTATATGCTGCTTTGATTAAGTTTAAACTTATTTTCTATTAGAAATCTTATAAGTAAGCCTATTTTTTAACTAAGATTTTTACAATAAATTCTTTCATTAGCTCATAATGAGAGGCAGAGGCATTATTTATACCTATGGCTTTTAAATTGTATTCATATAATAGTAACAGCACTTTTTCTACTTCTTGAAAACTATAATTGTGCGATGCTTGTATGTAATTTTTTACAAAAAAGGGTGTAACGCCTATTTGAGATGCAATTGAAAATTCATCTTTTGCACTAATACTAAATAGTTGATAAACTTTACTGAAAAATGTATATAAAGAAGGTAACATGATAATTAAAAAAGACTGTGCTTCTTTATTTTTTGAAAAATATTCTACAATACGTAATGCTGCATTAAAATCTTTTTTTCCTAAAGCATTTTGAAGTTCAAAAACGTTGAACTCTTTACTAACACCTACATATTTTTCAATATCATCTTCTGTAATATTTTTTCTATTGCCTAACGATATAGCTAATTTTTTTATTTCGGTTTCTACTCTGTTTAAATCATTGCCAACATTATCAATCATTAAAATTAAAGCCTTTTGAGAAATGCTTAATCCAAATTCTGCCACCAAATTATTTATCCATTCTGGCATTTTACTTTCATAAATTTTTTTGGTAGAAAGTAGTTCGCCTTTTTCTTTTATAGTTTTTGCAAACTTGGTACGGGCATCTAATTTTTTATCTTTATAACCTACTAAAAAAATGGTGGAGGATAATGGGTTATTTATATAGCTTTCTAATTTAGTAATATCGTTTAATTGTTGAGCTTCTTTAAGTATTACAACTTGTTTTTCGCCAAACATAGGATAACGCATACAAGCATTTACAATATCTGCCCAAGTGCTATCTTTTCCATAAAAAACAGAGAGATTAAATTCCTTTTCGCTATCGTTTAAAATATGATGTTCTGCGTAATCAATTATTTTATCTATAAAGTAGGGTTCTTCGCCTTCTAACCAATAAACTGGTGCAAACTTTTTCTTTTTTAAGTCGGTTAAAATTTTTTCGAAACTCATGCAGCAAAACTAAGGGTAGTTTTTATTTAAGAAGAGTAATGTAAATAATGTTTTAGTAAGTATGGATAAAAAGCAAAGAGCCTGTTTTCAACAACAGGCTCTTTGAAGTTATGCTGCAAGTTTTTCTTTTTTTCGTTTTATTTGGTTAATTAAGGATTCTAAAGCATTGTCAAAACTTTCTTCAAACGACTTTGATGATGCTTTTACAAAAAAATCGTGTTTGGGAATCGAAACTTTTATTTCTGCAATTTTATCTTTTATGTTGTGTACTACATTATCTAATTTCAAAAAAATATCTACTTGAATAATTCGGTCATGATAGGTTTTGAGTCTATCTATTTTACGAGACACATGATCTATTAATTTTTGATCTGCATTGAAACGAACTGCCTGAATTTTAATGTTCATAACAAAGTATGTTTTTAAGGTGAAAAAATAAAATTTAGTAACATTAATTACATAGGCAACTTATTTTTTTAAGTGGATGTACAAGGTAAAGAAATAATTTGAAAAATAAAAATAAAAATGAAAGATTTAACCTTTTTAGTTGATACAATAGCTTCTGTAAAAAATCTAAACAAAAAAGAGAGAATTTTGTAGTATTCTCTCTTTTGAAATATGCGATAATTTGTTTTGTTTTTAATGCATTCCTGGAAACCATGGTCTTGCTATTGCTTCTCTAAATGGCCAAGGAACAACAGCAAGAATAATGATGAGTGCTATTAAAAATAAAACTCCAGATTTTTTAGGAGAGCTTTGTTTTTTAAGCGATATATGTGCAATAGTTATTAGTGCAATAGCCAATATCATTCCTGAAATATGCTCTACTGCCCAAAAACGTGAGGCACTGTTTTTCATTACTTCGCCCATGCCTAATGTTTGAATTAATCTAAAGCCCATCATCCCAACAAAATATTGATACAAACCAACTAACAAGGTTATATGGCTTGCTATTAATAGCCACAAACTTTGTTTTAAATTCTTTTTACCCGATAAGGCATTTACGATATTTAGTAATAATAAAATAATAATTATCCATCGTAAAAAATTGTGCAAATGCAAAAGTCCGTTATACATATACTATAGTTTTTTTACAAATCTAAGAGGTATTATTTAATTAAAACTTTTAAGCATTTTTTATTCTGCCCAATCTGCAATAAATACATTGGTATCTCTTGTACCACCATTATTTCTATTGCTGCTGAAAACTATTTTTTTACCATCGTAACTAAACATAGGGAAAGCATCAAACCCTTTATCTCTGCTTATTTTCACAACATTTGTTCCATCGCCATTCATGGTATAAATATTAAAAGGAAAACCTCTTTTATGTTCGAAATTGCTGGCAAAAATTATTCTTTTGCTATCAGGCATAAAATAAGGAGCCCAGTTGGCTTGTCCAAAATTAGATATTTGTTTTGCATTGCTTCCATCAGCATCTGCAGTCCAAATTTCCATGTTAGTTGGGGCAACTAAATTTTCTGCCAATAATTCTTTGTATTCTTTTATTTCTGCTTCCGTTTTAGGACGACTTGCACGCCAAATAATTTTT
>Ga0116193_1001664_pt1 | contig 17972 bp, 16 predicted proteins | sample AD_UKC115_MetaG_FD_89892 | JGI IMG/M metagenome (GOLD analysis project Ga0116193, IMG submission 89892) | Active sludge microbial communities of municipal wastewater-treating anaerobic digesters from Hong Kong - AD_UKC115_MetaG | ecosystem: Engineered > Bioreactor > Anaerobic > Digestate... | reverse complement strand
CACGTGCCAATGGAATTAATGCAATTACAATTATAGAAGGCGATGAATTGTTAGAAGCAAAATTAACCGATGGAGATTGCGAAATTTTAATGGCAGTAAAAAGCGGTAGAGCCATTCGTTTTCCAGAAGAAAAAGTAAGATCTACAGGTCGTGGGGCAATAGGCGTTACAGGTATAGATGTTAATAATGGAGAAGATGAAGTTGTTGGTATGATTTGTGTAAATAAAGGCGATACCAGCAAAACAGTTTTAGTTGTAAGTGCAAATGGTTATGGCAAACGTACACCATTGATTGATGAAGATGGAGAAGATGTTTATCGTATAACCAATAGAGGTGGTAAGGGCGTAAAAACAATTAATGTAACAGAAAAAACTGGTAAATTAGTAGGCATATTAGATGTAACTGAAAAAGAAGATTTAATTATAACTTGCGAAAGTGGTATTACCTTACGAACATCTATTTCTACTATTAAAGTGGCTGGAAGAAATACACAAGGCGTTATTTTAATTCGTTTAGATGCTAAAGATGCTATTGCTGCTATTTCTAAAATAGAAGAACAAGATGAGGAAAATACAACAGAAGAAATCAATGATACTAATGAAACCAATAATACTTTAGACAATAACTCAAACAACAATAATTAATAAACAAAAAAAATACACACATGAATAAACTAACATTACTTGTTGTATTTGCATGTACTTTTTTTTCCTTAAAAGCTCAGGATAAAATGTATAAAAGCATAAACAATTTATACATTGCTACAAAATTTGAAGATGCAAAAACTGAAATTGATAAATTAATGTCAGACCCTAAAGCATTGGATAAAGCAGAAACTTGGCTATGGCGTACAAGAATTTATTCTGAATTATATTATTCAGAAGAGTTAAGAAAAAAATATACAGGTTGCGGCAACATAGCATTAGAGGCTTTTAAGAAATATGAAAACTTAGACCCTACTTTCAATATGGTGGGTAAATCTGAAATGACTGCCTGGAATTGGCGACCATTAGATTTAATTTATGTAACAAGTTTTAATATTGGTCGTAAATTTTTTGATGAAAAACTATGGGATTCCTCTTACAATTCCTTTATGAAATCTGTGTATATGGGGAATATAATTGTAAAAAATAATTTACGAGGCAACAATGCAAAAATTGATACCGTATCTGTGCTTTACGCAGCCTATGCAGCCCAAAATGGTAAAATGGAAGCACAGGCTACAGCATTGTACGAAAGATTTGCTGATGCTAAAATTGGTGGTAAAGATTTTAAAGATGCCTACATATACATTTTATTGTACGCCTCTAAAACAAAAGATAAAGCCAAGTTTGAAAAATACATTGCAATAGCAAAAGAAGTATATCCTAATGATGAAGAATGGGACGATTATGAAATGGATTTTATTACTCAAACAACAACAATGGAAGAAAGAATTGCATTGTACGATAAAGAAGATGCAGCAGGAACTTTAAGTGCAAGAAAATATATTCTTTTTGGACAAGCATTTTCTGAAGCCACTAAAGGCGAAAAAGCAGATGAGTTAGATAGTTTAACCATTGTAAAGTATGAGCAAAAAGCTATTGATGCTTATAAGAAAGCATATAACAAAGACAATAAATTAGGCTTAGCTGCTTACAATGCAGGTTTACTTTATTACAACGATTTTGTAAAGTATGATGATATGTTTAGCAACAACAGAAGAGAATTGCAAAAGCTAAATAGCAATAAACCTGTAATAAAAGATCCTAAAAAGAAAGCTGCTGCAGATGCCGAATTTAAAAAGCAAACAGATGCAATAAAAAACGCAAACACAGCCTTAGAGAAACCAATGATGACTGCAATTGACAATAGTATAGAATGGCTTGAAAAAGCATTTAATACTTTAAAAGAAGGAGACCTTACAGATAAAACTACAAAAAATTGTTTAAAAAATTCTGTGAAATGGTTGGCTAATTCTTATGCATATAAAAGAGATAAAGTAAGAGGAAAAGACACAAAAGCATTTGATGAATACGAAGCACAATATAACAAGTACGATGCTTTATATGATAAATATTAATTTCGTTTTATAAAATAAATAATCAAAGCCTGAATACAAAAGTGTTTAGGCTTTTTTATTGTAGAATTTATATCTTGCAACAATGCAATTAGGAAAAGTTTATTTAATACCAACAGTTTTATTCGATGAGGTTATTGAAACAATTCCAGCTTATGTAATTGAAGCTGTAAAAAAATGCCAAGTTTTTTTTGTAGAAAATGAAAAAACAACCAGAAGATATTTCAAAAAAATTTGGAAAGAAATTGAAATAGATAATTATCAATGGTATGCTATTCATAAAGCAGAAGATGCAGTATTACAACAATTTATTACAACGCTTAAAGCAGGTAAAAATATTGGCATTGTTAGTGAAGCAGGATGCCCAGCAATTGCAGATCCTGGTCAAATTTTAGTTAATGCAGCTCAGCAATTAAAAGCTACAATAAAGCCATTAGTGGGTCCTTCTTCTATTCTTTTAGCATTAATGGCAAGTGGTTTAAATGGACAGCATTTTACTTTTAATGGATACTTGCCTATTGACACCAACGATAGAAAAAAGAAAATTAAAATTTTAGAAACCGAAAGTAGTAAAACCCATTGTACACAAATTTTTATAGAAACACCTTACCGAAATAATCAATTAATAAAAGATATTTTATCTATTTGTAAAAATGAAACAAAACTTTGCATAGCAACAAATATTACAGCCTCAAATGAATGTATTGTTACAAAAACAATAAACGAATGGCAAAAAAATATTCCTGATTTACACAAGCAGTTGTGCATTTTTTTACTTGCATCAGCATAACATTTTATTTTTTAAAAAAAATGTACTTAACAGTTTTTCAACATTGCAATAATTTTTTTTAATTAAATTAAAAGAAAAATTTGGTTACAAAAATCATAGCCCTATTTTTGCACTCCCAAATAAAAAGGGAGATTCCGTAGCTCAGTTGGTAGAGCAATACACTTTTAATGTATGGGCCCTGGGTTCGAGTCCCAGCGGGATCACAAAAAAGTTCATAGTTTAAACCTATGAACTTTTTTTATTTATTAGATATTTACACGATTTTATCCCTCTCATTTGCCATCACACAGTGAATTTTATTTAAACAACGAATATGGTTTTAGAAAAACCATAAATACTTTTCTATATTTTGTTTCACTACAATGAACTATTAATTAATTCGCTTTTATATAATAGGCATTACAATAGAAATTTATTTTGCATTTGCGAACCTGTAGAAGGTTATATGGAACAATAGGAGAGAGGATTAGCATAAAATGCTTTGTTTTTTCTATTGATGAATTTCAGTACCATTTTAAACCTGTTCTAATAATAGGCATTACTGCATTGTACATCAATATCCAATAAGAATACTTTTGTATATTTTTTAAGATTTCTAATCTCTTCCATAAGTATAAAAACAAAACGAGCCACCATTTTTAAATGGTGGCTCGTTTATTAAAATGCTAATGCTGTGAAATTATTTAATTTCTACTTCAGCACCTGCTTCTTTTAGTTTAGCAACTAAATCATCAGCTTCTGCTTTGCTTACACCTTCTTTTACAGGTTTTGGAGCACCATCAACTAAATCTTTAGCTTCTTTCAAGCCTAAGCCAGTTAATTCTTTTACAATTTTAACTACGCCTAATTTGCTTGCACCACCACTTACTAAAATTACATCAAAAGATGTTTTTTCTTCAGCAGCAGCTGCACCACCACCATCACCACTTGCTACAACTACTGCAGCAGCGGCTGGTTCAATTCCATAATCAGCTTTTAATACATCTGCTAATTCTTGTACTTCTTTTACTGTTAAGCCTACTAATTGTTCGGCTATTGCTTTTACGTCTGCCATGTTTTTTACGTTTTAACCGCTTTCATCGTTTTATCTCCAGCGGAATGGTTAATAAATATTGCCACATTTTAACCTCAGTGACATTGGTTTAATTTAATGTATAAAAACTACTGAAATTATTCAGCAGTAGCTCCTGTTGCTTGTTTTTCGTGATGGTGTAATAATGCAGCCAATACACGTTTTGCAGGAGATTGTAATAAGCCAATAACTTCACCAATAAGCTCGTTCTTAGTTTTAATTTTTGTAAGAGTTGCTAATTGGTTATCGCCACTATAAACATCTCCATTAATGAAAGCTACTTTTAAAGTTGGTCTTTCGCCATTACTTGCTTTACGAAAAGATGAAATAATAACTGCTGGATCTTTAGGATTTTCGCTAAACATTAAAGCAGTTACTTTGTGTAAGCTATCGTAAATGCCTGCATATTTTTCGCTATCAAGGCTTTCTAATGCTTTTTTAATTAAAGTGTTTTTTGCCACTTTCATTTCTACTTGTTTATCAAAACAAGCTTTGCGTAATTTACCAACTTGCTCTACCGATAAAGATTCTGTATCTGTAATGTAGAAGTTGTTGTATTGATTGAATTTTTCTTTTAAAACTTCAATCACTTGATTTTTTTGTTCTTTAGTCATAACTAAGTTTTATGTTAAACCTGTTTCATTTTATGCTTTAAGCATAATCCACAGGATTAGTTAGATAATGATTTTGTGTCTAATGTAATACCAGGACTCATGCTACTTGCCATACTTACACTTTTTAAATATGTACCTTTTGCAGTTGCTGGTTTTAATTTTAAAATTGCATTAATTAATTCAGTGCTATTTTCTGTTATTTTATTGGGGTCGAAAGATATACGACCAATAGAAGCATGAACAATACCTGCTTTATCAACTTTAAATGCAATTTTACCGCCTTTTACTTCATTTACAGCAGCAGCAACATCGTTGGTTACTGTTCCTGTTTTTGGGTTAGGCATTAAGTTACGAGGTCCTAATACTTTACCTAATTTACCAATTTTAGGCATTACAGAAGGAGTGGCAACAATAACATCTATATCTGTCCATCCACCTTCTATTTTTGTAATAAATTCATCTAAACCTACATAATCAGCTCCTGCATTTTTTGCATCAGCTTCTTTATCTGGTGTACATAAAACTAAAACACGTTTTGTTTTACCAGTACCATGAGGCAATGAAACAGTACCACGAACTTGTTGGTCAGCTTTTTTAGGATCTACTCCTAAACGAATATGTAAATCAACCGAACTGTCAAATTTTGTACAGTTAATTTCTTTTACTAATGAAGCAGCTTCTTTTAGTGAATAAGTTTTGTTTTTATCCACCTTTGTATTGGCTACTTTTCTTTTTTTAGTCAATGACATTTTTAATTTTTTTTAATGGTGAATAAATTAATTTTCCCAAGGGGCTTTTCCATCAATAGTAATACCAATGCTGCGTGCAGAACCTGCTACCATTTTCATTGCACTTTCTTTTGTAAAGCAATTCATGTCTGGCATTTTATCTAAAGCAATAGCTTCAATTTGTTGCCATGTTACTTTACCAACTTTGGTACGATTACTTTCTTTACTTCCTTTTTGAACTTTTGCTACTTCCATTAATTGAACTGTAGCTGGTGCAGTTTTAATGATAAAGTCGAAAGACTTATCAGCATAAACAGTAATTAAAACAGGAACAACTTTTCCCATTTTATCTTGAGTTCTTGCATTGAATTGCTTGCAGAACTCCATAATGTTAATACCCTTAGAACCAAGGGCTGGACCTACTGGAGGTGCAGGATTGGCTTGACCACCTTTTACCTGCAACTTCACAAATCCGGAGATTTCTTTTGCCATTTTTTTACGATTTAATTTGGTAATAACGTTCTTTTCAGAACTCCCAACAGCAATAATTTCTTATTGCATTCAATCATTCTTATTGTTATAAAGAACTTTTTGGGAGTGCAAAAGTAGGGGAATTAATAATATTAAATGCAGGAAAAATTTAAAAATTGCAAAAAATATTAAACAAAAGCGAAAAACTGTATGAAAGTGTGCCCAGGACAGGATTTGAACCTGCACGTTCTTTCGAACACCACCACCTCAAAGTGGCTTGTCTACCAATTTCAACACCTGGGCTAATTGTTGCAAAATAAAAGAAAAATTAACTACAAACTCAAAATTCAAAACTCAAAATTCAAAACTCAAAATTCAAAACTCAAAATTCAAAACTCAAAATTCAAAACTCAAAATTCAAAACTCAAAATTCAAAACTCAAAACTCAAAATTCAAAATTCAAAATTCAAAATTCAAAACTCAAAACTCAAAATTCAAAATTCAAAATTCAAAATTCAAAATTCAAAATTCAAAATTCAAAATTCAAAACTCAAAATTCAAAATTCAAAATTCAAAACTCATAATTCTTAACTCTATAGAATCGTTTAGTACAAAAAGTTATTGAAATAAATTTTCTGGGTACTCCACTTTTTCAAGATATAACCCATGTGCTGGTGATGAAAAATTGGTATTGCTTGCATTTTGTGATTCTATGATTTCTTTAAATTGATGAATAGTTATTTGATTTCTACCTACCATTAACATTGTAGCAACCAATGCTCGTACCATACCTCTTAAAAATCGATTTGCCTGAATGTGATACACCAAAGCATCTGACTCTTGTTGCCAAAAAGATTGTTGAATGTTGCAAATGAAATTATTTACTTGTGTGTTTTGTTTAGAAAAAGCTTCGAAATTATTATAGCTCAAAATTGTTGTTGCAGCTTCGTTTAATAGTTGTATGTTGATGGGATAAGGATAATACCAAGCTCTGTTTTCTAAAAAGGGATTTTTATTTTTGTAGATGTAATAATTATATGTTCTTGATAGAGCATTAAATCTGCAATGTGCTTCAGGAGGTACGTTGAAAATATTTTTTACTGCAATATCGTTGGGTAAAATTGAATTGATGTTGTATAAAACTTTTGAATTTATAATTTCAGAAAAATCGAAATGAAAAAAGTTTTGTTTGGCGTGTACGCCTGCATCAGTGCGTGAAGATCCTGTGAGTGGTATAGTTTGTTTGAAAAATATAGTAAGAGCTTCTTCTACTTTTTGTTGTATGGTAATTGCGTTTTGCTGAATTTGAAAGCCACTATAATTTGTACCTACATAAGCAACTTCTAAAAAATATCGTGGCATTATTTATAATGATTGACGAAATTGATTAATAACTGATGATAACGTAAACTGTGTTTCTAAAGATGGATAATTGAACCTATCAAAAATTACAGAATAAGATGTTTTAAAAAACTTTAATCTACTTTGTTCAGATAAAAACAATAAACCCAATTTTTGAATTTGTTCGGTATAAAAGCATTTGTTGGCAAAAGATTTTTTGGCAATTTGTATCATTTTATCATCAGAGGTTTCGGCAGACATTAATTTTCTTACTCGTAAATAATCTGTTTCTGTTGCAAGATTAACACAAGAGGTGTTGTATTGATTAGAATTATTTTTGTGGGTATCAAAAATGCTTACACTCTCTGTGTTTTTTTCTGTAGTTGCTGCTTTATCGTTACTTTGTTTTTCTGTATTTAATGGAATAAAAACTACAATAGTATCTGTAGGTGATATAGTATAATCTATATACATTTCATCAATTCCATTGATGCCATTTTTTTGATACGATTTTATAATGCCTCTTGGGCTGGCTGTTGTTGTTACAACAGTTTTTTGTGTGGTAATATTCTCTTCTGTATAACTTGCTTGTGCAATAACTGGTTTAATAGGACCTGATGCTACACTTGTTGTTATTACATTTTCTTTTGAAGTAGCAATGGGTATTTCTTCTGCTTTTTTTTGTTGTGCAGTACTGTTTGTTTCTGTTTTTATTTCTTTAGTTGCTGCAATAGTATTAGGCTCTTCTGTTTTTGTTATTGATTTATTTGAGTTTTGTGTAACTTGCTGCACAATAGGTGTAGCTTGAGTTGTAGTGGGTTTAATATTTGTATTAATGGAGTAAGAGTCATCAATTTTTATAGTATCGTTTTTCATTTTATCTTGCTCCCAATCGTTTGCATTTGCCATAATGGTTGAAAAATTTACAACATTGAATAAGCCCCAACCATCTTTGCCATATTGTTTTAAAACAAAGCCTACATCTTTATCATTTACAACATAAGAAAATTTTTGTTCAGGATATTTATCTTTAGGAAAACCAGCTACAAAAAAATATTTGCCATTTTTAAGTCTTGGAATTACCATATAACCAGAAAGAGAAGAGCTGTAATTCTTGTTATTTATCATTATATAAAATGGTTCATTGTTTTCTGATTGCAAATACATAAAATATTTTTTTTGTGCATTTGCAGTACTAATTGTTACGAAAACAATTAAACCCATGATCCCTATTTTATTTAATAAGATTTTCATTGAAATTGGGTAAAGCATAATACGAATTTATGTAAAAAAATATTTTGAAAACCAATAGAATAATTTGTGGGTATAAAATTGAGCATATTTAACCTTTTATAAAATAATTACTACGTTTATTTTGCACTTCCTATAATTTTATTTTTTAAAACACATTTAATGAAAAAAATTTTTCTACTACTTGGATTACTTTCAAGTACACTTGTTTTCAGCCAACATACTAATACAAAAGCAAAAGATGATAGCTGGAAAACCTTATACAGAGCCTTTCCTGAGAAAATAAACGATCTTGTGCATACCAAACTCAATGCAAAGTTTGATTACAACAACAGTTATTTATTAGGAAAAGCATGGATAACACTTCAACCACATTTTTATGCTACCGATTCTTTGGTATTAGATGCAAAAGGAATGGCATTACACAAAGTAGAAATTGTTAAAAATGGAAAAAACATTTCTTTGAAATACGATTATGATGGAAAAGTGATAAAAATTAAATTAGATAAATTATATAAAAAAGCAGAAAAATACACTGTTTATATAGATTACACAGCAAAGCCAAATGAATTACAAGTGGAAGGCAGTGCAGCTATTACAGATGCTAAGGGGCTTTATTTTATTAATCCAAAAGGAGAAGAAAAAAATAAACCAACTCAAATTTGGACTCAAGGCGAAACAGAAGCAACCTCTGTTTGGGTGCCTACCATTGATAAGCCTAACCAAAAAACTACACAAGAAATTTACATGACTGTGCCTTCAAAATATGTAACTCTGAGCAATGGAAAATTAGTTTCTCAAACTAAAAATACAGATGGTACAAGAACAGATTATTGGAAAATGGATTTACCACATGCACCTTATTTATTTTTTATGGGTGTAGGAGATTATGCTGTGGTAAAAGATAGTTATAAAGGCAAAGAAGTAAGTTATTATGTAGAAAAAGAGTATGAAAAAGTAGCCAGAAAAATTTTTGGTAATACGCCAGAAATGATGCAATATTTTTCTACAACATTAGGCGTTGAATACCCTTGGAATAAATATGCACAAATTGTAGGAAGAGATTATGTAAGTGGAGCAATGGAAAATACTACTGCAACATTACATCAAGAATCTGCACAGCAAGATGCAAGACAATTAATAGATGGCAATGCTTGGGAAAGCACTATTGCACATGAATTATTTCATCATTGGTTTGGCGATTATGTAACAGCAGAAAGTTGGAGCAATTTAACAGTAAATGAAAGTTTTGCTAATTACAGTCAAACCCTTTGGAATGAATATAAATATGGTAAAGATGCAGGCGATGAAGAAAATTACAACGATATGCAAGGTTATTTAATGAGTGGCAGTCAAAGTAAAGATTTGGTAAGATTTTATTACAGAGATAAAGAAGATATGTTTGATGCTGTAAGCTATAACAAAGGAGGTAGAATTTTACACATGTTAAGAAACTACGTTGGTGATGATGCTTTTTTTAAATCGCTCAATAATTATTTAACCACTAATAAATTTGGAACAGGCAGTGCTATAAAATTAAAACTTGCTTTTGAAGAAGTTACTGGCAAAGATTTGAATTGGTTTTGGAATCAATGGTACTTTGGTAGTGGTAATCCAAAATTAGATATTTCTTATGCTTATAACGAAGGCAACAAAACTGTTAGTGTTTTTGTAAAACAAACACAAAGTGGCGATAAAATTTTTAAACTTCCGGTAAGTATTGATATTTATAATGGAACTAAAAAAACACGCCATACTGTTTGGTTGAACAGTAAAGAAGATACTTTAAATTTTGAATCTGCAACTAAACCAGATTTAATAAATTTTGATGGCGATAAAATTTTATTATGTTCTAAAAAAGAAGATAAAACTTTAGCCGAATACATTCATCAATATAAATATGCAGGAAAATATTTAGATAGGAGAGAAGCTATTGAATTTGCAGCCAAAAAAACTAAAGAGCCCGAAGCTGTTGAATTTTTAATTACTGCATTAAATGATGCTTATGCACCTTTAAAAGTAAAAGTTATTCAAACACTTGCTAAAACAACATTGCAAGAAGCTACAATCAATAAAATTGAACAACTTGCAACGAAAGATAAAAACGCTTTGGTTCGTGCAGCAGCTATTGATGTTTTAGGAAAATTAGAAAACATAAAATACAAAGATTTATTTATCAAAAGTGTCAAAGATTCATCTTATTCTGTAGCAGGAGCAAGCTTAGAAGCTTTAGCAAAAATTGATGAAAAAAATGCAATTGATATTGCAAATACTTTTTCTAAAGAACCAGCTAAAGGTAGATTAAGTAGTGCAATAACTTCAGTATTAGTAGAACATGGTGGAGAAGATGCGTTTGATTTTATTGCAAATAGTTTTGAAAAAATGCCTTTATCTCAAGGAAAATTTGAATCATTGCAAGCACTATCAGATATTTTAATGAAAGTAAAAGATATGGGTAAATTTAAAAGAGGTATTGATTTAATAGTTTCTTTTAGAGATGAAATGCCAGAAGCATATAAAGCACAAATTGCAACTTATGTAAATAATATGGTGCTTAAAAAAATTGCAGATAAAAAAGAAAAAGATGGAGAAACTGATAAAGCTGATTATGTAAGAAATAAAATGAAATAAAATATTCTCTGTTTCTACGAATTAAAAAGTGCAGCAAAATTTTGCTGCACTTTTTGTATAAATAACCAAAGGAAAAGTTATTGAGGTTTTGCTACAACTTTATAGTATAAATTATTATCGCTAATTACTTCTTGATAATAAGTGCTACCATCTGCAGAAACATAGTATTTCTGATTATTTAAAATAACCACTTTAGTATTATCTGGTAAGTTGGTAAGCATATCACCAACACTATTACTATCTTCTTTAATTGTATTTATGTTGGTAGATAAAACTCCATTTTTCCCAACAATAGTGTACCAAGTTTCACCATTTCTTAAAGTAGGTTTGTAATAAGTTCCATTCAATTCAAAATATTGTTCATTGTTTATAGTAACTTGTTTTGTACCTGATGGTAATTGAGGTAAAATAGAACCAATTGGAGCTTCTACAACTTGGTAATAATTATTAACTCTCGTATAATAAGTTCCACCATAATAATAATACAAATCTGGTCCAAGATACCATCTATAAAAACCCCAAGGCAAAGCATACACTCTTATGCCAATTGGTGCCATAATTAATTGAAATGAAGCACCATAAGGTCTGTAATAAAATCCATCACAAAAATAAAATCCAATATTATTGTAAGGAACATAATACTTACGAGTATAAAAACTTGTATAACGTTGTCCTACATAATTGTATGGATTACGATAATCAGGATAATAATTTCTATCAATTCTATTGTATCTTGTTTGAGATATATTGTTGTTAATAATTGTATTGTTGTTAATTATTCTTGTATTATTATTTCTGATATCTCTATTATTATTAGTAGTATGCTCATTAAAATTTCTATTCGTATTTTTTCTTGTAACTGCACCTTCTTTTATGGGCGGTCTTACATCTGTAATTCTATTATTTCTATTAATTTCTCCTCTATCATTTCTCACTGTTTCGTTTTGAGCATGTACTTGTGGAGTTTTAATCATAGGTCTAATATCAGATGCTCTACTTTCTCTTGGATTGCTATGTTGATTTCCCCTTCCTCGTTGTGCAAATATTAATGTAGGGGCTAAAAATATTAATGCTGCTACCGATACTGTATTTAACTTTTTCATGGCTAATTATTTTATACTTATTTAGACTTAAATATGATGCCAAAGTTTCTTTTCATTTGTTAAAATATTATTTTGCTTCTAAATAATAGTACATAATATAAAAGGTAATTTATAATTATTTTAAAACACAATATTTTATTTTTGAAGCTATGAAGATTAATTTTAAAAGATTTCTTTTAACGATGGCAATGTTTTGTTTCTACTGTTTTGCCTTTTCTCAACCTATTGACACCCTTTTACACCAAGCCCAAACCTTAGAATACAAACTAAAAGAAACGGAAGCTTTGGAAAAATATAAAACAGTTTTGGTTGCTGATGCTGTAAACATGAAAGCATTAACCAAAGCAGCAGAATTAAGCATTTTGGTAGGTGCAAGATTGCCTGAAATAAAGGATAAAAAATTATATTTTCAATCTGCATATTCATTTGCCGAAAGGGCATTAAATGTTGATGCAAACAATGCTGAAGCTAATTATGTAATGGCTTTGGTAAATAGCAAATTAGCAAATATTGAAAAAGAGAATAAAATTTTTGCTGAAAATATTAGAGCTGCCAAACTCTTTGCTGATAAGGCTTTAGCGATAAACAGTCAACATGCAAAAGCTAATTTTATAGCAGGAAATTGGCATTTAGAAATGACTAATTTATCTGCTATTAAAAAAACTGCTGTAAAAGTTTTGTTTGGTGGCTTACCACAATACAGCTTAGATTCTGCTATTTATTATTTTGAAAAATGTAAAAATTACGACCAATATTATATGCTTAATTATTTAGCCTTAGCAAAGGCTTATATGCAAGATAATAGTCCTACTAAAGCTATTGCTATTTTACAGAAATTAATAAAATTACCCTTACGCACAGCCGATGATGCAACAATAAAAGAAGAGGGGAAAAAACTTTTAGCTGAGTTGGAGTAAAATAATTTTCTTTTTAAAAAAGAATTAAACAAAATTTCCATTTTCTGTTTTTACCCAAACCAAATACATTTTATTTAATAGCTTGTACTCAAGTTGCAATTTTCGTTCTTTAAAATGTACATCAATTATTCCTTCATTGTATAATGTAAAAGGTTGTATGCGTATCATTTCACTAAAATCAACTTTTCCATTTCCCCACCATTTAAAAACTGCTTCTTTGCAACTCCACAATAAGGTTAAAAGTGCTGTTTGTTGTGAGTTGAGTTGAAATAAATTAATACCTAAATTTTTTATTTCATCTTCATGCAAAAACTTAGTGGCTATTTTATTAATTTTTTCAGTAAAAATTTCAATATCAATTCCTACTCGGTTTTGTGTACTTACAATAACAGCAGCAAAATCGCCACAATGTGAAATAGAAAAATGAAAAGCTTCGCTGGGCAAAAAAGGTTTTTTTGTATCAGCAATTTCCAATTCATGATAAGGGAAAGATGGAAATAAATATCGTAATAAATAACGACCAGCAAAATGCTGTAATCGTTTGTGGGTATGATGTATAGGCGTTTGTAAAGGAACAGTTTGAGAAAAGAAATTTTCTGCTTCTTCAATTTTCCAAACTGCTAATCTTGTGTATTGGTTAATATTTTGTTGATAAAACATGGGCATATACAAATTTGAGACTTTAGTTTTACGAACTAAGATTTATTTTATTTGCAAATAAAGTTTATTATAACAAAATGATACTAACAGACAAACGTATTTTAGAAGAAATTGAAAAAGGTACTATAAAAATAGTTCCTTACCATCGTTCAGATTTAGGCAGCAACAGTTATGATGTGCATTTAGGCAGCACATTAGCCAGATACATTGATAAAGAATTAGACGCAAAAAAGCATAATAAAATAGAATACTTTGAAATTCCTGACGAAGGTTTTGTATTGCAACCTCATGAGTTTTATTTAGGCGTAACCCTTGAATACACTGAAACACATGCTCATGTTCCGTTCTTAGAAGGCAAAAGCAGTACAGGGCGTTTAGGTATTGATATTCATGCAACAGCAGGAAAAGGTGATGTAGGTTTTTGTGGTAACTGGACTTTAGAAATTTCTGTAAAACAACCTGTAAGAATTTATAAAGGAATGCCTATTGGGCAATTAATTTATTTTCCTGTAGAGGGAGAAATAGAAATAAAATACAACGAAAAAGGAAATGCAAAATACAGTGGGCAACCTAACAAACCCATTGAAAGCATGATGTGGAAGAATAAATTTTAGCTTGTTTTTACTGCTGGTTTAGAAATAAGGTATAAACCTATATAAGTAAATAATCCATTTACTATTAATAGTTCAATGCCTATTTTAAATCCATGAAAAACCTTATCTGATAAGGCTTTGATAGAGTTAGCAAAATTTCCTGTTAAGCTAAGTTTATGCACAAACCAATCTGCATTGTTTACAATATCCAAACCAATTACAAGCAAAGGAGCAATAATGCAAACCAACAAAGAAAGCTTATCATTTATACTTCGTTTTGTAAAAATGCCAAAAGCAAATAAGCCCAATAAAGGTCCATAAGTATAACCTGCTACTTTTAAAATAACATCAATAATAGATTTATCATTAATCCATTTAAAAGCAATAACACACAAAAAGAAAATAACTGTAAAAGAAAAATGCACCATTAATCTTGTTCTTTTCTTTTGGCTTTCGTTGAGTTTATTATTTCTTTTCAAGCCAAGAATATCTATACAGTAAGATGATGTAAGAGCCGTTAAAGCTCCATCGGCACTTGGAAATAATGCACTTATTAAACCTAAAATAAAAATCATTCCTACTGCAACAGAAAGATGATTATCTAAAGCTATTGTAGGAAACAAATCATCGCCTTTAGCAGCAACACCATTGTTGGCTGCATACAAATACAATAAGCCTCCCATTAAAAGAAAAAGAAAATTTACAACTAATAATATTACACTCAAAGTCATTACATTTTTTTGAGAGTCTTTAAGTGTACGAACAGAAATATTTTTTTGCATCATTTCTTGGTCAAGCCCTGTCATAGCAATGGTTATAAAAGCTCCACCAATAATTTGTTTTATAAAAAAGCCAGAAGATTGTGCATCTGTATTAAACAATTTCAGCATGCTTTTATTGTTCAACAAACTAATAGATTCTGTAAAGCCAATATTCATTTTTCCCATTATGGCAACAATACAAACTATTAAGCCCAATAGCATACATGTTGTTTGCAAAGTATCAGTATAAACAATGGTTTTTACACCTCCTTCAAATGTATAAAGTAAAATTAAAACAAGAATGATAATAGTGGTTGTCCAAAACGAAACACCCATATTATCCAAAATAAAAATCTGCAAAATATTTATCACTAAATACATTCTTGCAGTTGCTCCTAAAGTTCTTGATAAAATAAAAAATATAGCTCCTGTTTTATAACTTGTATTTCCAAACCTGTGTTCTAAATAATTGTAAATAGAAGTAAGGTTCATTTTATAATACAATGGCAATAAAATATAAGCCACAGCCAAGTAACCAAAAAAGTAGCCTATAACCACTTGAAAATATTGAAAACCTGCACTACCTACTGTACCTGGAACACTTACAAATGTTACGCCACTAAGGCTTGTACCAACCATGCCAAAAGCAACAAGCATCCAATTGCTGCTACGATTGCCAATAAAAAATGAATCGTTGTTAGCATTTTTACTGGTGTACCAAGCTACACCTAATAACAATAAAAAATATCCTATAACAAATGAAAACAGTAGTAATGGGCTCATGAAAAAATGTTTGGTAATTTTCTAAATCGTGCTACACAAACATTCAACTTTTTTTTAGAACTAAAAAAACTTTTCTAATTTTTCTTTTAGCAAAGCAGGCATATTTGTTTTTGCTTTTGTTGCTGCATCTATAAAATACAAAACAACTCTACCCACTGTTAATAGTTTATTGGATTCGTTATACACTTCCTGATGAAACTCTATTTTATGATTAGTGGGTAATTCTTTTACAGAAGTTTTTACAGTTAATAAATCATCGTACTCGGCAGAACGTAAAAATTTAATATTCATTTCTACAACAGGCATAATAACGCCAAACTCCTCTATTTGCTTGTATGAAAGCCCTAATTGCCTTATGCTTTCTACACGTCCAACTTCAAAATACTGTGCATAATTGCCATAATATACCACACTCATTTGATCTGTTTCGGCATAACGAACTCTTATTTGTGTAGTGCTTTCGAACATGAAAAAGATGGAATTAAATTAGTCTAAAACTTCAACATCTGCTGGATAATTTGCTTTATTAAAAACAAATAATTTATCAGAAATAGTTGCATTTGTGTTTAATGAATTAAAGCTAAATTCTAAAATATTATTGCTCTTATCTAAAATTTTAGCTTTGGTAATCATAGATTTATTTTTATCTACAAAGATGTTTACTTTTTGAAAGTTTTTTCTTGTATCAGTGGGCTTTAATTCAATTTCATTAAAGCTTCCAGCCGATGAAATTAATTTATAAGTAAAATCTTTTTCATAGCTGCCTGCCAATATTTTTTGAGGAGTTAAGGTTTTGTCTGCATCTTCAGCAGGTGCCACTGTTATTGTTTTATTGCCATCATAACTATAAGTATTATTTCCATCACAAATTATTTCTGTTTTACCTTGTTTCAAATAATATTTACTTCCTTTCATTGAAATAGAACCCATTTTAGTTCCATTTAATTTTCCTTTACTGGTAAAGGTTTTTAAAACAAACTTACCACTTATGGCTTTGAATGATTTTACTTTAGTACTTACAGCATCTAATACTTTTTTTGCACCTGCATCATTTTGTGCTTTAGCGGTAAATATGGTAAATAAAAACGCTGCAAATAATAATAGAATTTTATTCATCTTATATTTTTAAAAAGTAAGGGGGCAAATATAATGCTACATTCATTTTGATAATATTTTGAATCAAAGGTTTAACAAAAGATAGGTAAATAAACAAAATGAACTGCCAAACTGCAACACACTTATCTTCGCTGCATGCATTATGTATCGGCAGATAATATTTCTAAAAGTTATGGCATTCAACCTTTATTCAGCCATCTTTCTTTTCATATAAACGAAGGAGATAAAATAGCTTTAATTGCACGAAATGGAACTGGTAAAAGCACTTTATTAAAAATTTTGGCTGGCAAAGAAACTGTTGATGAAGGAAAGCTATTCATTAATAAAGATGTAAATATTGTGCTATTTGAGCAACAGCCTCATTTTAATGAAACCGAAAATGTATTGCATAATATTTTTAGTTACAACCATCCTGTTCTAAACATAATTCGTGAATACGAACTTGCTTTGGATAATAATGAACATGAAAAATTATTGCAACTTAATATAAAAATGGATGAGTTGAGTGCTTGGAATTTTGAAATAAAAGTAAAACAAATTTTAACCAAGCTAAACATTCATCAGTTACAACAGCCTGTAAAAAATTTAAGTGGTGGACAAAGAAAACGTATAGCACTCGCAAAAACTTTAATTGATATTGGGTTTGATAACAACCATGTTTTATTAATTATGGATGAGCCTACCAATCATTTAGATGTAGAAATGATTGAGTGGTTGGAAAATTATTTGAATCAGGAAAATATAACCTTATTGTTAGTAACACACGATAGATATTTTTTAGATGCAGTAACTGAAGAAATTTGGGAATTGGAAAATGAAAATTTATACACCTATCATGGCAGTTACGAAAATTATATTGAGAAAAAAGCAGCAAGATTAGAAAGCGAACAAGCCAGTATAGATAAAGCTAAAAATCAATACAGGAAAGAGCTTGAGTGGATGCGTAAACAACCCAAAGCAAGAACAACTAAAAGCAAAAGTAGGCAAGATAATTTTTATGAAGTAGAAGCAAAAGCCAAACAAAAAATAGAAGAAGCTCAATTACAACTGCAAATTAAAATGAGTAGGTTAGGTGGTAAAAT
>Ga0116193_1001660_pt1 | contig 17982 bp, 12 predicted proteins | sample AD_UKC115_MetaG_FD_89892 | JGI IMG/M metagenome (GOLD analysis project Ga0116193, IMG submission 89892) | Active sludge microbial communities of municipal wastewater-treating anaerobic digesters from Hong Kong - AD_UKC115_MetaG | ecosystem: Engineered > Bioreactor > Anaerobic > Digestate... | reverse complement strand
TGCCAATCCGGGAATCCGGGGCATCAGGTCAGGATCGCCCCATTCACCGGACAGGGGAACGACCAGTCTTACCTGAAGAGAGACATCCTTTTCAACCAGCTGCCGTAAGGGGCCGATCTCATAATAACTGATATTCACCTTGTCACCCGGTTTTATTCCCAAATCATCGGCAATCCATTTGTTTACCGCAACCTCTCCTGTATTTAAAGGAATTCCATTCCATGAAGAGACAAAAGAATAGGGAACCGATTTATTCTGAAAAGCGATACTGTTCACGAAATAGCTCATGATCTTCTTACTCCCCTGCACAGAAGAAAAGAGATCCGAACTGGTTTCATCCATAAAAATCCGGTCCGAAGAAACCTCCGATTCTCCTGTGGCAGGAATATAGCGGAAGATCAAACCGGCATCTTCAGGTTGAAGAGAACTGTCCAGAGCTGAAACCAGGCGGTCGGCCCGGATATCTCCACACACAAGCAGCCGGTTAGCCTTTCCTGCCATTTCCATCAAGCGGTTAAGCCGGTCAAGGGATAAAAACACATTGTAAGGCGTTGACTGGGAATTTTGCAGGTTGAAATCTCCCATCTGTTCCCGGGAAGCAACGATCCGGACCGAGGCACGAAGCGAAACAGTGGTTTCCTCATCCGTTACAAAGGGAGTATTCAATGGCACCAGACTGGCCCTGGCCATACGCAGCAACAGGACTTCTCCCTGACCGACCTGAAGCTGGTACGCCAGACTCTCATTGATTATCACTTCATCATCGGGGATGTCAGTGAATATTCCGTTTCCGGAAACCGATTCAAACTGATTGTCAATACCAATAAACCGGACGTTATTCACACGGTGTTCTCCTCCCCCGGAAACGGCTGAACCGGTGGTTAAAAATACCGGGGCAATCCTGATCCCTGTTACCCTGGCCACGTCGCTGGCCAGGTCTGCCCTGAAATAGCGATCATGGACAGTGACCAGCCGGGTAATGGAACCCAGTCGCGAAAGAGCGATCTGCTCCAGGCTGTAACGCATGGAATCCCCGATAAAGAGAGCACCGGTCAAAACTGCGGTACTCAAAGCCACCCCGAACATAACCAGCAGATTGCGTCTCAGATAATGCCGGAAACTCTGCCAAACCAAACGAAAAACAGACATGATCAGGGTATTAGGATTCCGTTGTGGAGGGTATATACTATATCCATCTTCCCAGCAAGTTCGGGAGAATGGGTTACGATGACCAGGGTAATTCCTTCATCGGTACTTAACCTGATGAGAAGGTCAGAAAGATTGACCGCATTGAGTTCATCCAATGCCCCTGTCGGTTCGTCAGCCAATACGAGCATTGGTTTGTTAATCAGTGCCCTTACCACAGCGGCGCGCTGACACTCGCCCCCCGACATGGCTCCGGGTTTCTGATCACGCTGTTCCCAAATTCCGGTTTTATTCAGGAGGTATTCCGCCCAGGACCTGTCAGCCCGGGTGACGCCTCCCCGCGGAAGAACGGGAAGAATAACATTTTCGAGTAAAGTGCACTGCGGCAGCAAGTGATGTTGCTGAAAAACAAATCCCATCTTCCGGTTGCGGAAAACAGCCAGATCTTTATCTATGTATTTGCCTATTTCCCGGTTTTCAAAGAAGACTTCCCCGGAATCAGGCCGATCAAGGGCACCGGCAATATTTAACAGGGTGGTTTTACCACAACCACTGGGCCCGGTAATCCCAACCCGGGAACCGGTTTCCACCTCCATGCTCAAATTATTCAAAACTGGACGGAATGCATGCGTTCCGGGCACACCATAACCCTTACTTATGTTTTTGAGACGTAACAGCATATCTCTTTTTTTCTTCGATGATCTGGGTATAAACCGCCACCATTTCTGAAGCATGAACTTTAATATCAAAATAAAGCTCCACACCCTTTCTTGCCTGGTGGCTTAGTTGGGCAAGTCGCTCTTTGTCGGGCAAAATCCTCATCCATTTTTCAGCCAGAATCTCAGGAGCGTTGGGTGAGTAATTAATCCCTCCACCGGACAGGCTCACAATCTCGGGGAAAGCTCCCAAGGCTGGCTGTACAATAGGAATCCCGCTTGCCATCAATTCGGAAAGGTAAATCCCGAATGCTTCCCCGTTCCGGACAGGCACCGACGCAATGGCTACTTTCCGGAAAAACTCTTTCCTTCCTTCTCCTTCGAAAACTTCATGAAAATCCACATATTTGTCAAGATGCGCCTTCCTGATCAGCTTTCTGATCCCGGCGATATATTTTGAATCGGAAGGAGTGGAACCACCTGTAATGACCAGTTTTACATCTTCAAAACCAGCTTGCTTTTTAAGAAGAACAAATGCATCGGCCACAATATCCAAACCGTTCTCATGGCACATCCGGGAAATATAACCAATGCTCCTCGGCTTTTTTTCGGCACTTACAAATTCATATTCATCTGGATCCACCCCCAGGTATATGGAAAATACTTTGTCCTTCGGAAGTTTCATCCGCTCTTTCATCATGCCGGCATAATATTGGCTGACCGCAATAAAGGCATCCACATCAGCCGATTTCTCCTGCATCAGGGTCCAAACCTTATCCCTGTATGAAGGTTTCATCACATCTACCCAAACATCCTCATCCTGAAGGGAACATACAATGGGAACATTCATTTTTTCACGGATCCGGTGTGCCAGTCCGAGCAGCAAAGCATTGGATATGTGAATGATATCCGGTTTACAATGCCCACCGATCCATTCCACCATCCTTTCCAGCTCTTCCTGCTGCTTTCCGTTTTCCCCCAACAGCATGGAAACCGTCATCTCTTCAAGTCCTTTTGCATTGGTAGAACCCGTCATGGAAGCAGCCATCTTTAAAACCGGTTTGGTATTGAGCAACCGGTCGAACCAGCAGGGGGCTTTTCTGAAAATCGGAAACAATTGCTTCAGATAAATACTGACAGCCCCATAAAACACCGGGATATCGGTAATATCATGTTCATCGGAAAACAGGGGCAGGTACATGGGAATTTTAACCACCTGATGGCCTTTCTTCCGGAGGGCATCCACATACTTGCTGTCTCTTAGGCAATTACCACAATAAAATGACCCCCCCGAACCGGGGATGATTTGAATTATATTCATTTATGATCCGGTTTTAAATTCCATTTTCAGATCCCTGCATCGGTCAACCAGGTTAAACTATTTCCCAAAGCAATGCACATAGCCATCGCTTGCCCCCACCACAATTTTATTATTACTGACTGCAGGATTGCTGATAATGGCCGAACCCAGCTCGTATTTCCAAATAATCCTGCCGTCGGAAAGATTCAGAATAAACAGATCACCCCGCATGTTGGCCGCTATTATCCTCTTTCCGACAATTACCGGAGATGCCTCCACCCGGTTTCCTGTATTGAAATTCCATATTTGTTTGCCGTCATTTTTATCGAAACAATAAATGTGCTTATCGTGGTTCCCGGATACGACGGAATTTGCAGCCAGCGCCGGGGAAGCCAGGAACGGCAGTTTTACCTTTGCATCCATCCATTTCCATCCGATCGTTCCCTTGTCGGTGTCCACCTGGGAAAACCGGCCATCATAATCACCCACCCAGGCTTTGCTGCCTTCCACGGCAACCGAACCAGCCACATAGGTAGCCACATTGATTTTTCTGACCAATTTGCCGGTAAGAATATCCACCACGTGAAGAAAACCGTCACACCCGCCGAACAGCGCCTGTCCGTTTTGAATGGCGGCTGCTCCGTTGATATAATTCTCCGATTCATATTTCCACTTGACTTTCCCGGTTTTGGCATCCACACAATGGAGATAAAAGTCATAACTCCCCACCAGCAGACTGGTCTCATGGCCCGACTGGTACCAATTTACGGAACCCATGATTTGATTGTCACACCTGTATTCCCAGATTTTATTTCCGCTCTTCAGGTCAAGTGCATACAAAATGCCTTCCAGGTTACCGAGATAAACCCTGTTTTCCAGGATCAGCGCAGAAGATTCGATGCTGTTGGAACTCTTAAACTGCCAAAGCAGCTTCCCGTTCATATCCAGACAATATACGGTCCCGTTGGTAGAACCTGCGATGATTTTGTCCTGACATACCACAGGAGATGACTTGATCATACTACCGGTAGGAAAACTCCAGAGCAGTTTCGGTTTGTCCGGTATGTTTCCAGAAATGCTGCCAGTCAGGCGCTGGTTTCCCCTGAAGATATTCCAGCACCCCGAATTTTGACCTGTCCCGGATTTTACCAGAAAAAACAGGAACAGAAGAATCAGGCATTTTCCGCTCAATGTCACACCGCGCATACTGTAACTTGTTTGGTCATTCAAATATACTGCATTAAAATATTCCCTTCATTCAAACCGAGACATACAGGAGCAAACACCCAATTAAGCAAGCTTAAATTTGACTTATTCAGAGACGTGCCTGAATGACAAAGCACCGGTTGGGCATTTCTCCGCCACAAGGATGGCTGTTTCCTTTACCGCTGCATCGAGCGATTCATGAAAAGGAATCCCGATGGCAATGTCAAATCCCCTGCCAATGTAAGTCAGTCCTAGCTTTTCACGGTATTTTTCCGTTAACCTCACACAAATGCCGCATTTGATGCATTTCTGAGGTTCGTATACGATTCCTTCGGTCTGAAAATGTTTGGTAACATTCCTTCGCGGACTCGACTGAAATCGTTTCTGATCAGCTTTGTACCTGTCTGCGTATAACCTCAGTTTGCAATCGTCAGCCGCCCTGCAATCACAATGCATGCACCGCTGGGCTTCCCTGACGGCATCTTCCCGGGAAAAACCGCCTGCCGGCACGGATGGCCATATCCGTTTGCCCCGGATCGACTCTTTCAGGTATTCAGCAAATTCAGTCTGGTGTAATCTGCCGAACCGGGAGTTGAATAAGCGGGGCTCCCCGGAAACCAATTCCCCGTTGAGGTATTGTTCCACTGAAAATGCAACCTCTTTCCCCTGAGCCACCGACCTGACTGCCAAACGCGAGGGCCGGAGAACATTCCCAATGGCGAAAACCCCAGGCTCAGCGGTCCCGAAAGTATCCCTGTTCACTTCAAGTCCTTTCGGATTTCCCTGCAAACCATACGATTTGGTAAGATCGTCAATATTCCCGGTAGCCACGATCAGGGCATCATACGACTGCTTCAATTCCTCAAAAAAGGCATCCGTAACCGTGGTATTTCCCCTGAAAATCACGCCGGTATTCAGGATTGTGCCGATCTCCCTCTCCAGCACATCTTCCGGAAGGTTCTCCCTACTGATGGAGACCCTTAATTCCCCGCCCGGTTTTTCCTGCCTGTCAAAAAGAGTGGGTTCAATTCCTCTCAGACGCGTATAATATGCAGCCGAAAGTCCAGCTGGCCCGGCTCCGATGATAGCCACCCTTTTCCCGTTTAATGGCGGAATCGTCCAGGGATATAAATCATTTTCGTCTCCGGTGAACCGTTTGAGCAAACAGATGGAAACTGCTTCATCCACCGTTTTGCGGTGGCAGGCTCCCTCGCAGGGTGCCGGGCATATCCTGCCCAGTATGGAAGGCAGTGCAATATCCCGTTTAACCACCTTCAGGGCCTCCTCCCATTTTCCGGAGGCAATCAGCCGGTTCATCAGGGGGATATTCATGTGTGCCGGGCATCCGACCTGACAGGGAGCTTCACAATCGCCCACATGTTCGCTGAGAAGCAACTCCAGCGCCATCCGGCGGGCTTCTTCGATTTCAGGATCATCGGTTATGATCATCATGCCCGGCGTAACCTTCACTGAACAGGAAGGTATCAGTTTCCCCGTACAATCCTTGACCAGGCAAAGCATGCATGAGGTAATATGGAGCAGCTCATCATCGTGGCACAAGCCAGGGATATGAATCCCCTGTCGCCTGGCAGCCTGCATTACCGAAGTCCCCTCTTCCACTTCTGCCTCGCGGTTATTTATTTTAAGTTTAATCATAAACTCCTTATTTGACATCAATGGCATTTTCCGGGCAGGCTGACCTGCAGGCATCGCACTTTATACACAATTCCGTATCGATCACATGCTTTTCAAGCGGGGTGAAAAGGATGGCATTCACCGGACAGGCCTGGGCACATAATGTGCAACCGATACATTTCTCATTCACAGAATAGGTGATCAGGCCTGTGCATTTTCCCGTGGGACAAATACCCTTCAGATGGGCTTCATACTCCTCCCTGAAATATTTCAGGGTGCTCAGCACCGGATTGGGAGCAGTTTTACCCAATCCGCAAAGGCTGCCCCGCTGAGTCCAGTGGGCCAGTTTTTCAAGTTCAGACAGATCGCCCGGCTGAGCTTTACCACTGGTAAGGTTATTGAGGATATCAAGCATTCTTCTGGTGCCTATCCGGCAAAAGGTGCATTTTCCGCAGGATTCATGCTGGGTGAAGGAGAGAAAGAAACGGGCAATGTCAACCATGCAATCGGAATCATCCAGTACAACGAGTCCCCCCGATCCCATCATGGCACCCATTTTATTCAGCGATTCATAATCGATGGGAGTGTCTGCTTTTTCTGCAGGAATACATCCTCCTGAAGGACCACCGATCTGAACGGCTTTGAAACTCCTCCCATTGGCTATTCCTCCCCCGATCTCGAAAATGACCTGTCGGATGGTGGTCCCCATGGGCACTTCGATCAGTCCGCCCCTCGCCACTTTGCCTGCCAGCGCAAACACCTTGGTGCCCTTGCTGTGCTCTGTCCCAATGGAGTAAAACTTCCCGGCCCCTTCCCTGAGTATGTAAGAGACCTGGGCCAGGGTCTCCACATTGTTCACCAGGGTGGGATGGCCCATATATCCCCTCTCCGCCGGAAAGGGAGGACGTATTTTGGGAAACCCGCGTCTTCCTTCGAGCGATTCGATAAGGGCCGATTCTTCCCCACAGACAAAGGCCCCCGCACCTTCGTAAATCTCTGCTTTCAGACTGAAGTCCGATCCGAGAATACGATCCCCAAGCAGGTTGTTCTCTTCACACCGCGCAATAGCTTCTCTCACCCGTCTGACTGCCAGCGGGTATTCCGCCCGGATATAAAAAAATCCTTGATGAGCTCCCACTGCATAAGCTGCAATGATCATTCCCTCAATTACCCTGAAGGGATAGGATTCAAGCAGCATGCGATCCATAAAAGCCCCAGGATCACCCTCATCCCCATTGCAGATGATGAACTTTTCAGAACTTTCGTGACGGGCAACCAATTCCCATTTGATACCCGAAGGAAAACCGGCTCCTCCTCGACCCCTGATATGGCTCTCCTTGATTGTTTTAACCACATCGGCCGGTTTCATTTCCAGAAGCGCTTTCCGCGTGGCATTGAAACCTCCCCTGCTTATATATTCCTCTATATCGAGCGGGTTGATCATCCCCCTGTATTCCGTGGCAATGGGAATCTGTTTCCCCAGGAATGAACTCACCGGTTTTTCCCTGACATTCAATGCGTATCGCTCAATACCCTGCCATTTGGCGTCAGTCTGGATATATTCCGCCGTATCAAGCAGGTTGTGCTTCAATCTGGATAATAGTCCTGACGAATGGAAATGACGGGTGACGATATCCTTTACATCTTCTGGCTTCACCTTGGAATAAAGCACAGCTTCCCCCCCTGTCGGGACAATTTCAACCAGCGGAACCTGGTGGCACATTCCCACACACCCCACATGCTTCAGCTTAACCCGCAATCCCCGGTTATTGACCGTAGCCTCCACAGCTTTCCTGATTTCATCACTCCCGCTGGCCACACAACAGGAGCCCAACCCTATTCTGATCTCCCCCTGGATATCCTGGCCTGCGGCTGTGCGGTATTGCTTTTTCCCTGCGGATTGGGACTGGGATTCAAAATCGGCGATGATCTCATCCACCTGAGAGGTGGTGACATGCCCGTAAGTGATTTGATCGATCTGAACCACCGGAGCTAAGGTGCAACAGCCCAGACAGCTCACTTTTTCTATGGTGTATTTCCGCGAAGCATCTGTATTTTCACCCTCTTCCAGCTTAAATTTTCTCCGGAAGGCCTCGTATACCTGACCTGAACCTTTTACATGGCAAGCCGTTCCCACACAAACCTTAACGGTATGCTCACCTACCGGATGCAACCGGAACTGGGAATAAAAACTGGCCACACTGAGAATATCGGCAGGCGTGATCTCGCTGTGCTCCGCCACATATCTCAAAGCCTCTTCCGGGAGATAATTAAACTCCCCCTGAATAGCCTGCAGGATCGGGATCAGCGCTTTCTTTTCCCTGCCTTTCTCTGCCAGAATCTTATCAACTATCGTTTTATCTGTTTCCATTCATTACTTATACCCGGACCGGATGATCTTCCTGTCTGTCAAATCATCCTGAAATATAAATTCTTAATCCATTTTTATCTGGTTCCGATGCAATACAGGACATTCCCGGCCCTGACGAACATGCGGTTATTGGCAAATGCCGGAGTAGAAGTCACCTTAACCCCAAGATGAGATTCAGCCAGCAGATTCTTTTCACGGGCAACCGCGTATACCTGCAAAAGCCCTTGCATATCAAAAATAAAGAGTTTACCTTCGGATATTACTGGGGAAGAGTAATATCCCACCCCTCCGTCGAATTCCCATTGTTTTGCTCCCGTTTTGGCATCATAGCAGGCCAGAATGCCATAACTGGTGGCAACGAAAACGAGCCCTCCCGATACCACCGGGCTGGCCACTTCCGGCATATACTCGTCTTCCTCCCAGACAATTTGACCGGTTGACGGATCTACTGCAGCCAGCCGGGCATACTCGTTAGCGGCAAAAACCAGCCCTTCTCCATATGCCGGGGAAGCGCCCACCTCACCTGACAGGCAATTGCAACTCCACAGCTCTTTACCAGTCTCCGCATCGTAACCGGCTAACAACGGATCAGCTGCCAGAATAACCTGGTATTTCCCACCTATGTTTGCCAGAATGGGACTGGCCCACGAGATCTTCACATTCCGGTTAGTTTCCCATACCGGATTTCCCGTGGCTGTGTCCAAAGCCAGTAACCTCCTGGTTTTATTGGTATCGAACTGGACAAAGAGACTTTTTTTCCATACCTGCAGGGAAGAAGAATGTCCGTAATGGTTATCTGGTACGCCGAGGTTTCGGGCCCACACCCGCTTCCCGTTCATGTCAACCGCCATAATATCTCCGTTCCCGAAAATGCCGTAAATATAGTTTCCATCGGTTGCCAGTGAGGGGGCAGCAAGGCCGGTATCGTCAGTGGTTCTGGGAGATGTGGCAGGAGAACCTTGAATGTGGTCAGCAGAGACTGCCCAGAGCAGTTTTCCCCCATAGCGGTCAAAACAGTAAATCTCCCTTTTTTGAGCATTGGCACCCGATAAAAACAGCTTATCCCCCCAGATCACAGGTGAATTGGAACCGGAGAGCGGTATCTGCACCTTCCAGAGAATATTCTTCCCTGTTGTTCCGTCAAAGTCAGCGGGTATATTTTTCCGGGTAGAGATGCCATTCCCCAATGGTCCCCTGAATGTGGGAGAGTTAGCCATGAACTGCGACAGATCGGGTACTTTTATTTCAGTTGCAATGCCAATGGAATCAGATGATCCGGCTGTCACGGCAAGAGAATCGGCATGCACATGTATGGAATCTGAAACCAACACCGGTCCCTCTCCTACCTGGATCACTTCGATCCCCTGTGTGGCAACAGGCTCCTGACTCTTCACCTCTGTTACACTTTCTGAATAAGATACCAGGTGATCGGTGGACAGGAAGGATGCGGCCAATGCCAGTAAAATAAAGAGAGTTCCTGATATGAAAATCCACTTTTGGGACAGAAGCCTTGCTTTCCATTCATTTTCAGCCACCTGAACAGGAAATTCTATCTTAGATTTCAGGGAGTAGTACAACCGAAGAGCCAGCACAAAAATGATGGCGCCCGCCAGCAGGAGATAACCGCCTGTCTCCACCTGCCACCTGCTGGTAAAGTAAGCTTTTCTGGCCAGAAGATCAAGGTTGCGGATGTCATTCTTCAATGCATCATCGTCTGGATTTTCCGAAAGGCGTTGTACCAGGACTTTCATCGCCTCACTGTCCAGCGGATCCTTTTTGCTGATCTGCCAGTAATTAAGCAACAGCAGCAAGGCGACAAAAAGACAAAAGATGCCGGACACCACGGCTACGTTCAAAGACAATTTCAACCTGTTTTCCGTATTCATTTTTTCATATATACAGTCAGTTTTCCTTTTTCCTTTTCACCGGGCAGTAGTCTATGCACCGTCCGCAACTGAAACACTCGCCCCTGTCGGGACAGTAGTCTTCATTTCTCCTGAAGATAACCTGGTTCAACAAAGTCATTCCGATGACCAATCCCAGGAAACCACCGGCTATCATACTTCCCCAACGAAATTTTCGGCGGATCGCAGTAGCCTCTTTCACCAACTTCTCCATGGTCTTCCCCGAACTGAGAAATGTCTGCACATCAATATTTTTTGGGTCATTTTTAACTTCCGGATGGGTGATCAGTAACTCGGCAAGGTAAACGTCAGGATTGGCCCTGGAAATCCAGATGTGGGATTTCCAGCCCGCATAAGCGCCTGCAGCAACCCAGACCGGAATCAGTACACCGTATAGAATAAACTTCCTGGCTTCACTACGGGAATTCCTAATCACTTTCGAATCGGTGGGATACCGGATAGCATCAAACGGGCATGAAGTGGTGCAGAGCTTACACTGGATACACTCGGCCGGGGTAATCGCCATATGCCATTTCGACACTTTGGACGTCCATTTTAATAGAACCCCGTATGGACAGAGAAACCGGCAGTAAGGACGAGCCACAAATAGTCCCATCATCAGGAAGGCTACTCCCATGATGATCATCAGAAAGGGGGCATCCAGCCGGAAAATACCCACAAAAGGATCATAGCGGCAAATCAAAAAGTCAGTCCCGGTAACCGCGAACAATACAGCCAGGGAGAGATAGAGGTAAGGAATCAGTCCCAGCGTTTTTCTGAGCCACGAAGGAAGGCTGATCGGATGAACGATCACCAGATCCTGAATAACTCCCAACGGACAGGCTCCCGCACAGAACACCCTGCCAAAATAGAGGCTGAATATCAGGGGCAGTAAAAAGAACAACAGGACAGTCAAAGAAATGGTATAGGCAGGATCGGCAAAAGAGAGTGCCACATTCTGGAGTGATCCCACTGCACAGATACACCCTTTGCGGTAAAATCCAAAATATAAGAGAGTGAAAATTGACAATCCCAAAATACCCTGACGTGATCTTTTTTTCAGAACCAGCCAGGTTGTCAGCGACAAAACTCCCAGTAAAACAGCAACATCCACATATTCCATTGTAGTGGAACGCGGTTCGGGCTTGACAGTGTCAGGCTGCACATAACCGGTTTCAAACTCCGGCTTGGGAAACCGTTGCTGGCCAAAGGCATTGCCAGAGATCAGGCTGAAGTACAGGTTGAAACACAGGATCGAGACTACTATGACTTTATTTTTAAGACTTTTCATTTTTCATGTTTCTGGCTGTTGGTTACGGGCTGCCTGTTGAACTTTAAACAACTTTTTTCAGGTACAGGCATAGCAACTACCCATCCTTCGTAAATCCTCCCTTTATCCGGTAAGGTGTGCCGGCTTTAACCCGATGTATCGCATTGGACGGGCAGTTTCTGGCAATGGAGCATTGATTGCAGTTGACGCACAGGTCCTGCATGATTTGAAGATGGAGTGAGCCATTGCCGAAAGAGGAACACCCTTTGACACATTTGGCACAACCGATGCAGAGGTCTACGTCAATCCGGTATTCAAAGAAAGGCTCTTCTATAAACTGGCGGCTTATGGCTCCTGTCGGGCACAACTGATTTTCACCCGCCGTAGTAAGTGCATTGCTTCCGGGTTTGAAATATCCGCCACAGAGGTCGCAATACCCGCACAACTGATAGGCATGAACGCATTTGACAGCGGAAGGGGTCAAAACACATTCCGTGGCACAACGTCCGCATTGGGTACAGGTGAAAGGATCGATCTGCCATACCCATTTCTCACCGGTAAGGCGGGAAGCAGCCATTCCACCCATTCCCCCCAGCACAAGTGCCAGGGAAATGCGGGTACCACTGCGTAAAAACTCCCTGCGGCTTTTTATCGTATCATCTTCCATCTTGGTCAAACTTTATGCGTTCTGGCATTTTACAGGAAGCCGATCTGGAACAGGCAGTACATCCCCGGGAATCACAACAGGAGTCATTTTCATCTATCCTTCCCGAAAAAGCTAAATATCCTGTTACACCGGCCATCCCGCCCAAAAGGAAAAGACGACCCCACCTCCGGAAAAATTCTCTTCTTTCCATGGTTTATTTTTTCTCAAATACCCTGATCATTCTTTTCTCCATATCAAGCGCATATATCCGCCCCTGTTCATCGGTTGCCAAGTCGGGCGCATGCTGTTCTCCCGCAAAGGCAGCAGAAGAAGCCACCACACCAAACAGTTCACCCGAAGGTTTGTACACTTTGATCCTGACCACACCCTTTTCGCTGGTAACAAAATTACCGTCAGGTAAAAAGGTGAAATGAGCCGGGTTGCAGCAACCGCTGAATCCTTTGATGCCCGCTGTCGGACCTCCCCACCATCCCCTCAGTCTCCCTTCAAAACTGAAATTTTCCAACTCATGCTTCCCGGGATTGACTACCCAGAAATCTCCTGTTTGATCTATAGCCAGGTCAAAATTAGGACTGGGAACGATAAAACCATGTGAGCCTTCCACCCCGGTTTTACCATCGAATTCCAACTCCTTAATTCCTGAAGTATCGAAACGGTAAACCAGTCTTTTTCCGGCATCCGCCACAAATACCTTGTCCCCGTAAACATCAATGGAAGTCACAATGGAGTTTTCATACAGGTTGTTCCAGGTTGACACCATTTTGCCTTCCTGGTCAAGTACAACCACTTTTTTGTATGTCCCGATATAAAAACGGTCGGCTGTGGCTTTCACGCAAAATGGATCTGCATCCAGTGCAATATTTTTGAGTAATTTCCCCGCTAAATCAAGAACGATCAACCTTTGAGCTCCCGTCACAGCCAACATGTTCCCTACGCGGGAAATACCCAACGGATCTTCCATATCCAGTTTCAGATTCCGCACTTCCTTGTAAAGGATCAAGTCAGGATTGACAGCAATAAGGCTATCCATCTGCAGGGCAAATGGATTGTCCGGTTGCCTGCCGGGGCGTTCTGACAAGAACTCGATTCCCATCACTCCCCCAATGATCACTGTCAGGACAACTAAAAAAACGGTGATTCCTGTTTTCTTCATTCCGGATTATTTGTGCATGTTGATACAAATCATCTTTCTAGAATCCCTGAGAACCAGGTACCCATCGGCAAGAGCCAGCGGTGCCCAGGCATCCTGACCGTTTGCGATCACTTTGGCCGCATCCGATTCGATATATTTCGAAACCGATGGCTTCAAAATATAAAGCGTACCTTCTTCGTTCAACAGGAAAATCTTACCATCCGCCATTAAATAAGGTCCAAGTCCAAACCGTTTTTCTGATCCGCTCGACCAGACGATTTTCCGGGTATCGGCAGCATCGGCACAAACCAGCTGATTTCGCAATGCCCCTCCATCTTTGGGGAGAATGCCGAACAGGTGACCGTTCCAGTATAACGGGGTCTGCTGTTCAGACGCCAATCCTTCCGAAGGTTTATAACCGGCGACAGGCATAACGGAAAATCCCCCACCTTTTTCCTGCAGCTGGAAGACCATGCTTCCTGCGCCATAACCTGCCGTTATGAATATTTTACCGTCAGGCATACAGACAGGGGAAGGAGCTACAACCGATTTATTCCAGGCCGAGGTTTCCCAAAGTATCCTGCCGGTGTCGGGCCCGTCGGCTGCAATACCGGCCATGCCTCCTGCCGCACTGTAAATGTACATTCGTTTTCCTCCGAATATAAAAGGCATTACGGAGGAATGTGACATTTTCCATCCCTTCGGATTGGGAGTTTCCCATATTTTGTGTCCGGTGGCCAGATCAATCCCGATCATCAGCGAGGTTCCTCCCGTGGCAATCACGGCGGTGTTACCGTCCACCAGGGGACATTGACCCGTATACCACAGCGGAACTTCCGAATGATACTCTTTTTCGATGTCAATCCCCCACCTGAAATTTCCGGTCTTCCGCTCAACACACATCACATGGCAACGGGGACCGATAGTTACCACAAAACTGTCGGTCACTGCAGGCACTGTCCGTGACATTCCATGGTTCCGTTTCACATGCACTTTATAGCCTCTTCTCCATAGCTCTTTACCTGTAGTCAGTGAAAAACACCTCAGAAAATCGGCCTGTTCCCCTTCACTGTAGTCCAGTATATACACAAGCCCTTTGTAAATGGCCGCCCCGGAGTGCCCTTCGCCCAGGTCAACCGACCAGAGGACCTCTGGTCCGGCAGCACTGAACTTTTCCTTCAGAGGAACAATTGATTTGGATATATTGTCAAAGTCACTGCCACGGAAGCGGGGCCAGCTCTCTTCCAGAGGATGATAATCGTTAGTGTAAAAGTCAAAAAACTCGCCTATTTGAACGGAATCACCTCCCCCCTGCTCTCCTCCCCTGTGGTCAAGTCCCGGCAGACTTTGCTCAAAATGTCGCGTAGGATCAGCCCCTAACCACCAGAAAATGAGAATGACTGACACAGTGGCCAGCCCCCACAAGGCAATTTTCGGTATCCGATCCTGTTTCATCCGGATTATGCTTTTTACTGTGAAATTTTGTAAACCAGCAGTACCTCCCCATGTCGCAGGAACAACATTCCGTCATGGATAAAGGGATGAGCCCAGTGAGGTCCAGTACCTTCCGTCACCCTGAAAGAACTGATCAGGTTGAATTTTCCGGGATCGGGTTTTACCAATCCCACATTCCCCTGCTTCTCCTCATACAGATATAACAAACCATCTGCATACACGATGGAACCTTTATTCATCCATTGTGTTTCCCACATGATCTCTCCTGTATCCCAGTTCATGCAGACCCAGTTTCCTTTTCCGTTATTGATCCAGTTCGAACCATACACATACCCGTCTGCCAGCACTACCCCATGATGGTGGTTGTCAAAAACGGCAGGAGAATATTTTTCTGTGACACCTGTGCCTTCGCTGTTCATCTTAAGCATCACCGGCCGGTAATTATATCCCATGGTGATGAAAAACTCATCTTTGTTCCAGATGGGAGTATTGGCCCAGATCAGGCCATCCTGGTCCCATTTGGCAGAATCCCAGTATTTGTAAGACCAGGCTACCTTGCCTGTTTCAGGGATGATAGCGATCAGGTATTGCCCGGTGGCAGCAATGATGAACCTGAATTTATCATATTCATAGATAGCAGGGGAAATATAACAGCGGGGACCACCTACTGCTTCAGTACGCCAGATTTCCTTTCCGGTCATTTTATCAAAGGCCACTACCGAGGTTTTCTTACCACCGGGAGAACAGATTACCTTGTCATCTACAATCAACGGACTTTCAGAGACACCCCATAAATGCCATTCCGATTCATAGTCCTTATCCACATCCACGCTCCAAATTGTCTTTCCGTCGGTTGCATTCAGACAGCTCAGTTTTCCAACCCCGGCCAATACATACACCCGTTCTCCCTCAACGGTGGGAGAACTCCGTGTATCGGGGAAGCTTTTCACCCATGACCGACCGTAATTAACCTGCCATTTGATCTTCCCAGTATAATCGAGGGCTGTAAGGTAATCCAGTGTGTCTTTCATCCCTGAAACATAGATGGTACCCTTATCCACAATGGGGGAAGAGTAACCCTTTCCCAGGTTATCCACTTTCAAAAGAAGTTGAGGTCCCCCGGCAGGCCATGCAGTCAGAAGATTCTTTTCATTCCGGAAAATTCCGTCTCTTTTCTCTCCCCTCCACTGGGTAACCTGTGCCATCCCCAAACTTACTACCAAAACCAGGCCCAGTCCGATTGAAAATATTTTTTTGCAAACCGAATGCATCTTTCATCAATTTATTTTCATTCTTCAAAATTCCACAATCTCGCAACCTCCTGAAAGCACTTCCCCGCACCAGTTTTTGCCAGCACATCAGATCAGTCTTTTTCCTGATCAACCAACAATCGGTGAACCTCATCCGATAACAGATAACCGACAACCGCCAACCAGTCCCCCTCCTACTTGATTTTATATGCGATCAACACATTCCCGTGCCGGACCAATAGCCGGCCGTTGCTGATCACAGGGTGGGCCCAGTGCTGAGCCAGCCCGAGGGTGACTTTAGTCTGGGAAATAAGCTGCCATCCCGAAGGATCAGCCTTGGCTAGGAATAGTTCTCCCCGGTCAGTATAGCCAAAAAGCATTTTGTCGGCTGAAATCACTGTGCCGTTGGCGAGCCCGGCGACTTTGTATTTCAACTCACCTGTTTTCCAGTCCAAACACATCCAGAAACGGTTTTGATCTCCCGAACCGTAAAGAAAGCCATCCACCAGAACTGCACCACCTATCCGGTTGTCCAGCAGTTTGGTTACCCATTCAGGGGATATTGAGCTTCCATCAGGCGAAAGTTTTAACTTAACTCCTCCCTGGCCATATCCGCTGAAACAAAATACAGCTCCGTCATGATATATGGGGGTATTAGCCTGCACACTCCACTGATTGGGATGGTGATGGCTCCACAGGATTTTTCCTGTGTTGGCATCCAGTCCCACAATATCCGACTCAAGGTGAGTCACCAGCAGGGTTCTTCCCGGGATTTTCACCACCAGTGGGGTACAATAGGCTGAAAGCGCTCCCCTGAATGAGGCTGACCATAATAAATTACCGTTCATCCGGTTAAGAGCAATAACGGTATGATCAGGACCTCCGGGTGTTACAAAGAGCTTTTCCCCATCTATGGCAAAAGTTTCGGTATACCCCCACTGGGGATGAAGACCACCGTACTCCTTTGCCATATCTTTCTTCCATTTTACGCTTCCTGTGCTGGAGTCCATGCAGGTCACCAAACCCAATCCGGAATATTGATACAACAAATTGCCTACTACGACGGGAGTGCTTCTGGTTCCGGGGTAGCTCTCGGTAAATTCCGGTCCGTAAGGAACTTTCCAAAGAAATTTGCCATCGGTGGAAAGTGCATACACAAATCCCATGCCTTCTTCGGTCCCTGAAAGGTAAATAATGTCATTGGCCAACACAGGGGAAGAGAATCCGGCTCCCAGCTGGTCAAAGGTCCAGAGAATCGTAGGCCCACCGGCAGGCCAGGATTTCATCAATCCTATTTCATCATAGTTGCCGTTCCCGTGCGGACCGCGCCAAAAAGTAGGATTCTGGGCCGGCAAAGTGGTAAGAGAAAAAAATAACAGAAATAGAATCGGCAGTTTGATCTTCATCTTCAGACAATTTTAGTTATTACAAATCCAAAAAACATGAATAAGCTGTCAATTACAGTTTTAATGCCGAAAATTAAGAGATTTTCTCGAAAAAACAGGCTTTTAACAACGTGTTAACACTTATAAGCGTCCTGCGAAAGAGGATTCTTTACGTTTTACGCTTTACGCTCAGGGCAATCCGCATAGGCTAATGCCCTTGAATACGGAGACACAAACGAGATAAATTTTACCATCTGGGTTACGAACAAGGAGAATTAAATTCTAGAACAGATTTCTTTGATTCTCCCGCAATTTTATATTTAAAATATCTATTTTTACTCCTGCAACACCAATTTAATCCATGATAAACATCCCAGTCCTCACCGTGTGCGGAAAATCGCTGGCAGAGGCTTACGAAGCAGCCCTGATCACCCTATATGATAACGGCATTCCTTTCAAAACACAGTATGATCGTCCGGGTGATCCGCTCAGTCTGGATTGCACAATGAACCTTACCATTCTCGAGCCTGAAACCGAACCGGTCATCCACATGGCTTTTCCCGGAGGGATTGAAAATCTGAAGGAATATGTGATGGAGTTGAAAG
>Ga0116193_1001658_pt1 | contig 17987 bp, 17 predicted proteins | sample AD_UKC115_MetaG_FD_89892 | JGI IMG/M metagenome (GOLD analysis project Ga0116193, IMG submission 89892) | Active sludge microbial communities of municipal wastewater-treating anaerobic digesters from Hong Kong - AD_UKC115_MetaG | ecosystem: Engineered > Bioreactor > Anaerobic > Digestate... | reverse complement strand
GATCGGACTGCATCGGAACCTCCAATCGCCAGGGTGCACTATCGGTTACGCAGTTTGAAATCATGCCGCGGCCGCCGGAAGGACGCCCAGAGTCGCAGCCGTGGCCGTATTGGCCGATGAAACTGCGCACGAGCACCTCGCACGAGGAAGGTTGCGAGCGCGTGTTCAGCATCACGACCAAACGCTTCATTGGCGAAGATGGGCGCGTGGTGGCGCTGGAAACCGCCGACGTGGAGATGGTCTCGACGCCGCAGGGGCTACGCTTCCAGGACATTCCCGGCACGGAGAAGCAATGGCCTGCCGATCTGGTGCTACTGGCAATGGGATTTGTCGGGCCGGAAACAGATGGCGTGATCGCGCAATTGGGCGTGGAACTGGATCAGCGCGGTAATGTGAAAACTGGCAATAATTATATGACCAGCGTGCCGGGCGTGTTTGCCGCGGGTGATATGCGGCGCGGACAATCGCTCGTGGTCTGGGCCATCAGCGAAGGCCGCGAATGCGCGCGCGCCGTCGATGAGTTCCTCATGGGCCGCACCGCCCTGCCCACCAAGGGCAATGGCGATTTGCCGAGGGTGTAATCTATAACAGCAAATATGAATTGATACGCCCGCTTCGGAGATGAGGCGGGCGTTTCTACTTCCATGATCTGTGAACCGACACCAGATTTCATTCACCCCAATAGCATCGGTTTGCGCAATGAGCGCTCGCTGCATGGCGATATTCGATCATGGTATGCCATGACCGGCGATCAGTTTGAGGTTCCAATTGATGGATCGATTATTGATATTGTCCGGGGCGATCTGCTGATCGAAATCCAGACGCGCAATCTCGGCAAACTAAAGCATAAGATTACTCGCCTGTTGCAATCGCATCCTGTGCGGTTGATCTATCCCATTGCCCTGCATAAATGGATTGTGAAGCAGGATGCCGAGGGTAATGAACTTTCGCGCCGGCGTTCGCCGAAGAAAGGCAATCCTTCACACATTTTCAATGAATTAATCCATATTCCGCAATTGATCAAGCACCCCAATTTTTCGCTTGAAGTGCTGCTCATTGATGAGGAAGAAGTGCGCTGCGATGATGGCAAAGGCAGTTGGCGGCGCAAGCGCATCAGCATTGCCGACCGGCGGCTTCTTGGCGTGCAGGAGCGGGTGCTGCTCGCCTCGCCTGCTGATTATCGAACGTTCCTTCCCGCCAATCTGGCTATGCCTTTTTCCGTGAAAGAGCTTGCCAGCGCGGCGAAATGGCGCCCGGCATTCGCGCGCAAAGCAGTCTATGCCTTGCGCCATATTGGCCTACTCAATGTCTGCGGCAAACGCGGCAATGAGCTTCTCTGCGAACCGGCCTGAAAAGACCTTGCCTCAGCCTCTGATTGCAACCAACATTTCCACAGGACATCTCTTTCGGACTCTCACACGTGTTTCTGTCAAAATCCAATCAGCGACTTATCCTGGTTTGCGCCGTCGTAGCCTTCATGCTGGCGCTGCCCATCACCAGCGGCATTGTAGCCTGGATTCAGGACAGCAGCGTCGATGTGGGTCTCGATATGCGACGCCCTCTGCCCCATTTGCCAGTCATTTCGTGGAAGAGTAAACAAGGCTCCGGTCGCATCAAAATGGAGCGCGTTCCTGATCAATTCGGGATGCTCAAGCCCGTCGCAGCCACCGATCGCCCCACCAGCCAGCCCGTTCACATGCCGCGCTATCATGCGCTTGTTCCTCGATCGGCGCTGGGCCAATTGCGCATTGAGCCTCTCGATCCCAAAATTCCCATTTATCGCCTGTTTGTGGGAACATTGTATCCGACGATTTACTATACAGGCAAAGTCACGCCCAAATACAATTGGGGCAAGAAGATCACCGACTGGCATCCCGCTATTCACAAGAACAGCCTTCTGCTGCCCAGCTTGTCCCCCATCGAACAAGGCGCGCGCCGCACATGGGCCGCCGTGGCGACTGGCGTCACGGCGCTGCTGTTTCTGCTTTTGCTCAGCGCCATTATCATCTTCAGGATATTGCTGTCCATAAATGCCCGGCCCGCGCCTAATCGCGAGCTCAAGCCTTTTAATCCGCTCGTCTTTGCAGGCTTTTTCCTGCCATGCCTTCTGTTGTGGGGCTTATATCTGGGCTGCGTCTATCCGGCGGCGATGACTTCGGATTCGACGGATCAATGGCACCAGGGACAGACGATGCGCTTCAATGATGTGCATCCGGCCTTTCATTCACTCACATTGCGCATCCTGTCGTTTGGAACCAACAATCCCGCTCTGCCGGCGTTCGCGCAAATTATATTCCTATCGCTATGCGTAGCCTATGCCTGCACGTTATTGCTGCGCGCAGGCGCGCCGCGCTGGCTGGCAGGCGTTGCTTTTGTCATCCTGTGGCTGTCGCCGCGCAATGGTGCGATGGTGATTAATATCTGGAAAGACACGCTGTTTGGCATTGCCATTTTTGCCTTCACGCTGGTGCTGGCGCATGTCTATCTGGATTATCGGGTGTGGGCGCGATGGCGCAACTGGCTGGCGGCAGGAGTGCTGGCCGGAGTCATTCCGCTGTTTCGCCACAACGGACTCGCCATCACGGCCGCATTCATTCTCATGGCGCCAGTGTGGTTCCCCGGTCCGGCTAGAAAGCGCGCCCTCGTCGCCGCCGGAATAGCGATATGCGTTCTATTTGGCGTGCGCAATGTGCTTTATCCATTGCTAAAAGTGCAAACATCCTTTCGCGAGCAGTTCGTGCTGTCCATGGCGGGAAAACTCGCGGCAGTGGTGGATCAGGATGCGCCGCTTTCCACGAAGGAATATAAGTTCCTCAACCGCATGCGTCCGCTGCAGGATCGTTGGGCCTATACTCCGCTCTCGAATGTAAGCATTCTCTGGCCGAAACAGTATAAGTTCGATCTTAGTTATGCCATCGGGCATTATGAAGATTATCGGAAACTCTTGCTTACACTTCATCTTCGCTACCCAATGATCTTCCTGCGCCACGACAAGAACTTCGCGCCATTTATATTCAACCCATTCCCATCACCCAGAATTGGCACGATCAGCGGCTATACTTTTGCATTGAAAGACAATAAGGATGGCATCGTGCAGCGCCCGCTCTGGCCCGGTTTGCGAGAGCCGCTGATGCGCATATTTCGCTTTACGGAAAAACGCGCGTTGATGTGGTTCTTCTGGCGTTCGGCAATGGCATTCTACTTGAGCATTCTGGCGGCGGTGGTGCTGGTCTGGCGCACAAAAGAATGGTCATGGCTGGTCTTATTCATGCCCGTCTGGGCCAATACAGTCTCGATATTGATAGCCGCGCCCGAGCAATCCCCCCGCTATCAATTCCCCATTACGCTGGTGTGGAGTTTTCTGCTGGCGCTGGCGCTCACACTGCGCAAGGAAAACTCTACCCTGCCATATTCTCCCACGCCATCTGCGTGATGGGAATGCGCTGGGTGGAAACTTCGGCCTTTAATGTATCCATGAAGGCGGGCCAAAGATCGCGATAGACGGGTTGCAGCGGAGTTGCATTCGCCACGCACGCCGCCCATGTTTTGAAATGAATGCAGGGAATGTAGGTGAATTGCAGTTCGCCGCATTCGGCCGGGAATTTTTGCCCAAAAGCCTTGGCCAGCAACAGCGGCGCTCTCCAGCGAAAACTCTCCACCAGCAACTGATGAGTCGCTTGCCCAAAACTCACGATAATCTTCGGGCGAATCATTTCGATTTCCGAAACCAGATGCTTCTTGCAGTTGCTAAAGAAAGGCCACAGCACCTCGAAGGGATCGCGCCCTGCATCATGCGCAATGTGCGAAGGCGTGCGATTGCCTGGGAACGTGCATTTCACGGCATTGGTGGCATAAATGAATTTCTGGGGAATTAGATTCGGCTTGAGAATCTGCGAAACAATCCAATCCCTCAGCGGGTGTTCCTCATCCTTGCCCATACATAAAGCCGTTTGGGCCAAGCCGCTGCTCAACGTGGGATCCTGTCCAATCAGCATGATCAAAGGATTGGTTCCGCGCACCGGGCGGGTGCGCAAAGAAAGCAATCCATGCACGAATTGAGCCCCTGTGCCAGCGTCCACGCATGCCTGGCAGGCAATTGGGTAACCCATTGGGCAGAATCTCCAACGCGAAATGAGCGGCGAGCCTATGCACGCCGCACAAATAGGACGACTGAGTTGATTAGGTTTAGAGTAAAACTTTTTTCGTGTGAGTTCTATGGAAAAAAATTTGCCTTAAATAGTAGCATTTTGGTACTCATTCTGCTTTAATGAGTCGTCGTTACGAGGGGTTGGAGTGCCTTGAATCAGGACTGAATCTGTCCTTTATCGCATTTGCCACAGGCTGAATGAATGGTTCGCATTACCAAAGACGCCGATTATGCCATCGTCCTGCTGGCAAGGATTGCCAGGCATTCCGCTCAGGAAGTTGTTACCGCTCGCGGATTGGCGGAACAGACCGGCCTGCCGGCGCCGATGGTCAGCAAGATTCTTAAAGCACTGACCCGTGGAGAGTTGCTGATCTCTCATCGTGGGGTGAAGGGTGGCTATAGTCTGAAAAAGAATCTGGAGGAAATCTCGGTCGCCGATGTCATTCGCATTCTCGAAGGCCCCATTGCATTAACCGAATGTGGCGGCGATGGGCCCGAGCCGCGTTGCGGCATCGATAAGGTATGTCCGGTACGCAGCCCATGGGCAGTTGTAAACCAGGCTATTTGGCAAACGCTTTCGAACATTACTCTGGCTGAAATGGTTTACCCCTTTAGCCACTATTTCGAGCGGGATCGCAAGTCTCCCATAAGTCCGTTCGATTTGCATTATTCCGAGTCTGTATCGCAGGAGTCGTCACATGGAAGATAGAACGCCTAAGAATATGACCGGCGGGACCGAAACCCTGCAGGACTGGGCCCAGCAGGAATACAAATGGGGCTTTGTCACAGATATTGAATCGGAAACAGTTCCCCCCGGATTGAACGAAGATATCATTCGCCTGATTTCGGCCAAGAAGCACGAACCGGATTGGATGCTCGATTGGCGGCTAAAGGCGTTCCGTTATTGGCAGACGATGATTGAACCGCGCTGGCCCAATGTGTCCTATCCAGCAATTGACTATCAATCCATTGTCTATTATGCCGCGCCCAAGACAAAGAATGAAAATGCGCCGAAGAGTTTGGAGGAAGTCGATCCGAAATTGCTCGAAACGTATGAGAAGTTGGGCATTCCGCTGAGCGAACGCAAGTTGCTGGCGGGAGTGGCCGTGGATGCCGTGTTCGATAGCGTCTCAGTGGCCACTACGTTTAAGGGCAAATTGAACGAATTGGGGATTATCTTCTGCTCGTTCTCTGAGGCCGTGCGCGAGCATCCCGATCTGGTGCGCAAGTATTTGGGATCGGTGGTGCCGTATGCCGATAATTATTTCGCGGCCCTCAATTCCGCCGTATTCAGCGATGGCTCGTTCTGCTATGTGCCCAAGGGCGTGCGCTGCCCGATGGAGCTGTCCACGTATTTCCGCATCAATGCACTGAATACCGGCCAATTCGAGCGCACGCTGATTGTGGCCGACGAAGGCGCGCAGGTCAGCTACCTGGAAGGGTGCACGGCGCCCATTCGCGACACGAACCAGTTGCATGCAGCTGTCGTGGAACTGGTGGCGATGGAGAATGCAAAGATCAAGTACTCCACCGTGCAGAACTGGTACCCGGGCGACAAGGAAGGCCGTGGCGGGATTTATAATTTCGTGACGAAGCGCGGCAAATGCGCGGGAGCAAATTCAAAGATTTCATGGACCCAGGTGGAGACCGGCTCCTCGATCACCTGGAAGTATCCCAGTTGCATCCTGCTGGGCGACAACTCTGTGGGCGAGTTCTATTCGGTGGCATTGACGAATAATTATCAGCAAGCCGATACCGGCACAAAGATGATTCACATCGGCAAAAATACGAAGAGCACGATTGTCTCGAAGGGCATCTCGGCCGGGCATGGACAGAACACTTATCGCGGTTTGGTGAAGATCGCGCGCAGTGCCGAGAACGCGCGCAATTATTCCAGTTGCGATTCGATGCTGATGAGCGAAACCTGCGGCGCGCATACCTTCCCGTATATTGAAGTGAATAATCCTTCGGCGCAGGTGGAGCATGAGGCCTGCACATCAAAGATTGGCGAAGATCAACTGTTCTATTGCAATCAGCGCGGCATCTCAACCGAGGATGCGATTTCGATGATCGTCAACGGCTTCTGCAAGGAAGTCTTTCGTGAATTGCCGATGGAGTTCGCCGTGGAAGCGCAAAAACTGCTCAGCGTCAGTTTGGAAGGCAGCGTGGGGTAATTCAGCAAAGGATGATATCGAGTCGAAGACCCAACCTACATTGTGGTGCAGGCTGCCAGCCTGCAATTGTCGGGTCGAATACCCAACCTACTTGGAGTGATGCATCGTGGAGTTATCCTGGCAGGTCATGGCGTTCTGGGGAGGTTTTCTGCTGTTTGTGCTGGTGATGCTCGCCTTGGATCTGGGCGTCTTTCATCGCGAGCAGCATGTAGTCTCCGTTAAGGAAGCGCTGACATGGACTGGAGTCTGGATCAGCATGGCATTGATTTTCAATGTGCTGATCCTGTTCTTCTGGGACTCTTTTTTTCAGCCGGTCAGCGGCGGAGGCGGTGTTGATTACACAAACAAAGAAGCGGCCATGGCATTCCTGGCCGGATATGTGGTGGAGGAATCACTCAGCATCGACAATATTTTCGTCATCCTGATGATCTTCTCCTACTTACACGTGCCGCGCGAATATCAGCATCGCATATTGTTCTATGGCATTTTGGGCGCGCTGGTTTTTCGGTTAATCTTTGTCGTTCTAGGCACGGCAATTCTAAGCCGCTTCCTTTGGACCATGATCATCTTTGGCCTCTTCCTGATCGGCACGGGAATCAAAATGCTGCTGGATGGCGAGAAGAAAGTCGATCTGGAGAAGAACTTCGCGGTGCGCACGCTGCGACGCTTATTGCCTGTGACTAAGGAATTGGATGGGCCGCATTTTTTTGTAATGAAGGAAGGCCGGCGCTGGGCAACGCCGCTGTTCGTGGTGCTGATGACCATCGAATTTACCGACATCATTTTTGCGGTGGATTCCATCCCGGCAATCTTCGCCATCACGAGCAATCCATTCATCGTCTTCACGTCCAACGTGTTTGCGATCCTGGGATTGCGGTCGCTGTTCTTCGCTGTGGATGGGCTCGTGCGCTTGTTTCATTACCTGCGCCATGCCTTATCGGCGATCCTGGTCTTTGTCGGCGGGAAGATGATCTACAATTATGTTCAGCATCACATGGAAGACTGGCCCAAACTGCCCATCAGTGTTTCGCTGCTGGTGATATTGGGAATTCTTGCGGCGGCGGTGATTCTATCGGTGTTGTTCCCACCGAAGGGCACGCATGAAACCGCCGCATGAGATATGAATGACAACGGAGAAGGAATAAGAACCATGGCACTTCTGGAAATCCGCAATCTGCAGGCGCGCGTGGAAGGAAAAGAAATCCTTAAAGGCATCGATCTGTCGATCAATGCTGGCGAAATCCACGCCATTATGGGACCGAATGGTTCCGGAAAAAGCACGCTGGCCCAGGTATTGGCCGGTCATAAAGCCTATGAAGTGACCGGGGGCGAGATCCTTTACAAAGGTGAAAACTTGCTGGAGATGTCGCCTGAGGAACGCGCGTGCGCAGGCATTTTCCTAGCCTTTCAATACCCGGTCGAGATTCCCGGCGTGAACAACTCGTATTTCCTGAAGGCCGCGCTGAATGCCATTCGCAAATATCGCGGCGAGCCTGAATTGGATGCCATGGATTTTCTGAAACTGGTGCGCCAGCGGATGAAACTGGTGGAAATGGATGAAGGGCTGCTCAATCGCGCAGTGAATGAAGGCTTCTCCGGCGGCGAGAAGAAGCGCAACGAGATCTTCCATATGGCCGTGCTCAATCCCACGCTCGCCGTGCTGGACGAAACGGATTCGGGATTGGATATCGACGCGCTGCGCATCGTGGCCAATGGCGTGAATGCCTTGCGCAGCAATGAGCGGGCAATGATCGTCGTTACCCATTACCAGCGCCTGCTCAATTACATTATCCCGGATTTCGTGCATGTGCTGGTGCAGGGGCGGATCGTTCGCTCAGGCGGCAAGGATCTCGCGCTGGAACTGGAGAGCAAAGGCTATTCATGGGTGGATGAAGTGACGGGCAAAACGGTGACGGTGCGCTGAAAGGGACACAAGCAATGAGCGGCAGAATTGAAGCGCCCGAAAAAGAAGGCGTGGAGCAGTTCGTAACCGAATACGAGCGTGTGAAGGATCAACTGGCAGAGCAAAGCCCCGCCTGGTTAATGGAACGCCGTCGCGCGGGCATTGCGGCCTTCGCGCAGCATGGCTTCCCCACGATCAAAGATGAGGCGTGGCGTCAGACGAACATCGCGCCCATTAAGCGAACGGCTTATCAGATGCAGGCACCTGCGGTTTCGGACGATGCTTTGGCGCGTTTGCGGGAACAACTCATTCTTTCACCCGAAGAGTCCTATCGCATCGTGATTGTGAATGGAGCGTATAACGATGATCTTTCCAACATTCACGCTAATGCGCAATCCGATCATCATTCGTTGTTAATGACGTTTGACGAAGCGCTGCACTCTGATGCAATGCCCGAGGCATTGGGTAGCGTCGCTTCCGTCGAGGATAATGCCTTCACCGCGCTAAACACGGCGCTGTTTTCCCATGGCGTCTTGTTGCGCGTATCTGACGGCGCCGCCCTCGATCGGCCAGTGTATATTGTCTATGCAACAGTTGCTGAAAATGGGGCGGCCTTCGCACAGCATCCGCGCACGCTGATCCTGGCCGGACAAAGCAGCGAATTCAAAGTGCTTGAACACTTCATCGGCATTGGCGATGGAGCCTATTTAACAAATCATGTGACCGAAGTGCTCGGCGGAGAAAATGCTTCGTTGCAGCATTACAAACTGCAGCAGGAATCTCCCGCGGCTTTCCACGTCAGCGCCGTTCGCTTGAAATTAGCAGACGATAACGTAACACAGAACTTCTCGATCGCGCTCGGTTCCACATTGGCACGCAACGAGATCGTGGCCGAACTGACCGGATCGGGTGTGGATTGCACGCTGAATGGGCTGTATCTGGCGCAGGGAACGCAGCACATTGATCATCACACGCGCATTGAGCACATCGCTCCGCACTGCCACAGCACGGAAGTCTATAAAGGCATTCTGGATGAGCAGGCGACGGCGGTCTTTTCCGGCTTGATTCACGTCCACCCCAATGCGCAAAAAACCGATGCCGTGCAATCGAGCAAATGCGTCCTTCTATCAGACAGCGCGCATGTGGACTCACAGCCACAACTGAAAATTTTCGCGGATGACGTGAAATGCACACACGGCGCGGCCATTGGACAATTGAATGAGGAAGCGGTTTTCTATCTGCGCTCGCGCGGCATTTCTGAAAATGATGCACGCGGGCTGCTGACGTACGCCTTCGCCAATGATATTGTAGAACGAATCAAGATCGAGCCGTTGCGGCTGCGGCTGGCGGAGATTGTATCGCGCCGGTTCAATGCCACCGAATACTCGGAGTTGGGATGATAAAATGAGCGCCATCGTTGATACATGTTGCAAGGGAGTGCCGCCAGCCCTGGCGACTTGCGGGTTTGAAGTGGACAAGGTGCGGCAGGATTTTCCGCTGCTGTCGCGCAAAGTGCATGGCAAGCCGCTGGCGTATCTGGATAACGCCGCCACAACGCAAAAGCCCCAGTTCGTCATTGATGCCATCACGCGGTTTTACCAGGAGGAGTGCGCGAACATTCATCGCGCGGTGCACCTGCTGAGCGAAGAGGCCACGCAAGCCTATGAAGGCGCGCGCGTGCGCATTCAACGTTTTCTCAACGCGCGCGAATCACGCGAGGTGATCTTCGTTCGCGGCGCAACCGAAGGCATCAACCTGGTGGCTGCCACTTTTGGAAAGCAACGCATCGGGCCAGGCGATGAGGTCATCATTACCGCAATGGAGCACCACTCCAACATCGTGCCGTGGCAGTTGCTGTGCCAAGAACGCGGGGCCAAACTCGTGGTCGCGCCAATCAATGACAAGGGCGAACTGCTGCTCGATCAATTGGAAAAACTCTTCACCGAACGCACGAAGATGCTGAACGTGGTGCATGTCTCCAACGCGCTGGGCACAGTAAATCCGATTAAGAAGATCGTGGCGATGGCGCATGCGCATGGCGTACCGGTGCTGGTGGATGGCGCACAGGGAGCGCCCCACTTGAAGGTCGATGTGCAGGACATGAACTGCGATTTCTATGTCCTCTCGGCTCATAAAATGTTCGGTCCGATGGGCATTGGCGTGCTCTATGGGAAAAAGGAACTGCTTGAGGAAATGCCGCCCTATCAAAGCGGCGGTGATATGATCCTATCCGTCACCTTCGAACGCACCACCTTCAACTCTCTCCCCTACAAATTCGAGGCCGGCACGCCCGACGTTGCAGGCGCAGTTGGTTTCGGCGCGGCCATTGCCTACTTGGAGAAGATCTGCCTCACGAACGTGGCGCAATATGAGCGCGAATTGGTGGATTATTGCTCGGCGAGATTGCTCGAAATTCCCGGCGTGCGCATCGTCGGCACGGCGGAGCAAAAAGCAGCCGTCGTTTCGTTCGTGGTGGACAATGTGCATCCGCACGATATCGGCACATTCCTCGATCAGGATGGAGTGGCCATTCGCACCGGGCATCATTGCGCCCAGCCCGTAATGAAGCGCTTTGGAATTCCGGCAACCTCGCGCGCCTCATTTGCATTTTACAATACGAAGGAAGAGATTGACCGGCTGGCGGCATCGCTGCGCAATGTCATTGAGGTGTTTCGTTGATGTCCGATTTAAGCGATATTTATCAGGAAGTAATCCTGGATCACAATCGCCATCCGCGCAACCGTGGCGTGGTCGATCACCCCACGCACAAGGCAGAAGGTTACAATCCGCTTTGCGGCGACCAGCTTTATCTGACATTGCGGATGAAGGACGGCCGCATTGAGGATGTCGCCTTCGAGGGTCATGGCTGCGCCATCTCCACCGCCTCCTCGTCACTGATGACGGAAGCTTTAAAGGGAGCAACGCTAGCCGAGGCCGAAGAGTTATTCGAGGCCTTCCATAGCCGCTTGACGGATGATGAATGCCCGGCCGAACTGCTTGCAAAGGACTTGGGCAAACTGGAAGCACTGCAAGGCGTGAAGGAGTTTCCCGTTCGCGTAAAATGCGCCACCTTGTGCTGGCATACCATGCTGGCCGCGCTGCATGAGAAGCAGGATCCCGTAAGCACGGAATAATGCAAATGGATGAACCGGAATCAACTCCAGAGTCGTCAGCGGCACAGCCGACAGAAGCAAATTCAGCGGAAGCGCCGTCGCTGCTGACACCCGAGGAAATTGAGCAGCGCCGCGATCTGGTCATTGAAGTCTGCCGCCATATCTACGACCCTGAAATCCCGGTCAATATCTACGATTTGGGATTGATCTATAATATTGACGTGAAACCCACCGGCGAAGTTTCGGTGCTCATGACCTTGACCAGTCCGAACTGTCCCGAGGCCGAGGCGCTCCCCTCTTCCGTGCAGTTGCACGTTCGCAGCGTGTTGCGAATCAAGAATGTCAGCGTCGGGTTGGTCTGGGATCCGCCGTGGTCGTGGGAGCGGATGAGCGAAGCCGCGCGACTGGAGTTTGGATTTTGACTTCAGCCGATCTTAAGTGCCAGTTGCGAACTGGCGATGAGATGGGCAGAATGTGAATTGGGTCTTCGACCTGACAAAACGTAGGTTGGGTCTCCGACCCGACAAAACGTAGGTTGGGTCTTTGACCCGACAAATAGTAGGTTGGGTCTCCGACCCGACAACACCAACTTTCTCGGCGAAGGAGAAGCTCTTCATGTATTGGCATCAGTCGAAATTCTGGCGCAGCATGGTGGTGGCGGGGATCGCGGTAAGCGCAGGTTTGGTGTTGAAGCTCGACAGTCGGGCACAGACGGACAAAACGCCCATTGTGATTAATGATTCGACAACGGCAAATCCGCCCAATGTGCCGATGCCGCCGAATGTGCCGAACGCCCTGGGCGCCGAAGCGCTGGCCCAGCGTGAGATGGCTCAAGCAGCGGCCGCCGGAGCACCTGCAGTGGCCTTGGGCGGCGGTTCACGCCTCGATGCGCTGGTGCGCGGCGGTTTCATTCCCTGGGATACGGCGCGAGGGATTTTTATTACGCTGAGCGACACGGGCGATCGCATTACCGTATGGGAACTGGGCACCGATTGGTCCAGTGCCGCCAATTTTAATGTAGCGCGTTCGCGGGTGATTGCAGCAGGCCAGTAGCGCTTTGCCTTTTGAATTTTGTCATTCGAAGGAGCGCAGCGACTGAGAAATGTTTCGGCAACAGATTTCTCGCCGCTGCGCGACTCGAAATGACAAAAAATCATTGGCTGATATTAAAAAATCCGGACCTCGCAAGAGATCCGGATTTTTTCTTGATGGATGGTCGTGGTGAATAGCTGCTTACTTATACGATTCATTCCAATTGTCAAAGAATTCATCCGGCATATTCCATTCGCGATCCACGCCGTCATACCAGAACTTCTCGCGTTCGCTTAGGCCCGACTCGGAAACTGGAATGATCTGGGGCTTCACAAACAAATACAGCGTGGACTTGTCAACCGTATCGTTCTTCGCCTGGAAGAACCAGCGGAAGAATGGCGCATCCATCAGCCATGGCGTGCCTTCGCGGTTGGAAATCATGCGATGCCCTTCCAAACCGCCAACCACAATGGTCTTGCCATCCTGGATGATGGCCGTGGTCGTGGCATTGCGCTCATCCACTTGAGGCGGATCCAGCGGCGCGCTGCCAACACGGCGACGGAAGATCTTCTGCTGCACATTGATTTGCATGCGCACATAGCCATTGGCCGTGATGGTGGGCGTAATTGCCACTTCCTGGCCTGCTGGCTGGAACACGATTTGTTCCGTCGTAATGCCGCCAGCGCCAGTGGATGCCGTGCCCTGAATGTAAGGAATCTGTTCCTGAATCGTGATTTTGGCTTCCAGGTTATTCAGCGTAATCACACGCGGATTGGCAAGCACTTTGGCCGCGTTATTGGTGGCATTGGCCTGAATATCGGCTGTCAGGTTGTACTTTTTGCCAAAGATATTGATCGTGTCGCCAATGGACCAGTTGAAAGCAGAATTGTTGATGGGAGTGGTGTTGCCGAGAATGTCCATTGGAGTTTTTGCATCGCCCAACGAACGGCCATTGGAGATCGCCTCGGCATCAGGGCGAAAGACATTCCACGTAATTCCATGCGCCTTGGTGAATTGCTCGCTCACATCCACCAGGTGCATCTCCAGCATGACTTGCTTTTCCGGCTGATCGAGCTTGGTGATCAATTCGCGAACGGTATCAATGGCCGGGGGACTGTCGGTCACCACCAGCGAGTTTGACTCGGCATTGGCCTTAATTTGCCCTTGTGTGCTGATGAACGGTTGCAGCGTGGCTACCAGATCGCCGGCCTTCACCCAGTTCAACGGGATGACCACGGTGTTCAGTTCCACCGTTTGCTGGCCCACTTGCGTGGAGGGGACGATGCGCAGAATGTTGCCCGGTTCCTGCACATAGGCCAGGCGATTGACGCGCAGGATTTGATCCAGCGCATCGCCGAGGCGCACATTTTCCAGATGCAGCGTAATGTTGCCGCTCACTTGCTGCGGATTGAACAGGATGTTGATCTTGCCCTTGGAACCAATCAGGCGAATGACGGCGTCAATGGGCTTGTCGTTGACATCAATCGTAACCACCTGGTCGTAGGTCCCGCCTTTCAGGCCAAAATCCTCGGGCCGATCCACCCGGCGCACTGAACCGGTGTCGGTGAGGGTTGCGGCGGCGGCTGGTGTGGCGCGCGGAGTTGTAATGGGCATAGCCGGCGCCAGCGTGGCTCGCGGCACCTCCCGAATCACAGCGCTTCCACTGCCACCTGCGGCAACGGATTGTCCCGGCGCTGCGGCCGTTACTCCGGTTGCTGTAGTGGCATCCGTTCCGGATACGGTGGTGGCGGCAAACGCCGTGGCACCGGAAAGCAATATAATAGTGCCACAGATCCACTGGACTCCCAGAATCCGCCTCATGATCGCGCTTCTCCTTTCAGCTGAAACCGCAGAGAATTCAAGTTGCACCGCATTGACACTTTATTCGGGAGCGACAAAACAAACGAGCCCCATTGTGTTGCACCTGCTGCTTGTTGCGTGTTGTTACGGCAGCGCGTCACCCCGCACCGGCACTTCATAGTCCTTGGTCATGAATTCATTCGTCACAGAGAACACGACCGATTGATATTTTATCTGCTTGATCTTAACCCCTTGGAAACCTTGGACCTCGTCGCCTGTCTTGAGGATCTGGTCGCCGATGGAGACGAACGAGCCGCCATTGGGATCGTAGATGATGGCGCGCGTCTGGTCGGCCAAGCCCTGGGGCAGCACCGGCTCCACGATTTTTTGCGCCGGAAGCGAGCCGGTTGGAGTTGGACGAAGCGGAAGTTTTTTCAACTCCTCAATGCGCGCCTGCAAAGCAATGATATTGGTTCGAACCTGAATTTGGTATGTGGTTTCGGTCAAACTCGGCAACAACTTCTGGTAAACCTGCAAGGCTTCCTCCAGTTTGCCCTGTGCAATGAGCGACTTGGCCTCGGCCTCGCGCACATCAAACATCAATTTATCGGCCACCCAAGGAATCAGCATCGGATCGGTGCGCGCTTTGCCTTGTTCCACATGCCATACCCAGCGCGGATCCGAGCCGAGCAATTCCTTCAGTGCCTTGGAATCCTGAAGCAGGTCGGGAGCGGCGCCAATGCCCACGGCCTCGGCAAATCCCCGTTGTCCGCCAATTTCGCGCGCACGCTGCACGGCCTGCATTGCACTATTTGACGCCGGCCCGCCGGCAGTTGCGCTGATCATGCCCGCCGTTGTGCCGCTGGTGGGCTGATCCACAGCCGCTGAGGTGATTGTGCGCGGATGCAATAAGGCGTCAAAGAAGCCGGTCGGGCGCCGTGGCGCAACATCCTGCGCAGCCGCCACAGCGGACGCCATATTGGCCAGCCATACCAAGCCAACCAGCAGTGTTCCCCATCGAGCCAGTGCCATTCGAGCGTTTTTCATGGGCTTCCCCTGCGCTTTGCCTATTTGTTGAACATAAACGTGCCGATTTGGATATCCACCGGATGATAGCCGGGCAATTCCTCATCATTGGAAATGGTAAAGGATTTCACGCGCATCAGCCGTTGCGGATTCTCTTCCACCAGGTTGAAGAACACGCCCAATTCCACATACTGCGCCATTGCGCTGACGCGCCACGGAATCTCGGTATAATTCGAACGCGGCTGGATGGCTTCGCCATTGACCGAACGAACCTTGACGCTGGAGCGCTGCAACATATCGCTCAAACTGGCCAGAAATCCCTCGGCATTCGGCGTGGCCGGCAAACGCCGGGATGCTTGTTCCAGGAAAGCCTTTTTTTGCTGAATCGTTTTCTGCAGGTCAGCTTGGTTTTGGATCTGCATCAATTGCCGGTTGATCGTGGCAATCTGGGCGGACTTGCTTTCCTGTTCTTTCTTCTGTTTCGTGATTTCGGGCTTGGCCCAGATATACCAAGTGTAAACGGCGGCAATCAGGCCGACCAAACCAATGGCCAATCCCACCTGCAGAATGCGCTTATTCTTTTCAGACATGGGCAGTAATCCTTTCGCCGAAGACTTACTTGGCTTCTCCGGACATGGGGATGGTCGTCAGCGTAATGGTGAACTGGCCGACTTCCTTGCCGCCAACCACCTTCGTGAAATCCAAGCCGCCACTGCCAACCGCCGTATTCAGGAAGCCGTCCATAAACCGCACTTTCTGGCCGCGATTATTGGTAGTTTGATATTGCTGCAGGTCATTCCAGAACTTGTTGAAATTGTTTAAACTTTCCGTGCTGTTCTTCCCCGTGGTAATGCCTGTAATCGTCAGGGTTTGTGTGATGATGGGGATCATAACCGCAGCAGGAGCAGTGCCTGTCTTCTTGGTGAGTTTCTCATAGTCCGCACGCCGTTTGATCGACTCTTTTGTTTCTTCCTCTTTCACGGTTTCCTGTAATTTCAGGTTTGTAATAAAGACCTGCGGGTGGACAATGTAGCACAACATATTTAATTTCTGGCTCCACAGGATGCGATCCGGCGGATCCAGCGTTTTGAGAATGGCTTCCTTGAGCTTCAACTGCTCGCTTTGCGCGATCAGCTGCTCGTATTCGGGCATCATTTTATCGCGCAATTTTGTTTTTTGTTTCAGCGTCTCGGCAAGTTCTTGCGAGCGTTTCTTATTGGCTTCCACTCCGTGGAACACCATGTAAAACGCCGCCGCATCAATCAGAAGAAAGAGCAGAATGAGGAAAAGAACAGCCGGCGAAATGCCTTCGCCCCGGCTGGCTGAGACGGCGCGGCCGCGTCCTCTCATTTCTTCGGGCAACAGGTTAATGCGGATCATGGGCTTACTCCATCACGCCGCGCAGGGCCAGTCCAATGCCCACGCTGAGAAACTCGCGCGAGCTGTTCAACAATGTCTGGTCCAGGCCCGAACCGGAAGGATTGATGCGCTGCAACGGATTGATGATCTCCGTGGGCAGATTCATCTCGTGGGCAATAAACGCCGGCAGATTTTTCATCCGCGAAGTGCCGCCGCCCAGGACAATTTTCTGGACGGTCCGGCCGTTGGATTGATTCTCAAAAAACTGGATGGAGCGGCGAATCTCGCCCACCAAATTCTGCAGACTGTTGCGAATGGCCTTGCTGGCCAGGGCCTCGGGCGTGGAATCGCCGATGGATTGGCCGGCCATTTCCTCCACGGCGCCTCGGATCGTCTCCAGCAGACTGCCGCCACCGCCTGTTGGCGGATGCTCTTCCTCAGCCATTGGAGCGCCTTCGGCCAATTTTAGTTCCTCCGCCTGGTTAAAGCTGATCTCCAGACGGCTGCGAATGGCCTGGGTGATGCTATCCCCGGCAATGGAAATATCACGCGAGAAGCGCGACACGCCGCCGACATAGATATTAATATTTGTAACGCCAGCCCCGATATTCACCAGCGCCACAATTTCCTGGCCGCCTGGTTCATGATTGACTTCGAAACAATTCAGAAAAGCGAAACTATCCACGTCCACGATGCTCGGTGTAAGCCCTATTTCGCGGAGAATGGAAAGATGATTCTCGACAAGGTCTTTTTTCGCGGAGACCAAAAGAACATCAATTTTCCCCACGCCTGCCTGCTCGGCATGTCCTAAAACCACCGAATCCAAGTTCACATCTTCCAAGCGAAACGGAATGTATTCCTCCGCCTCCCAGCGCAAAGCATTCTTCAGTTCCTCTTCGGGCATTTCAGGCACTTGGATATAACGAACAATGACGGATTCGCCACTGACGGCCGTGATGGCATTACGCAACGTAATCCCGGCAGTATCAAGCGCCTTGCGCACGGCATCGACCTTCAAGCGCCGCAGTTCACTGGCGTCTTCCGGGCGGCTTCCGCGCGGGAAAATCTCGGCAATGCCGAATTTTTCCAGTTCAATCCCTCGTCCGCTGCGCTTCAGTTGAATGGCCTTGACGCGGCTGGAGCCTATATCCAGACCAATTGTCCCTTTGCTTCGAAACATAGCATCCCAGTCCCGAAAGGCAAAATCCTGCCGCGCGAATCGCGCCTTGGCAAACTGCATCTTGGCTGGGAAAACAGGACGTTTTCCAGCATGGCCAACTTTTCATAGACAATGAAAGATAACGTTGCAAGGAAAAACTGGTAAACCGGTCAAAATTCCGACAAATGAGGCATACAACCCACGGATGCACTCTTAATCAATTTCCTGCCAGTTAACCGGTGAACCCGAAAAAAGCATTCGGTTTTCTTTTCGG